>Ga0182027_10005809_pt1 | contig 18649 bp, 18 predicted proteins | sample 712E1DmetaG_FD_121300 | JGI IMG/M metagenome (GOLD analysis project Ga0182027, IMG submission 121300) | Permafrost microbial communities from Stordalen Mire, Sweden - 712E1D metaG (Illumina Assembly) | ecosystem: Environmental > Terrestrial > Soil > Wetlands > Permafrost | place: Sweden...
ACAGGTACGAAACTATCAGTATGCTATTTGAGTTTCGTATTTAGTATCTTTCGTAATTTTTAGTATTTAGTAGAAGCCTATGGTATTTTATAAGCAAAGCAAAACTAAGGAGCCTAATAATGCAAACAAAGCATACGAGTATGCCGTGTTTTTGCTGTCGCTTCAGCTGCGGACGGTTGGGGAGATAAGGGAAAAGATGGAGAAGCGGGGATATCCGCCGGCTATTATTGAAAGCGTGTTGGAGCAATTGCATGAGCAAAAGTATTTGGACGACGCGCGCTACGCCGAAGTTTTTTTGGATAATTTAAGGCAATATAAAAATTTGGGGTATTTTGGGATAAAAAGAAAGTTTATGCTCAAAAAATTGCCGTCGGATCTCATCGAGAAGGTTTTAGAAGAAGGCCTGTCCAAAGAAGATGAGTTAAAAATTGCTAAAAGATATCTGAAAAAGCTACCCTCTTCCGGCGTCATTCTGAGTCCGAGTGCAGCCGAGGACGAAGAATCTCTTAAATATGTAAAGAGATCCTTCACTGGCGTTCAGGATGACGCCGAGATCGCAAAGCAAAAACTCATCCAAAAATTAAAATCCCGCGGTTTCCGAGGCGAAGTGATTGCGAAATTATTGTTTTAAGTGTAGCGGCACGCCGCGGCGTGCCGACTCAATATGAAAAGGCACGCCGCGGCGTGCCGAAAAACAAAAACAATGTTTATCCATCCAAACAAACAAATCCGTTTGCGGCAATACGATTACACGCAACCCGGTTATTATTTTGTCACAATCTGTACAAAAAATAAAACGGAACTTTTTGGCACAATTGAAAAATGTAAAATGCTTTTGAACGAAACGGGTAAAATTGCCGAAAGACTGTGGAAACAAATACCGGAAACTTGTAAAGTTGTGTCCTTGGATGAATTTATTGTTATGCCCAATCATTTGCACGGCATTGTTGTAATTAATCCGGACAGGAAAGGCGGCACGCCGCGGCGTGCCGCTACGGGTTTGCATGCCCTAACGCCCAATTCATTGCCTTCAATAGTCAATCATTATAAAGGCGCGGTAAAAAAGGAATGTAATAAAAACGGTTTTACCGATTTTTTGTGGCAATCGCGGTTTTACGACCACGTCATCCGTAAAGATGAATCGTTGGATAAAATCCGTGAATATATCCGCAATAATCCTTTAAAATGGGAATTGGACAGGAATAATCCCAGTAGCTTGTATATGTAACAATGTTTTCTAATGTGCAAATTGTAGCGGCATGCCGTGGCATGCCGATCTCAATATGAAAAGGCACGCCGTGGCGTGCCTCTACAAAAAATCTGCCTTTACAAAAGGCTTTTTTATTTAATTTAAAATCCCCGCATTCCGCCATTTGGCGGAGCGGGGGAAGCAAGAGCGAAACCGGATTTTTAAAATTTTCTAATTTTGTAGGGCAGGCCAAGTGCTTTAAGCACCCCATTTAGTGATCCTGTACCGCTGAATGCGCGTCGTAAATAGCCTGTTAATTGGTTTTTGTCAGTTAATCCAAAAATAGAGGTAGCTTCATCCGTAGTTATAATATGATCTTCGGTCTGATCCCCGTAAAAGTCTATCAATGCGGCTTTGGCTTTATTGTGGATACGTAGAGTCTCTGCGTCTTGTTCTCGCGTTCGTTTGTTCTCAGTCAAAAAGTCTAAATTGCGGATTTTTTCTTGGCTTCTTTCTATTGCTTTTTGATCTTTTGTGTCTATTCTTCCGCTTATATTTTTACCTTCCCCATATATTTTTCACGCATATATTATAAATTCATCGCTCTTAACCTTTTTATTCTATCTTCAATGGGTGGGTGGGTATTAAACAGGCCGGCGAGCCAGCTACGTGCGCCGTGAGGGTTTCCGGGGTGCTCCGATGTTGATTGCCCCCGGTCTTCGTGGAACGGGTTTACGATATAGAGGTGGGCGGTAGCATTGTTGGCTTCTACCAATGGGGTAGAGTCATCTGAAATTTTTTCCAAAGCTTTGGCAAGGCCTTCGGGGTAACGTGTTAACAGCGCGCCGCTGGCGTCTGCAAGGTATTCGCGCTGGCGGGAAACCGCCAGTTTTATTAAGGTCGCGATGAGAGGGGATAAAATGGCGAGCAAGATGCCGACGGCAAAAAGTATCATGCCAAGATTGCCGTTGTCCCTGTTGTTGCTTCTTCGACCGCCGAAAAAAGAGAAGCGCAAAAACCAGTTGGACATAAGCGCTATCATCCCGACCAGAACAACAACCAAGGTCATCAGCCGAATATCGTAATTGCCAATGTGGGAAAGTTCATGCGCGGTTACGCCTTCCAGTTCGGTCTTGTCCAGCTTTTGTAAAATTCCGGTGGTAAAACAAATTACCGCGTGCTTTGGGTCGCGGCCCGTGGCAAAGGCGTTGGGCGCGGCATCCGCGATAATGTAAATTTTCGGCGTGGGAATGCCCGCAGCAATGCAAAGATTTTCCACGATGTTGTATAACTGCTGATTTGAGGCGCGATCAACTTCCTGCGCCTTGGAAACCGCCAGCGTGATTGAATCCGCAAAATAATAAGAGAATAACGCGGAACCCACACTAAAAATTACGGCTAGATATAATATCGCGGAATTCTGGTAAACCTGGGCAAAAACCCAGCCAAGCGCCGAGATAACGACCAAAAAGCTGAATATTAATATCCAGCTTTCGCGTTTGTTTTTGTTGATTAAGTCATAAGTTAACATTTGTGTGAGCTTAAACCCAATAGCAAACCCTTTTTACATTTAAAGGATTATCCGCAGAAGATTTTAACAAAGCTTCTTCAGGGCTTTTGTAAGCCGATTTCAATTCTTCCAATGCTTGCGCAAGTGTTATTTGGAAAATCTTTGGTTTCGAGCCCGCACTCATTGTCATACGATAAACCCTGTCTGGCAATCGTTCGCGGCTTTTGAGAGTTTCCATAGTTAAAAAAGTTACTTTTATTTTACCCCTCGACTTCGCCACCCTACGGGTGGCTTCGCTCCTCTCGGCAGGCTCGAGGCCTGCGGCAGGGTCAAAGTTAAGTTAAAACTGTTTTTGACCCCTCGACAAGCTCGGGGTGAAAGTTTCTAAAAAGAAACTTTCACCGGCTGGGCTTCGGGGCCTGACTCATCAATCCCAAAGAAGTCGCGCTTGGTAAAGCCGAACATACCGGCAAACAAGTTGCCGGGGAATGTTTGGATTTTGGTGTTAAAGTCGCGGACATTGCCGTTGTAAAAGCGGCGGGCGGCCTGAATTTTGTCTTCGGTGTCGGTTAAATCCGACTGCAATTGCATAAAATTAGCGTTGGCTTTTAAGTCCGGATAAGCCTCGGCAACCGCGAACAAGCTTTTTAATGTGCCGGACAGGACATTTTCCTTGGCGAGCTTATCGTCCATTGTGCCGGCTCCCATAGCCGCGGTGCGCGCGGCGGTAACCTGTTGGAATACGCCGGATTCGTGAGTGGCATAACCTTTTACGGTTTCCACCAAATTCGGGATTAAATCGTACCTGCGCTTTAACTGCACGTCTATGTCGCTCCAGGCCTCGTCCACGCGGTTTTTGGCCCGGACTATGCCGTTGAACATAAGGATTACTATAATCGCCAGGACTATAATAATATACAAATATATCATATATTTATGACTTTTTTGTTAATTTTTCTAAGCGCTTTAATTATACCACAATTGTCAATAATACTTATAAAAAGGCTCTCAAACCAGCGGCGTCATCCTGAGCCCGTCATCGGCAAAGCCTAGCGGGCGAAGGATCTCATCGAAGGTAAAAAAGAGATTCTTCGGCCTTTGAAACGCCATTTTGGCCTCAGAATGACGCCGAAATAGGGTAGTCGATAAATTGGTGGATTGCCCTGGAATTGTATAGTTGAGCGGACACCCCCTTGACAAACCTTTTTATTCTGCTATACTTGGGTATATCGCTATACTTTGATATAGCGCAGTAAGTATTTAAATTTTATGGACAAGAAATGGAACAATAAAAAAACAGATGCCTTGGCAAAAGCGGTTTTGGCTTTGCGCAATAAAGCGGAGGCCAAAAAGTTTTTGCGTGATTTGCTGACTGAACCGGAACTTATTGAGTTCGGCAACCGCTGGCAAGCCGCCCGCATGCTGTCGGACAAAATTTCTTACACAACCATCCGCGGCAAAACCGGCCTCTCACCCCGCACGATTGCCCGTATTTCTAATTGGGTCAAAAACGGCATGGGTGGGTATCGCTTAATGATTAATCGTTTGTCCTTACATCATCATACCCCTTCCTCTTCTAAGAAAGGGTTAGCTTGATAATGCGTGTCTAGTTTTATCACCCAGCCCCTTCTCGGCAGAGTCCGCCAAAGCTTTATGCGGCGGCGGAAAGAGAAGGGTTTTTTAATTTTAACTTGATTAATTATATGGATAATTTAAAAATTGCGATTCAAAGAAAGGGCCGGTTAGCCGGACCCAGCGAAAGGTTTTTGAGATCAAAGGGATTGGAGTTTGATCAAGACTCTGGCAGGTTGGCTGTGGTTTGTAAAAATTTCCCTGCGGATATTATTAAAGTCCGCGATGACGACATTCCCAAGTATGTTAGCGAATCGCTGGTTGATTTTGGCATTGTTGGGCTGAATGTGCTGGAGGAATCAGGCTTTAAAGCCAGAGTCTTAAAGCGCCTTGGATTTTGCAAATGTTCGTTGAAAATTGCTGTGCCGGCAAAATCGGGGATGACCAAAATATCAGACTTGGACGGAAAAAGAATAGCCACCAGTTACCCAAGAATTCTACGGGATTTTTTATCAGCAAATAACACCCGAGCAGAAATAGTCACCGTAAGCGGCTCTGTCGAAATTGCGCCTTATCTCCAAGCCGCCGAAGCGGTATGCGATTTGGTGGAAACCGGTAGTACCTTAAAGCAATTTGATCTGGTTCCAATTACCACGGTTATGAAATCCGAAGCGGTGTTGATAGAGAGCTTGAATAGTAAGAATCAGTTTTTGGACAAGTTAAATCAACTATTATGAAAATATTATCAACAAAAAAATACTCTTTTAGCCGTATAATGGAAATTATCAGGGACAGGCAAAGTAAAAAAACAGATGTAGAAGCGGCTGTAAAGGAAATTATTGGCTATGTCCGAAAAGGCGGCGATCAGGCGTTGTTTGCTTTGTCTAACAAATTTGACGAAACGAATTTAAAAATTCTGGCAGTGTCAAAAAAAGAAATTTCGGAAGCTTATTTGCAAAAAAATAAAGATTTGGTCAGGGCCATAAAAACAGCAAAAGCCAACATTGAAAAATTCCACAAAAGCAATGTGATAAAGAAAGAGCCGGTAATTATCACCACAAAAGGAGTGCGGGTTTGGCGGGAGTTTCGCCCCATAGAAAAAGTCGGTTTGTATGTTCCGGGGGGTAAGGCGGCCTATCCTTCCACAGTTTTAATGCTGGCCATACCGGCTAAAATCGCCGGTTGCCAGGAAATTATTTTATGCGTGCCGCCCGGAAAAGACGGCAAAGTTCCGCCTGCGGTGTTAATTGCCGCGGATATTTGCGGCGTTACTAAAATTTTCAAAGTCGGGGGAGCGCAGGCAATTGCGGCTATGGCTTACGGCACGGAATCTATTCCAAAAGTTTCAAAAATATTCGGGCCGGGAAACCAGTATGTCACTACGGCCAAAATGTTGGTTTATGGGGAAGTGGCAATTGATATGCCGGCAGGGCCATCGGAAGTTTTGGTATATGCCGATAACAGCGCCAAGCCCGCTTGGATTGCTGCGGATATGCTTTCTCAATTAGAGCATGGTGAGGATTCCCAGGGGGTTTTAGTTACGCTATCGGCAGATTTGGCAAAAAAGGTTCAAAAAGAAATATTTAAACAAGCAAGCCAGCTTTTAAGACGGCAAATAGTAAAAGCCTCGATAAAAAACAGCTTTATTATTGTATTGAACAATATAGTCCAGGCGACAAAGCTGATTAATGAATACGCTCCTGAACACTTGGAAATCGTATGTCGGGAAGAAAACAAAATACTTAAGAAAATTAACAACGCCGGCTCTGTATTTTTAGGGGAGTATTCCAGCGAGCCTTTAGGCGATTATGCCACCGGAAGCAATCACACCCTGCCGACTTCCGGATACGCTAAAATGTTTTCCGCGCTTTCCGTGGAATCATTCGGCAAAAAGATGCAAATCCAAAAAGTAAGTAAAATAGGAATTACAAAATTAAGAACTACGGTCGAAGTCCTGGCTGCCAAAGAAGGGCTAGACGCTCACAAAAACGCCGTAAGTATTAGGTTTAAAGAAAACTTATGATTACCTCATTAATTCGTTCCAATCTTAGGAACTTCAAACCCTATAGTTCTGCTCGCAGCTTTTACCCCGCCCCATTTTTCAGCAATTTGAGAAAGCGGAGTGAATTTGGAAATGGGAAAAAATTATCAAGGTCTGGTAAAATATCGTCAAAAAAATGGAGCGGGGTTTACCAAAAAGGTGTCTTTATGGATGCCAACGAAAATTCGCTAGGTAGCATAATTAATGTAAATCTTGATAATGAACTCAATCGCTATCCTGACCCTTACTCGCTCGACCTGCGACGGACACTTGGGCAGTTTTTGGGAGTTTCAGAAAGGAATATTTTTGTTGGCAACGGTTCCGATGAGGCCATAGATTTATTGATTCGGTTGTTTGTAGAGCCTAATAATGAGGAAATTATGATTATGGAGCCTACTTATGGAATGTATAAAGTGGCGGCCGAAGTTGCCGGGGTAGGGGTTAAAAACTGCCCGTTAACAAAAGATTTTCGGGTAGACATTGAGGCTCTCCTTGCTCAGGTGACAGTAAAAACTAAATTAATATTTTGCTGCTCCCCGAATAACCCAACCGGCACTTTAATACCGACTCAAGATATAGAAAGGCTTTGCCGAAATTTTAACGGCATAGTGGTTGTTGACGAAGCCTATATAGAATTTGCCTCTAAGCCGTCGTTATGCACCAAAGTAGGAAAACTGGAAAATCTGGTAGTTTTACGCACTTTCTCCAAAGCATGGGGATTAGCCGGCATAAGAGTCGGTTATGCGGTGGCGCAAGAGCAAGTAATTGAGTATCTCAATAAAATTAAACCGCCATATAATCTAAACCGTATTTCCGGCAAGCTTGCCATGCAAGCTTTAGCACAATACCCCAAAATGTTGGAGTTCAGAGAAACTATTCTGACAGAACGAGGCAAGCTGGCTAAAAATTTGGCTAATTTGGGTTTTACAGTTTTTCCGAGTGAAGCTAACTTTTTGCTGGTTTATTATCCTAAAGTTTCAGCCTTAGCAAAAAAACTAGCTGATGGCTACGGAATTATTATACGGGACTTCGGTTCCAAGCCGATGTTAAAAGATTGTGTCCGCATTTCCGTGGGAACCCCGGAGCAAAACAAATTGTTAGTCAAAACATTAATGAAAATTTTATGAAAAGCAGTAATCAAAAAATTAAAATAGCCTTCCTCGACAGAGACGGCACCTTAATCTACGAACCGCCGGGTACCAAGCAAATTGATAGTTTAAAAAAACTGCAAATCTTGCCGGGTGCAGTAGCCGGACTCAAAGCCCTGCTGGACCAAGGTTATAAATTAGTGATGGTGTCCAATCAGGACGGTTTAGGAACCCGGTCTTTTCCACGGAAAAGTTTTGAAGTAGTGCAAAATAAGTTGCTGAAAGATTTTCGTAATGAGGGTATAGTATTTAATGAAATTTTTATTTGCCCGCATTTTGAAAAAGATAAATGTAACTGCCGGAAACCTAAAATCGGTCTGTTGAAAAAATTCTTAGAAGAAAACCTCATTGATTATCAGAAATCTTTCGTCGTTGGAGACAGGGATAGCGATGCAAAGTTTGCTAAAAATATAGGTATCAAATCATATGTTATGACCACTAATTCTACATTTCCCAGAATAGCAACTCTGGAGCGGAATACAAAGGAAACCCAAATCTTTATCCAATGCAACTTGGATGGACAAGGCAATTTTAACGTGGATACTGGGATAAACTTTTTCAACCACATGCTTGAGCAATTTTCCAAGCACTCGCTAATTGACCTTACTACCAAGGTCAAGGGCGACTTACAAATAGACGAACACCACACAATCGAAGACGTAGGTCTGGCGCTTGGCCAAGTGTTATCTCAAGCCTTGGGTGACCGTAAGGGTATTAAGCGCTATAGTTTCCTGTTGCCAATGGACGACACGTTGGTGGAAGTGGCGGTAGATTTAGGCGGACGGCCATACATGGTTTTCAATTGTGAATTTAAAAGAGAAAAAGTCGGAGATCTGCCAACAGAAATGGTCGAGCACTTTTTTCGATCAGTAGCTGAAAGTTTAAAAGCCAACATCCACATTAATGTAAAGTATAGCAGGAATGAGCACCACAAAATTGAGGCAATCTTTAAAGCCTTTGCCAAAGCCATGAGAATGGCCGTAGATAAGGATTTCAGGCAAATCGATGTGTTGCCCTCAACGAAGGGGTTATTGTAATGAAAATCGCAGTAATAGATTATGGAGCAAGTAACTTGCAAAGCGTGGCCAATGCACTTACTGTGCTTGGCAAGCCCTTTGAAATTGTCAGCGAGCCTGGCCGGCTCGCTGACTTTGACAAGATTATTTTACCTGGCGTTGGCGCAGCTGGCAGTGCGATGGAAAAACTAATAGATAGTGGGTTTGCTGAAGTTTTACCAAAACTTAAAGTCCCGATATTGGGCATCTGTTTGGGCCTACAGCTTTTTGCCGACTCTTCGGAGGAAGGCAATACCAAATGTCTGTCTATAATCCCAGGACAGGTCAAAAGGTTCCAAACAGATCTAAAGGTGCCACAAATTGGCTGGAACAAAGTTGCGCTGGTTAAAGCATCACCTCTAACGGTGGGCATTCCCAACAACAACTTCTTCTATTTTGTACACTCCTACTTTCTTGAAACTCTGCCGGAATTTGTAATTGGGCAGTCAGTTTACGATTACACCTTTGCCGCCATCGTACAGAGAGGCAACTTTTATGCTACCCAATTCCACCCTGAAAAATCCGGCCAATGGGGAATGAAATTATTAAATAATTTTTGTGATTTATGATTATAATTCCGGCAATCGACATTATAGACGGCAAGTGCGTCAGACTGACTAAGGGAGAGTTTAAAAGTAAAAAAGTCTACTCTTCCGACCCTTTAGCTATGGCCAAAAAGTTTGAGCAGCAAGGGGCTAAAATATTACACATCGTGGACTTGGACGCCGCCAGAACCGGCGAGCCAATAAACCAAAAATTAATAATGAAAATCGCCAAAAACTTAAAAATTCCTATTGAGGTTGGTGGCGGAATCAGGAACATTGAAACCGCCCGATCTTATTTAATTTTAGGGGTGCAAAAAATTGTCGTCGGCACCAAGGCGATTACTGATCTGAAATTCTTATCCGCTTTGATTGAGGAATTTGGCAATAACAGGATCGTAGTGGCAGTAGAGACGAAACAAGGCAAAATCGCCGTTAGTGGCTGGCAAGAAACCATAGATGAAAACTATATGGATTTTGCAGCAACACTTAAGCTCCGGGGCGTGACCGAGATTTTGTTTACTGACGTTGATAAAGACGGCAGTTTGGCCGGGCCGAATTTTAACGCTGTCAAAAATCTTGTAGAATTGGGGTTTAAAGTTATAGTCTCCGGTGGAATTTCCGACTTAGAATCAATCAGAAAATTAAGAAGGCTAGGCGCCAGCAGCGCGATATTAGGCACCGCCTTGTATGAAAATAAGATTGCGCTTGCGGACGCTTTCAGCGCCGCTGTGCCAGTATCAAATTTAACCAAAAGGATTATTCCGTGCCTGGACGTTAAAGGCGGCCGGGTAGTCAAAGGGGTGGCTTTTGAAAATTTACGTGATGCCGGTGATCCGGTTGACTTAGGCAAAAAGTATTCAGAAGAAGGCGCTGACGAACTGGTCTTCCTGGACATTACGGCTTCCAAAGACAACCGACAGACTTTATTTGACCTTGTTGCCAAAGTTGCCAAAGAGGTATTTATTCCTTTTACTGTGGGAGGCGGCATTAAAACCCTTGAAGAGATCCGTAAGCTCCTCCAATTGGGAGCTGATAAAATATCCCTTAATACTACTGCCGTAGTTAATCCGAGCTTTATTAGCGAAGCGGCCGAGGCTTTTGGTCAGCAATGTGTTGTTGTAGCCATAGATGCAAAAAAGAAGGACGGCAGATACGAAGTTTTTCTAAAAGGCGGGACACAGGCCACCGGTTTGGACGCGGTTGAGTGGGCCCAAGAAGCGGAAAAACGCGGTGCCGGCGAAATTTTATTGACCTCTATGGATAAGGACGGGACTAAATCAGGCTATGACTTAGAACTATTAAGACAGGTTTCTGAAGCCATAAAAATTCCGGTCATAGCTTCGGGAGGTGCTGGCTCGCTGGAAGATTTAAAACTAGCTTTTGCAGAGGGCAAAGCTGACGCGGTTTTGGTTGCAAGCCTCTTCCACTACGGACAATTTACCATTGAACAAAGCAAAAAATATTTATCAGCTAATAATATACCTATACGAACATGAAAGATTTAATGAAAAAAATTGATTGGAACAAAGGTAATGGTCTGGCTCCAGCCGTTATCCAAGACGCTATCACCGGTACCGTCTTGATGCTGGGCTATATGGATCAACGGGCGCTGACTAAGACGATCGAGACAAAAAAAGTATGGTTTTACAGCCGTAGCAAAAAGCGCCTGTGGATGAAAGGTGAAATCAGTAAAAACTTTCTAAACCTTGTCGATATTAAGCCTGACTGCGACGGGGATGCCTTATTGGTTAAGGCGCGGCCATCTGGCCCAACTTGCCATAAAGGGAATTATTCTTGTTTTGGAGAAAGTAAAAAGACCGATGAATTATCGGAGCTGTTTGGAATTATTCAGGATCGCAAAAAACAGTTGCCTAAAAATTCTTATACCGCCTCGCTTTTTAAAGCCGGTCTGGACAAAATATCGTTGAAAGTTGCGGAAGAAGCATTGGAGGTCGTGCATGCCGCACAAAAGCAGACCAAACAGCGGTTAATTGAAGAGGTGGTTGATTTGGTTTATCATTTGTTTGTCTTGTCGGCCGGCAGAGATATTAACCTTGATGAAATAAAAAAGGAAATAAAAAAACGCCAAAAACCGTCCCGGTAGCGCGGGGCGGTTTTGTTTTTATCGAAAAAAATGCTAAAATATGGACATAATCCAATATTACGTAATATTTTACATATCTTATTATCATAAAAATATGCCCGGATTCGGAAATAAAAGAATCAGGCCGGAAGCTCCTCCGGAAACCACCGCGGAAAAACATTATCAGGAATTGCTTAAGCCGGAAACCGATATTGAGTTTGACCGCGCTTTTCCTTTAGGCAAAGTTCAGAAACTGATTGAGGATAATGATTTGCAAGAGGAGATGGAAGGCATTGAAGTAATAAGAAATAAGGTTAAATACAGAAAACAGTATCTTTCCGGAGCTTTGGAAATTATGCGCGAACTTTTGGACAGAAAAGTGTTCAGGCATAAAAGCACTTTGCGGGAAATGTACGATTATTTTAAAAAAGAGGGTTTAAAATTAAAAGACCAGGGACTGCCCCAGGAAGCAGGAGCGCAAGAGCGGAATACGGTTTTTGCCTTAAGGAGTTTGCTTGAATTATTGGAAGAAAATTATTCGCAGGGATTGGATTATTTAAAAGTCATTAAAGCTTTGGCATCCAAGCTTAAAGACGCTGAAACAACCCTTAACCAGCCGGAGTTATAGCGGGTTATAATAGAAATAAGAGTGACTGGCGGTATCCGCCGGTTTTGTTTTGGATGGGGAATATGGTATAATATCTACAGAAATTTAAAAGAAGCACTACGGAAAACTACAGAATTCTGCAGTTGAAACAAAAAATCATATCAAATAAAATAACCTCCCCCCTGCACCAGTCGTCTGACTCCGGTGCAGGGCAGGCTAACCCCTCCTATAAATAGGAGGGGAATGGGAACAACACATGGACATTTTTGAGGGTTTAAAAGACAGCGCTAACCGGTATTTGGACAATTGGGCTTTGGAGGATTTGGAATACCGGGTGAAGCTGGTTTTAAAAGAGCGCGAGGAATTAACGGGCTGGTCGGACCAGGAACTCAAATTGGCCGGCTTGGCTTTTAAAGATGACTTAAAAAAAGGCAAGCGTCTGGACAGTTTGGTAGTCCAGGCTTTTGCCGTGGTCAACGAGGCGGCGCGCCGCGTGCTGGGCCAGTCGCCGTTCCCCGTCCAAATTTTAGCCGGACTGGTTATCCATTCAGGCCGCGTGGCGGAAATGAAGGCCGGCGAAGGCAAAACCTTAACCGAAACCATGCCGGTTTATACAAACGCTTTGGAGGGCCGCGGAGTCCATCTTATAACCACCAACGATTATCTTGCCGAGCGCGACTCCAAGTGGATGGGCAAGCTTTACAATTTTTTGGGAATGACAGTGGGCTATGTCACATCTACCATGAAAAACGAGGAGCGCCGCAAAGCCTACGCCTGTGACATTACTTATGTTACCAACCAGGAAGTCGGCTTTGATTATTTGCGCGATAACTTGGTTTTCTCCAAAAGCGAACGGGTTTTGCGCCCCCGGCATCCGCTGTATTTTGGCATTGTGGACGAAATTGACAGCATCTTAATAGACGAATCCCGCACGCCGCTTATTATTGCCGAACCCCAAAAAGAAGAGCGGAATTTTTACGATCTGTTTACAAAAATCGTGGAAGAATTGGAGGAAGAATTGGACTATACGGTGGACTATCAGCAAAAGCAGGCCTCTATGACCGACGCGGGGCTAAACAAAGTGGAAAAGCTTTTGGGCGGTTCGGTGTTTTCCAAAGACAATCCGATGTATGTGTTTTATCTGGATGTCTGCTTAAAAGCCAAAGTGGTGTTTGAAAAAGACCGCGACTATATTATAGACGACGAAGGCGTGGAAATCGTGGATGAGTTCACCGGAAGGGTTATGCCAGGCCGGCGTTTTACCGACGGCGTGCATCAGGCCATTGAGGCCAAAGAGCATGTTAAGGTTAAAGAGGCCGACAAAACGCAGGCTTCCATAACCTTCCAGAATTTTTTTCCCATGTACCAAAAACTTTCCGGCATGAGCGGCACGGTTATGCGCGCGCGCGACGAATTTAACCGGGTTTATAAGCTGGACGTTATCCAGATTCCCACCAACCGGCCAAGCGTGCGCATGGACCACAACGATTTGTTTTTTAAAACCCAAAAAGGCAAATTTTTGGGCCTAGTGAAAAAAATTGAACAGGTCAAGCGCAAAGGCCAGCCTTTGCTTATTGGCACGCGCAACGTGGAAACCGCCCATTTGGTGGCGGGGATTTTAGAAACGGCCGGCTATCCTTACCAGCTGCTTACGGCGCAGGACCACCGCGCCGAGGCGGAAAAAATCGCCAAAGCCGGGCAGGAGGGAATGATAACCGTGGCCACCAATATGGCAGGCCGCGGCACTGACATTTTGCTTGGGCCCGGCGTGGAGAGCTTGGGCGGGCTGTATGTTTTGGGCACAGAAAGGCACGAATCGCGGCGCATAGACGACCAGCTTGTAGGCCGCAGCGGGCGGCAGGGCGAACCGGGCGAAACCCAGTTTTTAATTTCCATGGAAGACGAAATTATGCAGCTGTTCGGCAGCGAGAAAATTATCAACACCATGGAAGCTTACGATATTCCCGAAGACGAATATATTTCCGGCAAAAGCCTGAACGAAGCCTTTAAAAAAGCGCAGGATTTTGTGGAAAGCAAAAATCTGGATAGCCGGCTTTATTTATACAAATACGACAGCGTGACCAAGTTCCAGAGAAAATACATATATTCGCTCCGCGATTCGCTACTGGAAAACGAAACGAACTTTTTGGATTTTTTAAAAAAATCCATCCGCGAAGTGTTGCAGGAAATTTTCCGGCTGGGCGATGCCAAATTAATTGCCGCCGAAATGTTAAAAGTTTTTCGCGTAGACGCCAAGCCCGAGGAAATACAGCAGTCTTTGGGGCTAAAGCCCAAAGACGGCAAAGCAAATGTGTTAAATGAGTGGTTAAATCCGTTTTACAAGACGGACGACTCGGCCGAAGGTTTAAATAAAGCGGCGGAAAAGCTCGCGGATGTTTTGGAAACTTTGGCCCTAAAAATCCAAAAAGAGCCGGAAGTTTACAAGGCCGGCCAAAATTTGATTTTGGAAATTATAGATAACAACTGGAGCGGCCAGCTGGATTTAATGGACGCGCTTAAAGAGGAGGCTGGGCTGTTTTCTTACGCCTCGGAAGACCCGCTCATTGACTATATTTTGGAAGCCCGCAAATTGTTTGAGGCTTTGAAGTCGGACATCAAAAAGCAGTTTTTGTCTTCCATTTTTTTGCATTTGGAACAAAAGGGAATGTTAGAGTAGATATTAGTTGATATTGGGATATTAAGATATTGGTTGTGTTTACCAATATCAAAAAATATCTATAAATATCAATTAATATCTTTTTTAAAAATGCCTATTGTCATAAGGTTATTTTTTTTATATAATTGATGCATGTTAACTAAAGAAGAGGTCATAAAACTCGCCCAGCTGGCGCGGATTGCCTTAACCGACGCCGAAGTGGAAAAGTTCCAAAAGGATTTGTCCACGGTTTTGGATTATGTAGATGAACTTAAAAAAGTTGACGTTTCCGGAGTGGACGAAGTGTTTGAGGTTACCGGTTTGGTTAACGTCCAGCGGGACGACAAAGCGGTGGTGGCTGATAATCATCAGCAAATCTTTTTACAAGCTCCGGAGATGAAAGACGGGTTTTATAAGGTAAAAGCGATTCTCTAGGTAGTAGTGAAGTAGCAGGTAGGTTGGTAGCCATGCAGGCTACTGTCCTACTTTCCTACCACCCTACCCGCCTGTTTATTTTTATGAACTTGGAATACCTCCAATTAACCGAATTACGCAAGTTATTGGATAACAAACAAATTTCCTCCGTTGAACTCACGAAGTATTTTTTGGCGCGCGTAAAAAAGAGCGACTTAAACGCTTTTATTACAATTAGCGAAGAACAGGCTTTGGCCGAGGCAAAAAAGGCTGATGATTTTATTAATTCTCCGGGCGAGAACCCGTTTTTGTGCGGCATCCCTTACGCGGCAAAAGATATGTATTGCACCAAAGGAATACGCACTACGGCCGCTTCCAAAATTTTAGACAATTATATTCCGCCTTACGACGCGACCATAATCAGCAAGTTAAAGGAACAAAAGGCAGTCTTAGTCGGTAAAACCAACCAGGACCAATTCGCTCACGGGGTAAGCGGGGAAAGTTCGGCTTACGGCTTTACAAAAAATCCCTGGGATAAAACCAGGACGCCGTCCGGCTCATCCAGCGGCAGCGGCGCGGCGGTATCGGCGGGACTTTGTCCTTACGCGCTGGGAACGGACACCGGTGGGAGCATTCGCGGTCCGGCCAGCATGTGCGGCATTACGGGGTACAAGCCGACTTATGGACGCAATTCGCGTTACGGCGTAATTTCCATGGCTTCCAGCATGGATACGCAGGGCTTTTTGTGTTTGTCGGTTGAAGACGCGGCGCACATCACGGAATATATTTCCGGACACGATCCAAAAGACTCCACTACCGGTTATGAAGAAGTGCCGAAGTACCATAAAAATTTAAACCGCGGCCTAAAAGGCTTAAAGGTTGGAATTCCAAAAGAATATTTTTTGGAAGGAATGGATCCTGAAGTGGAAAAGCGAGTACGCGAGGCAATTAAACAGGTTGAATTTTTAGGGGCTGAATTGGTGGAAGTCAGTTTGCCGAATACCCATTACGGGCAGATGGTTTACGCGATTATCTGCCCTTCGGAAGTTTCTTCAAATTTGGCCAAGTATGACGGTATCCGTTTTGGGCACTCAACAAAAAATGCGAAAGATTTGATGGAGGTTTATACCAAGTCCCGCGCCGAAGGTTTTGGCGACGAGGCCAAGCGCAGGATTATGACGGGAACGTATGTTTTATCAGCCGGGTATTACGACGCTTATTATAAAAAGGCGCAAAAAATTCGTAGACTGCTGGTAAATGAGTTTGCCCAAGTGTTTAAGCAGGTTGATGTTTTATTGACAGCGACCCAGCCTAACGTTGCCGGTAAGTCAGGCGTTGCCCAAAACGATCCGATTTTTGCTTATATAGCCGATCGTTTGGTGGTTAATTGCAACTTAGCCGGATTGCCGTCTATTTCCGTTCCCTGCGGCTTTGCCCGGCCGACCGATGGCGACACACCTTCTATGGACGGCTTGCCTGTCGGTCTCCAAATAATCGGCCCGCAATGGGGCGAACAGAAAATTTTTAACGTCGGTTATGCGTATCAGCAGGTAACGGACTGGCACAAAAAGCATCCGCAGATGTAGGGATGTAGGTTAGTAGGAAGGTAGTCAGTAGATGTAGTGCAGGCCATTGGCCTGCCTGTAGCGCGCCGACCCGTCTCGCTCGGCGCGAGCCGAGGCGGATTTATCGGCTAAAATTATGAAAGAATACCCAAAATCAACCGAATATAAAGCTGTTATCGGCTTTGAAATCCACGTAGAGCTTGCCACCAAGAGCAAGATGTTTTCACCTAGCCCCAATAATCCGGACGAGAAAACACCAAATACAAATATTGACGAAATTGTCACGGCCCAGCCCGGGACTTTGCCGGTGGCAAATAAAGAGGCAATCCGGTTGGCCGCCATGGTGGGTTTGGCTTTGAATTGCACGATTGACGAGTGGTCCAAATTCGATCGAAAGCACTATTTTTATCCCGATTTGCCCAAGGGGTATCAAATTTCGCAATATGACAAGCCGATTAGTAGAAAGGGATATTTGGATATTGAGATGCCGGCATCGATCCCCTCATCCGCCCTTCGGGCACCTTCTCCCGCAAGGGGAGAAGGAAATAATGTTGTTCGCTCCGCTCACACTAAGCGCATTGGGATAACGCGTGCTCATTTGGAAGAAGACGCGGGGAAAAATATCCATCCCGAAGGTTTATCGTATTCGTTAGTAGATTATAACCGGGCTGGCTGCGCGCTGCTTGAAATTGTCACGGAGCCGGAAATAGAAAGCGGGGAAGAAGCCAAAATCTTTTTGACGGAACTGCGGAACATTGTCCGCTATTTGGGCGCCAGCGATTGCGATATGGAAAAGGGGACTATGCGCTGTGAGCCGAACATCTCCGTGCGCAAGCCGGGCGGGACGACTTTGCCGAAATATAAAGTGGAAGTTAAAAACATCAACAGTTTTAAATTTGCCGAGGCGGCCATAAATTACGAAATCGCGCGGCAGACGGAAATTTTAAAAGAAGGCAAAATTCCCAAGCAGGTAACCATGGGCTGGGATGAAAAAAACGGCGCCACGGTTGAGCAGAGAAGTAAAGAAGAAGCCAACGATTATCGTTATTTTCCGGAGCCGGATTTGCCGGTATTGCAGTTTACCAAAGAATATCTGGATAAATTGCGTTTTGAAATGCCGGAACTGCCGGCGCAAAAGCGCAAACGGTTTTTGGAAGAATTTGGCTTGCCGGAAGCGGATGTGGAAAATTTGATTAACTGGAAGGAATTAACATTTTATTTTGAAGAATTGGTAAGCGAGATTGATGAGTGGATTAATCAGGACAACCTCTCCTTCAATCCCTCCCCTCATGAGGGGAGGGGCAGGGGAGGGGTTGCAGTTGATCGCAACGCGCTGATTAAACAAGCCGCCAACTGGTGTTTGCAGGATTTTAGCGCGATGTTAAACGCCAAACTGATTAATCCGGATGATTCCCATGTGAAACCGGAAAATTTTGCGGAACTATTGAAGCTCATCCAGCAGGGAAAAATTTCCGGCAGCGCGGCCAAAACCGTATTTAAAGTTATGTTTGAAAAAGGCGGCGAGCCGCTTTCCATTGTTGCCGATTTAGGTTTGGAGCAAACTTCCGATGCCGATGCCATATCATTAGCAATAGATAAAGTCTTGGCGGCCAATGCAAAAGCCGTTGTCGATTATAAGGCTGGCCAGGAAAAGAGTTTTGGATTTTTAGTCGGCCAAACTATGAAGGAACTAAAAGGCAAAGGCAATCCGCAGGTGATAAATGAATTATTGAGGAAGAAGTTAGTGTAGCGTGCCGACTTGTCCGACGAAGCTTTAGCGTAGTTGGATTTATCGGCTGCCTTTTACATTAATGTACTAGTACGCTAGTGCTGCGAAATCCGTTTATATAAAAATGAACGCCGCCCCTGGTGATGCTCGGGGCGGCGTTTCGGTTATCTGGGTCACGGCGATGACGACGGTCAGTCATCATCGCCACCGTAGACGATCTGAACTCTGATTGCAGACCCTGTGGCCTGCGGAGTTTGCTGTGCAGCCCGAGAAAATTGACTCTGTCCCTCGGAGGGGCAACAGTGAATGATTGGGCATTTGCCCGAAACACCCACGTGGCAGCTGCAATTGCAGTTCATCCAGTGCCTCCTTATGGAGGCAGTATATATATATCAGCTAAAAAATGCAAGAAACAGTCTTGTACAATGGAAGATGATACCTCCCCGGTCTTTGATTCCTACGGGAGATGATACCCCAAATGGGGGTCAAATCGGTGTCTGGGATTAAAACGCGCGAGCCGCCATAATTGAAGAAT
>Ga0182027_10005810_pt1 | contig 18649 bp, 14 predicted proteins | sample 712E1DmetaG_FD_121300 | JGI IMG/M metagenome (GOLD analysis project Ga0182027, IMG submission 121300) | Permafrost microbial communities from Stordalen Mire, Sweden - 712E1D metaG (Illumina Assembly) | ecosystem: Environmental > Terrestrial > Soil > Wetlands > Permafrost | place: Sweden...
CGGAGACCAAGTCATCGAACCCCGGCCGCGCGGCGGTCAGGATGAACGTAATCAGGAAGACGATCACGTTGATCAGAAAAATCGTCTTGACCGCCGGAGTCAGAAACCGATCGAGCGTCCGATTGAATTCATCGAAGAAATTGTTCACATGAGTCACTTTCGCGAAAAATCGATCCACCGCATGGCCACCGGCGCGCTCGGCCACGCAAGACGATTCACGATAAGTTAAAAAAATCGTAATTTCAAACAAAGAAGAAATCGCGCGGCGCGGCGGGACGAGGCCTTAGCCGTTCTCAGGCGTGCAAGGTCTTAGCCGTCCACTGCGTCCACCCCGCCCACTGCGTCGTTCCCCTGCGACATTCTTATGAAACCTGCGTGGGGATCCGCGCGCTGGCCACCCCAGGCGACTCCGCCGGCGTCAGGCCGATGATGTCGTTATAGGCGGCGGCCAGGATGCAAAGGCCAAACGGTATGGTGAAAAGGAGGCCGATCCCCAGGCAAATGACCCCGGCGAACTGCAGCAGACCAACAACCAGCGCAAGCAGGAAAAGGCCGAGCCAGTTTTTAAGCGCGATCTTGAAGCTGATGCCGATCGCCTCGGTCGGGCGCAATTTGCGGTCCACGATCAGCGGCATCGTCAACTTCAAACAGACCGCCAGGAAGATGCCGGGCAGGATCAGCATGAGATACCCCAGAAAGGTCGCGAAGCCGACCATCAGTCCGGCCAGAGCGACGGGAACGAACAGTTCGGTCACCTTGAAGAAGTCGCCGAATTCCACCTCTTGCCCCCGAATGATCCGGAAGGCGACCAAGTAAACGGCTGCGGTTTCCAGCGAGACGACCACTAAGTTGACGGCGATACTGAGGGGCATCGCGATCAACGGCCCCAGGACCGGTATGATGGCGAGCACAAAGCCGAGCATAAAATTGACAAAGAACGTCACGACGGTGAGGAGAACCACAACGCCGGAGAACCCCAGAAAGCCGCCGATGTTGCGCTTGAAAATCTCGAAGCCCTGGCCAAAATAATCGCCGACGTTCACTTGGTAACCGTCGCGGATCAGCGCCTCCAGGTCGCGCGGCGCCCCGGAGGCAAGCGGCGTCTGGCCGGCCGCGCGCGCGCCGAAGCCCGCCGAGCGGGCGGCCGCCGGGCGGCTCGATCCGCGCAGGGCCTCGGGGATGATCGCCCCGCCGTCCTTGGGACAGAATTTCTCGCCGCCGGTGAAGACGGTGTTACAGACCACGCATGTGGGAATCATTTTCCGGACCGGCACCAGGATCGCGCCATCCCCATCGCAATACTTGGTGCCGGCGGCAAACGTCTTGCCGCAGACCGGGCAGACCGGATCGACGATAAACTCTTTCTCCAGGTCCAGACCGCAGATCGAACAAAACCGGGTCCCTGCCTCGAATTCCGTGTGGCATTGCGGGCATTGAAACATCGTCAGCCCTCCTTAAATTGTTGAAATCGCGATCGTCCTGCTGCCATCTAAACTTTGCGATAACGAATTAGCAAGCAAAATAGCCCCCCGCCCCAAACGGGGGCCGGCGGGGGGGGGCGCCTTTTCGTCCGCCGGTCGCAAAAATTGTCCTTGACAAAGCCTACACGCGTAGTCCATAACGCACTCGTGTAGGTTTATCGTCAAGACCGTTTCCGCTCATTTCATTCCGTCAAGGAGCACCCTGCCCATGCCCTCTCACCGGCGCGAACCTGCTTCGGCCATCCCCTCCATCTCCACCGCCGAGCTCGAGGTGATCAAAACGCTTTGGGACCACGGGGCGCTGGCCGCGCGCGACGTCTTCACCGCCCTGCCCGCCGACCACGGCTGGGCGTACAAGACCGTCAAAACCCTGCTGGCGCGCCTGGTGGCCAAGGGCGCCGTCACTTACGATCAGATCGGAAACTCGTATCTTTACCGCGCCGCCGTCAGCCGCGAGCAGGTCACCCGGCGCGAGCTCAAGGGCTTTGTCGAACGCGTGCTGGAGGGTTCCCTGCTCCCCATCCTGCATTTCATCGAGGGATCGCGCGAGCTCTCGGCCGCCGAGCTGGCGCAACTGGAACATCTGCTGCAAAAAAAGCGCGGACCCGCCGGCCGGAGTCCAAACGACCGGGAAAGGAAGAAGCAATCATGAACGCGAACACGCCGCTGGATTTCTTGAGCCGCCTGGCGGGCGCCTGGGCCGATTGGGCGCTGGCCGCCAGTTGGCAACTGGCCCTGCTGGTGGCGCTGGTGGCCCTGGCGGCCTTCGCCTCGCGCCGCCTCTCCGCGCGCTTCCGCTACCTGCTCTGGATGCTGGTGCTGATCAAGGCCCTCACGCCGCCGTCGTTCGGCACGGCTTGGAGCATCGGCAACTGGGCGGGGCCGGACCTCTGGCACAAGACGCGCGGCCAAGTGATGAGCGCCTTCGCGGCGCCCCAGCCCTCCACGGCCGTCACCGCCCAGTCCCCGCCGCCCGCCGCCGTTGCGCTCGCGGCACGGCCGATCGGGCCGGGCGAGGAACCTATTGTCGCCGTGGAATCCAAAGTCCCGGATGCGCCGATCTTGGCGCGGGCCGCGACCCTTTCCGCGAGCGCCCTGGCGCTGGCCGTCTGGCTGTCCGGATTCACCTTGCTCGCGTTGTTCATCGTCTTGCGCACCTGGCGGCTGTCGCGCGCGCTGACGCGGGTGAGCGAGGTGGATGAAGGCCCCCTGCGCGTCACGCTCGAACGGCTGGCGCTGCGCCTGGGCCGGAGCGATCCCCCGGCCCTGCTGCTTACGGACACGGTCAGCAGCCCGTTTTTGTTCGGCCTCTGTCGCCCGTGCATCGTGTTGCCGGCCAGTCTGCCGGAGAACCTCAGCCCCGAGCAGCTCGAAGACGTGTTGCTGCATGAACTGACCCATTGGCGGCGGCGCGATCTGCCGGCCGCCTGGCTGCAAATCTTCGTCCAGGCGCTGTTCTGGTTTCACCCGCTGGTCTGGCTGGCCGGGGCGCAGATGCGCCACGAACGCGAGTGCGCGTGCGATGAAGAAGCCCTGCAAAGCGGCTGCAGCCAGGCGCGCCGATACGGCGAGTCGCTCTTGCGCGTCTTGCTGGCCGCGCGCGGCCGTTCGGCCGCCGCCCTGGGATTCCTTGGGATTTTCGAACGCAATACCCGCCTGCAAAGAAGATTGGAGGAAATCATGAGCCAGGAAAACAAAACGCGACGCTTCGGGATCTGGGCTTGGTTGTCACTCATCCTGTTCGCCGGCGCTTGTCTGCCGATGGGTGCCGCGAAGGTAGGCCAGGCAGTCGTCTCCAATGGGGGAAGATCGGCGCTGCAATTCGATGGCCAGCATGATTACCTGGAGGTAGTTGACCATCCATCCCTTGCCCTCGAACAATCAACCATCATCGAGGGCTGGATCAAGGTCCATGAGGCTAGCGGCGAAACGGCGCTGCTATCGAAAGAGATCCCCTGGAAGAGCGGGTATGCCCTGATCGTCTCTGGTGGGACCAATGCGAAAGCCTTTGACCTGATATTTGCCATCGGTTACGGGCAACGGTTCGTCAACCTGTCCGCGCCGGATGTGATTCCGCGCGATCAATGGACTCATGTGATGGCCATTTATGGCCGTGAGGAAAACGAGTTGTGGGTGAATTTCCAAGAGGTGGCCAGCCAGCGACGCCAACAGTCAGCCTCTGCGGCGGCGGTTCCTTTGCGCATCGGAAAAGGCAGCGGCGCCCTTGGGCGTTACTTTGATGGGGAAATCGCCTCACTGCGGTTCTGGCGATACGATTACCCTCATCAACGCGACGTCAATTATGATCGCATCCAGCTCGATGGCAGTGAACCCGGCCTGGTGGCGGGGTGGGATTTCTTCAATACCAATGGGGCGCTCGTTGACAAGAGTCCCAACAAGCTCCAAGCGCGCAGAGGTAAGAATAGGGATCTAAAACAAGTGCCGCTAAGCGATTTGGCATTCAAGGAGAAAAGTGAAGCGAGACTTTATGGCACCGGGCCGCAATGGCAGCGTCCGTTTCAGGATGACCCCGCCGTGCGAGGCCATTGGACGGCGGTTGATTTCGTGAGCGAGATCCACCAGTTCGTTCCCGGTCGCAAGCAATGGCAAGAGAATCTATATCTTCAGGAGCTTGATTTTTTGCCCAATGGGAAAATGGCGCAGGTCTGGTCCTGGACCTGCGGCTGGCTCTGGCATCCCGGCGATCATAGCGAAGGCCAATATGAGATTCGATCGATGGATGGGCGGCCCTATCTTTTCATGGAGTGGGTCAGCGGTGATGTGACGCTGCGCGGGATGAAGCCGCATTATTATGTGTTCGCTAAAGATGAAACCACTCGAAATACGAATGGAAAAATGGGAGCGATGGGGCAAGGCGGCGAACGGTCCGCGCCGGCTTCCGCCCAGGCCCCGGCGCCGGCGACCTCAACTTCGCCGGATGACGAGTCGACGCTCGCCCGTCAGCGCGATGAGGCGCTCGCGCGCGGCGATTTGATCGGCGCCCTGGACAAGGAAATGGCGCGCGTCACGCTGCGCGCCCAGATGGGTCATCCTTACAAGGACAAGATCGATCTGGCGAGTCTCTGGCCAGATTTCATCAGCCGGAACAAACCCAGCCGGGAGGCGATCGCTGAATCTGAAAAGCGGGTGCGCGAATACTTGCAGGCGCACCGGGAGGACCCCGATTTTCCCTGGCGTCTGCACGATCTGATGGCCGCGATGAGCGAAAGCCTTGGCCAGAGGGAAACGGCGGCAAAAGAAATGGACCTGGCGCTGGAAACCTATCCTACGATCAATTATATCGAGCCGAGCAAGCACAGCAAATATCAGCACTTGCTCAACCAGCGAGCCGGAATGGTCTGGGACGCGCAGGGCGTGGAAGCCGCGGAAAAGTTTGTGCTTGGCCGTTTGGCCGGCGACCCGAAGAGCGATTATTTCTTTGCCCCCTGGTGGAGAGAGCAGTACGAGAAGAAAGGCCAGATGGATCGTTACGCGAGACTGCTGAGCCAAGTGCGCCAAAGGTATCAGCAACGGGCCGAAAAATTCCCGGAGAAACGGCCGCTCGTCGAACGCTATCTTAGCGAACCCGAGATGCAAAATGCGAACGCGATAAAACCGGTGGCCGGCGAGCAGAACCCGAATGACACCTGGATCGTGTCCTTCAAGGGCAAGCCCCCTTATCAGCCGCGCACGCCGCGCGAGTTGCTGGATGCCTCGGGCAAGCTCGCGCCGGGCACGCGCACGCACGATTTTCGGGTTGAAACGAAAGACGGCGAGCTGATCGGCCACATCCTGGTCGATGGCCAGGCGGGCAAGCAGTCCGTGGTCGATATGCTGAACGCCAACGCCAAGCTGATGCTGGTGGTGGCGGAACCCGGGACGCCGGAAGCGCTCAAGGCTCATGCCCACATCGGCTATGCTCCAGACACGACCGCCGCGGCGCCGCTGGCGGTTCCGGGCGAACCGCCGAAAATCCTCAGTACCTCGCCCGCCGTCGGGGCAAAGGACGTGGACCCGGCCACGGCCGAGATCACGGTGACCTTCGACCGCGACATGCAAGGCGGGATGTCGTGGACCGGCGGCCCTCCGCAGTTCCCGCCGATCCCCGACGGGGCGCGCGGCGTCTGGCGCGACAAGCGCACCTGCGCGCTGCCGGTCAAACTGGAAGCGGGCCATTTCTACCGCGTCGGCATCAACTCGACCAGTTTCCAGAATTTCAAAAGCGCCGACGGCGTGCCGGCCCGGCCTTCCGCGATTTACTTCACCACGCGAGGGGCGGGGGCGGCGCAGGCCGCCATGACTCAAAAACCGGAGATCGTCTCGATGGAGCCGGCCAACGGCGCGGCAGGCGTGGATTCAGGGCTCAAGGAGTTGCGCGTCACCTTCAACATGCCGATGGGCGGGGGGTTCTCGTGGTGCGGCGGCGGGCCGAATTTCCCCGAGATCCCGCAAGGCCAACGCCCCAGTTGGAGCGAGGATCACCGAACCTGCATCCTGCCGGTCAAGCTCAAATCCGGCTGGGAGTACCAATTGGGGCTCAACAGCCCCTCGGCCAAGAACTTTCAAAGTGAAGGCGGGGTGCCGCTGGAGCCGGTGGTCTATAGCTGGACCACCAAACAATAAATGCCTCTTTGAAAGAATCCGCAAGAATAAGACGCGTTTGATGATCTTAATTGGACTTATTTCAGGTCTTGCAAGGTCAACCACACCTGACGCCGACCAGAAGTGAGCATGGCGACATGCTTATGCATGTACAGGTTGATCATCGCGAGCGCGTGACGCCCCCGCGTTGGCAGTAAGGGCGCAGGCGGCACTTCGAGCACCACGGCGAGACGGGCTGGCAGATGCGCTGGCCGAAGACGACCAGCCAGGAGTTGATGACCATCCAGTATTCCGGCGGCAAGGTCTCGCGCAGGCAAAGCTCCGTGGCCTCGGGGTTCTTGGCTTGACAATACCCCCAGCGGTTGACCACCCGGTGCACGTGCGTATCGACGCAAATGCCGGGCTTGTGATAGGCGAGGATCACCACCAGGTTGGCCGTCTTGCGCCCGACCCCTTTGAACTTGAGCAGCTCGTCAATTTCGTCCGGCACCCGCCCGCCGTATTCGTCGAGCAGCTTCCGGCAGATCTCGCGGATCGCCCCGGCCTTGTTGCGGTAATAGAGGACCGGGTGGATCGCGCGCTCGATTTGCTCCGCCGTCAGCCGAAGCATGTCCTCCGGCGTGCGAGCCAGGGCGAAGAGCCGGTCCGTCGCCTCAACCGTCGTTTTGTCCTGCGTGCGCAGGCTCAGGAGGGTCGAGATCAGAATCTTGAAGGCGTCGGCCCGGCGCTGGGCATAGCCGGTCACCGACGGCGCCGGCCACTCCGCGACGATCTCGCGCAACGTTTCCATGACCGTTTCAATCGAAAATGGCTTCGTCTGTGTCTTCGTACTACGATCCGTCAAAACTCTTGTCTTCTTGCGAATATTCTTCATAAAATTTGAGTTCAGCCAACATTCCCCATCTTCATCTTTGTGGTTCTTCGCGGATCCTTTGCGATTCTTTGCGTAACCATCTTTTCTTTATTCCGCACTCCGCATTCCGCATTTTCCGCTCCAAGCCCAGTTCGTAAAGGTAGGCGCGCCACCGGCAAAACCGCATTGATGCGTTCAGCAGGTGGCGGTGTCATTTTTTGATCACAAGAGTATTCATTTTGTTTTCATTTTAATTTCAATAATGGTAATATCCACGCTCGTGACCTTCTGCGAAGCCTCGGTTTGCCGTGCGAGTAATTCCCGCTTTCTCTTCAAGTCTAAGAGTCTTTCCGCTTCACTTTTTGCGATATTGCTATTCTTAACCTGATTATCCTGAAATTCCTTTTCTAATTGTTTTGGCAGGTTATGTCTATAAATTTCAGTACGCTTTTGATCGTTCTCGGGATTATTCCAAGCCTCCCGCAATATTTTCCTGGCCCCTTCATCATCATAACCGTGATTGTAGAGTCTCACGTCCGCACTCATTGAAGGAAGGCCGAGACCCTTCTTTAAATATTGATTGCACTCTTCGATGCCCATTCGATTGGCTGCGAGGCGGGCTTTTTGATAATATATGTCCTTGAGCCACGATTGCAGAACGTCTTTAGGCGGAGCGCCTCTCACTGATTCGTGGCTAATGGCTTTAATAAGATACTTTTCTTGCTCCTCAATAGGCATGGCGCGAAGGTTATTGATTATTTCTTCTTTCCAAAGTTTTTTCGCACTTAAGATCAAACCAGAAGATGTCGTGGTATCCAATGAGGACGCCTTTTCATACTGCGCTATCGCCTCCTGATAATTCTTACATTTCAGGTACTCGTCACCCAGCCTTATGAAATCCTTTGCCGAAAGGGCGCCCGAGTTAATCATATCTTTTTTCGCAATAACCATCCGGGTCCCGTTAAGCCTGATAATTATATTTGATTCATTACGGCTTACGATCTCGGCATTAAGAACTTTCCCATTCTTTAGTTTAATCACCTCACTAAGAGACGCACTACTTAATATGATGGATGACAATATTAATAAGGCGGATAACGGCATTAACGATGAATAATATTTGGCTAGAGTTTCATAATTATGAAGAACCGGAATACTATGAATGATCGTCATAAAGGCGCCGGATTCCGGGGACAGTCCACCCAAGGAATCATGACCTCCGGCCTTGGATTTCGGATTTCGGGGACAACCTAAATGAACCATGACGTCCGTCCTTAGTCTTCAATCAATCCCGGACATTCCTCATTCTGCGTCTCCCATGGTTTGGGGCCGCGCTTGCGCGGGACCAGCAGCTCTTCCAACTCGCACACGAACTCCGCCCGGCGGCGGGCCGGTGCGCGCGACCCGGCGAAGCGCCGCCTCCTCATGCGCCAACCGCCGCCGACCGGCGCGATGGGTCAGGTGGTAAGGGACGCCGGGGATAACGACGCGCGCGAGTCGGGCCATCGCCCCAATCTAATCACCCGAAGGACGCCGGTCAACTTAATTTAGTCGAATTTTCCTATGATCAAAAGTCGAAAAACTGAAACGATGACGATGAGCGCGAGCACGAATAGGACGCCTTGATTGAGTTTTACCGTGCAAAGCCTTCCTGGCCCCCTCAAATCAGCGGGGGCAGCGGATGGGCTTCTTCCTCCGCCACGCCGGGCGGCACCTAAACCCGTTCGCGGATCCACTTCGGCGCCGCCCGCCATCGCACCATTCTGGCCGGCGAACCGTAAAAAGCAAACGGAATGCTGAGGCAATTCTTTATTTGATGGCAATTCCGCGCGCTTGCCGCTATATACAAACCCCATGGACCAGCCGCCTTCGCCCACGCCTCATGACCCGCCGCTTACGAAAACCGACCTTCGAGCGCCGCCGATCGCGCTGCTGGGCCTGATCGGTTTTGGCGCGCTGCTCGCCTGGCACAATATCGCCGATGGCGACCTGTGGGCCCGACTGGCCCAGGGGGCGGCGCTCTGGCAAACGCATCATCTGCCGCCGAAAGATCCCTATGCCTTCACGCCCGTGCTGGGCCGATGGGTCGATCACGAATGGGGCGCGGGGCTGATCTTTTATAGCCTGCTCAAGGGGTTCGGCCCGGACGCGCTGATGCTGTGCAAGATCGTCTGCGCGTACGGCGCCTTGGGGTTCGCGCTGGCCGCCGGCCGGCGCCACAGAGCCCCCTGGCCGGCGCTTCTCTTGCTGGCGATCCCCGCCGCGACCGCTCTCCTCCCCGGCTATGTGCCCGTCATCCGCAGTCACGCCTTCACTTTTTTGTTTTTTGCCGCCACCTTGTTTTTTCTGGAAGAAATCCGCCGGGGCGGGCGCTGGCCGGCGCTGGCCCTGGCCGCGCTGATGCTCGCCTGGGCCAATATCCACGGCGGTTTTGTCGCCGGACTGGGCGCGATGGCCGTCTATACATTCTGGGCGCTGGCCGAGCGGCGGCGCGGGGGCTTCATGCTCGGCCTCCTGGCGCTTTGTCTGGCCCTCTCGCTGGTCAATCCCTGGGGCTGGCGTTATTGGCAGTACCTCATTCCCGCCTTGCGCCACAAGCGGCCCGACATCGCGGAGTGGAGGCCCATGGCGCTGTGGGGGTGGGATGCGTTCATCGGCTTCCGAGTCCTGGCGGCCCTCGTCGTGGCCGCGCTGGCCTCCGGCTGGCGTGGACTGCGTGATAAGCGGGCCGGGCCGGGACTGACCATGCTGGCGCTGACCGCTTGGCTGGCGTTCGCTTCGCGCCGCCATGCGCCGTTTTTCGCCCTGGCCGCGCTGGTCTGGAGCGACGCTCGACGCTCGGCGCTCTTTGCCCGCGGCCGCTGGCTCGCGCCCCTGCGCCAGGCGGCCTCGGAGCTTCCCCCCGGCACCCCCGAACCGCTCGACGCGAAAATCCCGCAAGATTGGCTGCGATGAGCGAACAACGTAAAGTCCTGCGCGCGGCGGGGTTGATCGGAGCGCTCACCCTGCTCTCACGCTGCACCGGCCTGATCCGCGACTCGATTCTCGCGGCCAAGTTCGGCGGCAGCCGCTTCTCGGACGTCTTTCTGACCGCGTTCGAGCCGACCAACATGCTGCGGCGCATGCTGGGCGAGGGGGCGCTCTCCTCGTTCATCGTCCCCTTGCTGACCGACCGGCGCCACTCCGGCGGCGAACGCGAGGGCTGGCGCTTTTTCAACCAGGCCGCCAACCTGATGCTTCTTGTCGCGCTGGCCGCGACGCTGCTAGGCGGATTTTTCTCACGCGAGGTCTTCCTGCTTTTCGGCGGCCTGGGCCTCAAGGGCGCCGAGGCGCAGTTCGTCACGCTCGGCGCGCACCTGACCCGAATCATGTTCCCCTATGTCGTCGGCCTGACCCTCGCCTCGCTGATGATGGGCGCCTGCCACACGTTGCGCTCGTTTGGTCCGCCGACGCTTGGCTCGGTGATGCTGAACCTGGCGATGATCGCGGCTGGTCTCGCGGCGCTCGCGCTCAAGTCGCCCAACGACCGCACGGCCGTGGCGCTGGCCTGGTCGGTGTTGGCCGGCGTCGCGCTGCGCGTGCTGCTGATGGTCCCGACCTTGAGGCGGGCGGGGTGGCGCTGGCGGCCCGAACTGAGCTGGCGCGATCCGCACCTGCGCAAGCTGATGTGGATGATGCTGCCCGGCCTGCTCGCCTTGGCCATCGCCCAGCTCAACATCGTCGTCTCGGGCTTTTTCGCCATGTACCTGGGGCCGGGGGCCAAGACCTACATCCGCTTCTCCAACCAGCTCATCCAGTTCCCGCTGGGGCTGACGGCGACGGCCGCGGCCACGGCCATGCTCCCGCAACTGGCGCTGTACCTGACCCAGGGGCGCCTGGGCGAGCTGCGCGAGCTGATGTCGCTGACCAAGCGGCTCGAGATCATCCTGATGATGCCGGCGATGCTCGGGCTGATCGTGCTCGGGCTGCCGATTGTCGAGCTGGTCTTCCAGCGCCATGCCTGGCGCGAGGTGGATTCGCTCGGCGCGTACAAAGCCCTTATTTTTTACGCGCCAGGCCTCTTGCCGCTGGGCTGGGTCCGGCTGATCGAGCCGCTGTTTTACGCGCGCGCCGACCGGGTCACGCCGCTCAAGGCCGCCAGCGCTTCGATGTTGGTCAACGTCGCGCTCAATTGGTTTTTCGGGTTCCACACGCCGCTGGCCCAGGGCGGGCTGGCCCTGGCCAATACGCTGGCGGCGTTCACCAATTATTTCGTCCTCTCCTGGTCGCTGCACAAAGTCGTGCGCGAACCGCTGGGCGCGCGGCCGCGCATCGGCGAGACGCTCTGGAAAACCGCGCTGGCCGCGCTGGCCGCCTGCGCGATCGGCTGGGCGATGTGCGCGCTGGCCGGCCGCGTGCTGGGAGAGCCGGGCGGGACGATGACGCGGGCGCTGCGCCTGGGGCCGGTCCTCGCGCTGGTGGGGCTGGTTTATTTCGCCCTGGCCCGTTGGCTGCGCGTCCCCGACCTGGACCGCGCCGAAGCGCTGCTGCTAAAAAAGTTCAGGAAATCGTGACCGGCCTGAGGATGAAGCATGCCAGTCTGGCCTTTTTCCTGATCCCCGCAGGGGATTCATGTGAGTAGCCGTGGGTTTTAACCCACGGAAAGCATCACGCAATTTCGTTCCGACCCTGAAAGGGTCGAACAGCAACACGCCCGTTAATCAAGGCGTTTCTCATCAAATTCAAGTTCAAGGCCGCCCACTTTGTGCAACCGCCTCAAATTTTCCAATGACGGGTGAACGCGCCATGCTTTTTTGTTCAACCCCTTCAGGGTTGGATTTTGGGGAGATCCGTATCCGTAGGTTAAAACCTACGGCTATTCCCGTGGATCCCCTTCGGGGATCAGACCGGATGCACGGCTTTCCCGCGACCGGCTTACTTGATCAGCCGCAGGGCGAAAGGGTAGCGCCAGGGCTCGCCCTTGTTGGTCGCGATCGCCGCCATAACGATCAGGATAAGATCGGCCAGCACCAGAATCAGAAACAGAAAACTTCCGAACAGGTGCATACGGCTGCGGAAAAAGCCGTCAAAATAAAAGATAGAACCCATCATTAGGACCACGACAGCGAGGCCGAGAATCGACATGGTGATCTGAAAATTGATCGCCTCTTTGCCCTGCTCGTTGACGTAAGCCGAATGCTCGCGCTTGATCAACCAGAGGATCAGCGGGCCGAGGATGGAGCCGCCGGGAAATCGAACGACAAAACCCGCAAGGGCGGCCAGGTGGCAGAACATGGCCCACGTGCACTCATCTTTGGTCGGCGCGCTCGCGCCGGGCGGAGGGGTGAAATCCGGGGAATCCTGCATCGCACGTTCCTCTATTTCCGCGTCGGCTCAGTAATGCCCCTTCTCCGGGCGCGGCGAGAGGATATCGCCGGTGCTGATCGACTCGGGATTTTTGAACTCCGGCACGAGGGTGCCCGCCGGCAGGTTCTTGAGATTGACCGGAAAGCCGTTGATCGTGCGGAAGAGGATCTGGTCGGCCAGCGCGCGCAGCAGGATTTCCTTGCGCGTCGGCTCATCCGTATATTCGGTCGAGCGCGTGTCGATGTAAAAATCGGCGCGAACATTGACCTTGCCCAGGTCGACCAGCGGCTCGGTGGCAAATGGTTCGTAGAGCTTGACGCTGGCCGTCACAGTTTGAGACTCGCGGTTCACGATGTGTTCTCCGGAGTTGCCCGAGGCGCGCCCGTTCCACGCCATGATCTCGACCATCACCACGACGTCGGCATCCTTCTTCGGGACGATATCGACCCGCCCGTCCCGCAGGAAGGTCTCCTGGGTGTAGCGCGTGGCGTCCTCTTCGATCTGCGGCTCATAGGTCTTGTTTTTGAAGACGGGGATATAGACGCCGCGCACCCAGGAGGGCAGCGTGCGGATCGGGGCGATGCGTTCGCAGCCCGCCGTCAGCAGCATGAGAAGGCTCATCGCGAGAGCCGCGGCCAGCGCGAGCGGTCGGGAGTTGGGGAGGGCGTGGTTCATGGCGCGTTCCGTTTATCGATGAATTCCGTTCCCGGCGGGAACAGCTTGTCTTTATCAAAGAGCGCATCGCTCAGTTTGGTGTTCAGCTCGATGCTTTTCATGACCAGCGTCATGCTCGCATCGCTCTGATCCTTATACCAGATCTTTTTAGGCAAATGCGTGGTTTTGTCAATGGCAACTTTGAGTTGCTTGAACGGGCTGGTCTCGGCCGTGGCCGCGCGCGGCTTGATTTCGAACAGCCACAGGGCGTCGGGATCGAGCTTTTCCTTGAGCAGATCGGCCTTCTCGCGCTCCAACTCGCTTTGCACCGCCGGCTCGTCGGCCGAGGAGTGGATCTCGTACTGGCGCACCAGGTCGTCGGCCTTGAACCCGAAGCCGATGAGCAACTCGTGGAGCTGCTGGTCGCGCTCCTCGGCCGACGCGTACGTATATTGATCGACCTGCTGGAGCTTCTTCACATACATATAGAGCGCGTTGCCGACGATCAGGTTGATCATCTCGTCGGGGTTGGCGTAGTCGGCGCGGAAGCGCGAGCTGGGCTTGTCGAACCACAACTTGCCCTCGGACTCCACCGGCTCCCTGAAGACCTCGTCGACGCGCAACTGGTGGAACGTGGCGTGGATGGTCTTGACGTTTTTGTGGAAGGCCTCGAGCTCGCGCAGCAGGCGCAGCGTGCCGCTGGTGGCGTCGGCGGCGCCGGCCGCGCCCTTGGCGAGCGGCTCTCCTTTTTCATTGATTTCGACGGTCCGAGCGGCCGGTTTGGCGCCTTGGGCGACGGCCATCGGGGCCGGACTCAGCCCCGCGGCGCCAAGCCAAGCGCCGAACAAAATTACAAAAAAGCGGTTTCGAATCATGCGGTTCATCCTCAATCACGCTTCCCCCTTGGAACGGGCGGCCGATCGTTGGGGGTGCATTCCCATGCGACAATCCCAAATCCGGAGCCAATCGTCCATTACTTTTTCATCGACACCGGCGCGGCGCGGTTTGTTCCCGCCCGCGTCAAGCCGTCCTCGCGCCAAGGTCCCAGCCGGCCGGTCAAGCCATCGAGCAGGCCCCGCCAAGCGCCGTGGGCGAGGCCGCGGCGCCCATTCCACAGATCGCGCGCCATCTTGACCATCGTGACCCCGGCCAGGTACGGAGCGCCGGCCAGTTTATCAAAAAGAGTTCCCTGGCGGCGCAGAAAAATCAGCCGGTTGCGCGTGTTGTAGTAGGTCAGGTAAGCGGCGCGTTCGGGTGGGGTTGAGGCCGACTCCAGGTGCAGGGCGCGGGCCGCCGGCACGTAACTGACGCGCCAGCCACGCCGGGCCAGGCGGAGACAGAAGTCGGCGTCCTCGTAATAAAGAAAGTAGGGCTCATAAAAGCGGACGGCGTCTTGAGCACCCTCAAGCGCGCGGCGCGCGATCAGCAGGGCGCAGGCCGAGGCAAAGGGGATTTGCGCCGTTTCGTCGTACTGTCCGCGATCCGGCTCGGTGATCCCGCGATTGCGGCAGCGCGCCCGGCGCAGCTCGACCATACCCCCCGCCGAATAGAGCCGGCCGTCGGCCAGGTGGATCTTGGGCGCGGCCAGCCCGGTGCGCGCGGCGGCGACAGCCAGGCGCGCCAGCGTGTCCGGCTCGACCGTCGCATCATTATTAAGCAGGAAAACAAAATCCGCGCCGCGCGCCAGCGCCCGCTCGATCCCCTGGTTGCAGGCCGCGCCAAAACCGATGTTGGCGGGATTGATCACCAGTTCGATCTGGGACTGATTGCCGTAGGTCGTCCGCGCCCACACGCCGCCCGAGGCGTTATCCACCAGCACCACCCGCACCCCGACGCCTTCGGAAGCCAGCACCGAGGCGACGGCCCGCTCGGTCAGCCGCTCCTGGTGATAGTTGATGATGATGGCGGTGACCTGCTGCACCAAGCCCCCTTTCATTTCGGCCGGGAGAGGCGCAACACCCGGCGCAGCACGAATTTCTTCAAGGTCCGGCCATAAATCCTGAGCATCGGCAGGCGCATGTTGGCGCTGGCGTGCGAAAAGTACCAGCCCAGCTCGGCCGGGATCGCGCGCAGCAGCAGCGCCGGCAGCGGGCAGTCCTTGAAGGTGAACCAAACGCGGTTGCGGTGGTGCAGGCGCTGAAAACCCAGGTCGGTGGTTTTAAAACTGGCGTAACCGACGTGGATCAAGCGCAAACGCGGCCAGTAAAGCACCTTGTGACCGAGTTGGCGGCAGCGCAGACAGAGGTCGGTATCCTCGTAATAAGCCGGGTTGAAATCCTCGTCAAAGCCGCCGAGCCGGTCCCAGAGCGAGCGGCGCAGGGCCATCGCCGCGCCGACGACGAACTCCACTTCGCGCACTTCGTCCCACTGGCCGGTGTCCTTCTCGCCGTGGCCGAACAGGGTGCAGTGGGCCGGGAAGCCGACCGTGCCGCCGCAGTGCTGAAGCGTCTCGCCGTCGGAATAGACTAGCTTGGCGCCAAGGATGCCCACGTCGGGGCGCTCGGCGAAAGCCCGCGCCACCTCGCGCAGGCTGCCGGGGTCCATGATCGCGTCGGCGTTGACCAGAAAGACGATCTCGCCGCGACTGGCGCGCACGCCGTCGTTGTTGCCGCCCGAAAAACCGCGGTTGACCGCGTTGCGGATGATGCGCAGGCGCGCGTCGGCAAACGACTCGGCGATGGCCAGCGAGGCGTCGGCCGAGGCGTTCTCGATCAAGACCACTTCGAAATCGGGGTAATCCTGGGCCAGGACCGCCTCGAGCGTCGGCCGCAGCCAAGCCGCGCTGTTGTAAGTCGGAATGATGATGGAAATCGAAGGGAGTTCAGCCATGATGAAACCGAAAGAACAGGGGCGATCGGGAAGGCCGGGTGGCCGCCTCGCGGCGCTCGTTCATGGCGGCGGGGCACGGACGATGGATTCCATCTTCCCCGACCCCCGCCGCGATGTCAACAGGCGCGAGCCCCGGCGGGGGGAGGCGTTTTTTCCTTATTCCGCATTCCGCATTCCGAATTCCGCATTCTTCAATCCTCCGCCAGCGGCAACAATTCTCCTTTGTCCAGGTGACGCGTGACCGTGGCGTAACCCGAAGCCTTGGGGTCGTGCGTCACCAACACGATCGTTTTTTTGAAATCCCGGTTGAGCATGCGCAGGATGTTGAGGATCTCCTCGGCGGAGTGCGCGTCCAGGTCGCCGGTCGGCTCGTCGGCCAGGATCAGGTCGGGGTCGGCCACCAAGGCGCGGGCGATGGCCACGCGCTGCTCCTGGCCGCCCGAAAGCTGGCGCGGGTAATGGGTCATGCGGTCGGTCAGCCCGACGATCCCGAGCACCGTGGCGACGTGCTCGGCGCGCTCGGCCTTGCTGAGCGACGTCAGGAGCAGCGGCATCTCGACGTTCTCGAACGCCGTCAGCACCGGGATCAGGTTGAAGCTTTGAAAAACAAAGCCGATGTGCTCGTTGCGCCAGCGCGACAGCTCGTTTTCCGACAGCACGCTGATCTCGGCGCCGAGCACGACGCATTGGCCTTCGCTCAAGCGGTCGATCCCGGCGACGATGTGCAACAGGGTCGACTTGCCCGAACCCGAGGGTCCCATCAGGCAAACGAATTCTCCGGCGTGGATGTCGAGATCGATGCCATCGAGCGCGACGACGTCCTGGCCGCCGTGGCGGAAGATTTTGGTGAGAGCGCGGACCTGGACGATGGGCGCGTCGTTGGTGGAGGAGGTCATGGCGTCACCTGGATCCTGCGCCCGTCGGAGATTTTATCCAGCGGCGCGAGAATCAGCGTCTCCGAACCGTCAAGCCCTTCCAAAACCTCCACCCCCTTGGGGCCGTCCGCGCCGGTCTTGACCCGGCGGGCCACGGCCTTGCCCTGCGACGCGAGGTAAACGAGGCTGCCCACCGGGGCGCGGACCAGCGCCGCGCGCGGAATCCAGATCCTGGGCTGACGATCGCCCGCTTTCGGATCGGCGCTCGCGCCGGCCTTGGCCCCCTCGCCGGCCAGGAACGTGACGCGGGCATTAACCTCGGGGCGGACCAGCCCGCGCGGGTCGAGGATGCGTACCTTGACCTGCACGGTCGCCTTCTGGCGGTCGGCCGACGGCGCGATCTCGTCAACCTCGCCCTTGAAGCGTTCGTCGGGCGCGCTGTCCAGGCGGATCTCGCACGGCTGGCGCAGACGCACCTTGCCCAGGTCGTTTTCGTTCAGGTCGATTTCCACTTGCAGGTCGTCCAGGTTGGCCATCGAGACAACCGAGCTCTTGGCGCCGCGCGTGCCGCCGAAGTTGGTGTTAGTCACCAGTTCGCCCTTTTCGGCCAGTTTTTCGAGAATCGTCCCGGCAATCGGCGCGCGCAGGACCGTGAAATCGAGCTGCGAGCGGGCGTATTCCAGGTTGGCCTGCGCCGCGCGAAGCTGCGCCTCGGCCGCGTCGATCTGTTCGCGGCGCGGGCCGATCTCGACCATCTCGGCGTTCTTGCGCGCCGAGTTGAGCTGCGCCTGGGCCACTTGGAAACTGGTGCGCAGGCGGTCGAGTTCCTGCTGCGAGACGAACTCGTCGGCGCGCAGGGAATTGGCGCGGTCCAGGTCGAGCCGGGCGCCCCTCAGCGTCGCCTCGGCCGAGGCCACCGCCGCGCGGGCGGCGTCGATCTCCTGCGGCCGCGAGCCGCGGCGCAGCTCGGCCGCTTTCGCCTTGGCCATCGCCGCCTGCGCCTCCGCGCCGCGCACCTGGGCCACATACTCCTCGTCCTCGATGCGCAGCAACACGTCGCCCTGCTTGACCCGGTCGCCGCGCTGAACGCTCATCTCCTTGACCCGGCCGACGATCTTGGAGCTGACCTCGATCTTGTGGCGCGGGATGACGTATCCGCCCGCCGTCAACACCTCGGCCCCCAGCGCCGTGAGTTCCTCGCGCTCGGGGCGCGCCACCTTGACCTCCACCGCCGCGTGGGCCTGGCGGTAATAGACCACCGCGCCGGCCGCGCCGCCAAGGATGACAAGCAGCGCCAGCCAACGCCCCGGCCCGCCGCGTTGCGGCCGCTTTTGTGCGCGGTCGATACGGAGTTTGGCCAGTTCGCTGCCCAAGTCCTGAGGGGTCATGTAGGGAATCTTTCTTGGAGGCTCAGATGTTTGTGGCTTGTTGCTTGTTGCTTGTTGCTTGTTGCTTGTTGTTTGTTGTTTGTCGTTTGTGGTCAGTGAGAATCTCAACCAGCATGATTCTCGAATGATTCCTGAACTCTTGACCTACGCCCTGTAACTTACGCCCTACAAACACAACACACAACAGACCACAAGCAACATACAACAAACAACATACAACACAAAGCCTTTGCTTCTCACCCCATCTGGTCGATCAGATGGACGTCGGCCAGGATGTCGTGATAGGTAATGATGCCGACCAGTTCATTATTGTCGATCACGGGCGCGCGCGCGATGCCGTTATTGGCGAACAGGCGCGCCACGTGCTTGACGCTCAGGTCGGGCATGACGACGATCACCGGCTTGGTCATGATCTCGTGCACGTGGACCTCGTTCAGGTCGAGCCCGCTCGCGACCACCTGCGTCACCACGTCGCCCATGGTCACGATGCCGTAGGTGTCGCGCGGGTTGGATTTCTCGACCATCAGCGAACTGACCCGCAGGTCGTTCATCCTCGCGATCGCCTCGGCGGCCGTGGCCTCGCGTTCGATCCGCGCCACGTCGCGGTTCATGATATCCCTA
>Ga0182027_10005811_pt1 | contig 18643 bp, 19 predicted proteins | sample 712E1DmetaG_FD_121300 | JGI IMG/M metagenome (GOLD analysis project Ga0182027, IMG submission 121300) | Permafrost microbial communities from Stordalen Mire, Sweden - 712E1D metaG (Illumina Assembly) | ecosystem: Environmental > Terrestrial > Soil > Wetlands > Permafrost | place: Sweden...
CGCTTCACTCAGCCACTCGACCTCGACCGGCGCCTACTGCGTTACGGTTCCGAGCGGGCAAGTGGTCAATATCGGCTGGCCCAATCCACCCGCGCCTCCCTTAAGCTTGCCCGCCGCAAGCAGATACGCATTGTCTTATCAGGCCTCTTCATCGGGGCCGCTCGCAGTCACGGTTTCGGCCAAGGTGGGCCTGTCGATTTCGCCGTACACCGCGGACTTCCAGGGCGCCACCAACACACCTGGTGCGAGCATGCAAAGCTACGCGGCGACCTTTTCGCTCGGCAGCGCCGACACCATGGCCGGAGTGGCGCTCACTGTCACGGCGTCCTTGGCCAGCGGGCAAACCAGCAACGTGTGCTTCGACAACGTGTCCCTGATCGCGCAATAGGATCAAGGATGATCCGAATCACTGGCAGAAAACTACGGCGGCAGGGTGATACGCCCGGGAGCGCCGGTGGCGCCGGTCTGGGTGTGGCAGCTATTGCAGTCGCCGGTGCTCGCGGCCGAAATCATCACGCGCTCGACGCCAGCTACGTTCACGACCTTGGCGGTGTACGGAGGTGAAATCTTCGTGGAGGAATAGAAATTCCCGGCGGAATTTGGGGTCAAGGTGACGCTGGTGCCGTTGCTGCCGGTGACGACCACCGTGGCGCCGGTGGTTCCACTGACGCCATCGCAGTTGTTGGGCTCGTGTCCGGTCGGATAGAGCGTTCCCGCGATGACGAACGTGGGCGCCTCACCCCCGCTTGACTTGTGGCACGAGATGCAGGCCTGCCCTGGATACATGGAGCCCCCACCATCGGTTCCGCCACCGTAGGTTATCTTGCTGGTACACGTGGGCGGGGCATTGAGTGGATCTGACGGAGGCGCGCCTGCGTCGCCGCCGCACGATCCCGAGGGATAGCCGCTCGTGACCCAATCTTGCAGGGTGGCGATTTCAGCCGTGGTGGCCGGCGAGGCCGGAGCTGGCGGCATGGGAGCGGTCGTGCTTTGCATGCGCTGCAACGCCACCTGGGCCTCGGTCATTGATGGATTGGCGGGATCAGATTTAGTCATGTCGGCAAGCGTGACCAGCGATCGAGGCGCGCCGCCTGCCACGGTTGTACCGTGGCAGCCGTCGCAGGTATTGACCAGGAAGGTTTGCACATCGCAGGGCAAGCCGGAGCCTGCGCCTCCGCCCGCACCGTCTGATCCGGCTTGGCCCGATCCTCCGTTGCCGCCACTGGATCCGACTTGGATCGATCCGCCGATTCCACTGCCTCCCCCGGCCTGGCTTGATCCGCCGACGCCACCGCCTCCGCCCGTACTGACGACGCCGCACGGGCCTGAGGGATAGCCGCTATCGATCCAATTCTGCACCGTCGCGATCTCGGTCGACGTTAGTTTCGACGCAGGGGCTGGAGGCATGGGTGGCATCGTCGTGCTTTGAGTGCGCTGCAAGGCAGCCTGGGCCTCGGTCAAGGTGTTGTTGGTCAGATCCGGCCGGGTTAGATCGGCAAAGGTAACGAGTGATCGTGGCGCACCATTCGCCAGGATCGCGCCGTGGCAACTGTCGCAATGAGTGACCAGGATCGTTTGCAGGTCGCAGGGTAGGCCGAGGCTGGCTGCCCCGCTCTGGCTTGACCCGCCACTTCCCACAGCGCCCCCTGCCGCACTGCCGACGCGGCTGGGAGTTGGACGGTAGCTGCAGCCGTTGCTTGCGCTCATGAGCAGCAACGTCACCACGGTGGTGGTCCAGGACTCTTTCATGGTTCGTACCTCCTCAAGGCCTGTCGGAAAGAGGTTCCTGCAGGTCCGATATTCGCCTGTACCTCCGGCTCGGCGATAGCAGGCGGACGTCTGGGCACGATCAACGCGAGTAGGAGCACACCCGGTTGCGACCTGCCTGCTTTGCCAAGCAGAGCAGATCGTCCGCGCGTTTGACAAGGTCGGCCGCGGTTTCGTTGGGTTTGGCCAGGGCGCACCCGACGGAAACGGTGGTGCGAAGCCGCGCCCACACGGGGTCGCGTAGGCCGCTCGCTTCGATCATCGCGCGCAGCTTCTCCGCCACCCGTTGCAGCTTTTCTTCGTCGACATTGGCGATGATGGCCGTGAACTCGTCGCCGCCCCAGCGGGCGACGGTATCAAGCATGCGGCAGTTTGCGGAAAGGCTACGTGCGACGAGACGAAGGATGTCGTCGCCCAGCTGATGCCCGAAGCTGTCGTTGATCTGTTTGAAATGGTCGATGTCGATCATGAGCACGCCGAACGGCCAACCGAAGCGACTGAGCTCAGCCAGTCTTCGCTCAAGTTGGGCGTCAAAATGGCGTCGGTTGGGCAGCCGGGTCAGGTCATCGACAATCGCCAGTTGGGACAGCTCCTGGATCAGCTTCTCCTGGCGCCCTGCTCCCGGGTCGCCGCGAAAAACTTCGACGGCGCCCACAACCCGGCGGCGGCGATCGAGCAAGGGTTTGGTCTTGATGTGAACCGGAACGCGATGCCCTTCCTTGTGGTGCAAGCAGGCGTCGGTCTCGATGGGCACGCCGGTCAAGAATACCCGGCGAAGGGGACAGCCGTTCGTGCATAGAAACCGGCCGCTGGAGTCGACGTGGCAGAGCAGGTTGTCGGCGCAGGTCCGGCCCACAACCTCGTCGCGGGAGAAACCGGTGATCGCCTCGGCGCCTCGATTCCAGAATTGAATGCGCTCGGTTCGGTCCACGAAGTACACCCCTTCCTCGAGCTCGTCGAGCAGCCCGCGGTAGAGTGCGGGGTCGGGCTCAAGCGGGCTCTCCATCAAGACCGGCCGTGTCGTGTTTTGAGCTGCCGGGCCGTCGATCATGACGGGTGCCGGGGTACGAGACTCGATGATGGTCATTCCAATCACGCTCCTCTTGGCCGAGTGGATAGTGGAGAGCGCGGCGCGCCGCGAGCTCGTGCGGCGCTCCGACTGCCCACCTGAAAAGAGAGTACGCTGATGGAGCCAGAATCAGGCACCGACCATCTGGCCGCGTCCCAATGCCGCCAAGCAGGAAGAGCGACGGGCGGCGGTCGAGCTCGAGACGATGTCGTCAGATGCTTGTGGTCCTTGCGAAAGCGCCGGATTGTGCGGAGAGTATCGGCGGTAGGGTTAGAAACCCACCGCATCTTCAACTCTCCAATGCCAATCGCAAGCCTCTTCCTTCTCGTGCTCCTTCCGCCAGCGGACGCCACCGGTGATGTGGCAGTCGCCTTCGAGGCGTCGCTGCGCCACGAGCTGGGGGATGTGTCCGTGGCGCTGGCGCCGGACACGCTGGTGACACCCGCCATGTGGCAGGGAGAACACGCGCAGATGCACGCACGCTTCGTGGCCCACATCGTCTGGGAAGAGAAGGATCGGGCGATCATCGAGCTTGTTTCTCTGGCCTCGACGCCGGCCAAGCCGGGAGTCCGTACCACTCGCAAGCTGCTTTTCGCACCACAAGACAGCAGGTCTGAGCGCGGCCGCTCCATCGGGCTCGTCGTAGCTGAATTGCTACGGGAATCGCCGCCATCGACCTGGATGGGACCGCCGTTGAGCCTTGCTTCGCCACCGGCGGACCGGCTCTCGCAGGTGGCCATCGGCGGACTCTTTGCGATGGAGCGAATCCGGAGCGGCAACTGGGCCATGGGCCCCGAGCTGACCTATGGCTTTGGACTGGTCGGTGGTCTGCGCCTGGAGGCTTCGGGCAGAGCACTGTTCGGTTCGCTCGATCAGTACACCGAGGTCGGCGGCGGCGTCGGTGTTGCGTGGAGCTTCCTTGGCTCGGAGCATGCCCCTCACGCGTTGGGTATCGGGATCGAAGGTGACGGTTTTCGCGAATCCCTCGCCGGTGCCTCGGACAACGGCAGCAACGCTTCCCAATGGAATGCGGCGCTGGGCGCCGGTGTGAGCGGACGTCTGACGGCCTGGCGTTGGCTCCGCCTGACCGGCCGATTTGATATGCGCGCAACCGCGAGTGGCATGACTCTGACAGTCGGGGAAGACGCCAACCGGACAACATATTCGGTTTCGCGCTGGCGACCGGCAGTTGCCTTGGGTCTTGAGCTTGCCCTTTGATTGCCGCCTGAATGCGGGCAGCCCACGGTACGAGTAAGGTAATGGATCGCATGCCGAAGTTGCGAATCGTAGGAAGTCTCAACGGCGGGCAATTCCCGGATGGCCCGGCCGAGGCGCTTGACGACGCGCGCTTGGTGGCGGCCGTGCGTAGCGGGAACGTGGGCATGGCGGGTGCCTTTTACGACCGCACACGACCCGTTGTGGAGAAGACCGTGCGCAGGCTGCTCGGCGCATCGGACAGCGATTTCGACGACATGGTTCAGGTCGCCATGATCGAGCTGCTCCACTCGCTCGACCGCTTTCGCGGCGACTGCTCGCTCGATACCTGGACGTCCACGATTTCCGCCAACGTGGTGTACAAGCACATCCGCCGTCGGGGCCTCGAACGCACGATTTTTTCGCGTGAGATTGCGGTCGAGGACGTGCCGCGATCGTCGCACCAGCGCCCGGTCCTGCGTGGAATGGTGGAACGAGTCTTTCAACACCTGGAGCAGATGGTACGCGAGCGAGCGTGGACCTTTCTGCTTCACGATGTGCACGGCTACTCTCTCGACGAGGTTGCCGGCATCACTGGAACAACCGTGGCGGCGGCGCAATCGCGCCTGGTGCGCGGACGGCGCGAGCTACACGATCGCATCGCAAACGATCCCGACTTGGCAGGCGGGCTCGACACTCTGGAGGATCCATCATGACCGTGGGTAGGGACAAATACGCTCGGCTGGCAGCTCGCCTCCTTATCGAACAAAGGTCCGACGATGTGTCCGTGCGTCCTGATACTCGTCGTGATGCCGTGGTGGCGGCTATGGCATTGGCCATCGCAGGGAAGGCTCGGCGTCGCAGGATTGCCGCGCGGGTGGCCGTCGCGCTGGCTGTCGCGGCCAGTGTTGCTCTGGCGGTCCGGTTCGCGGACAACGGCGACCACTCGCTGTCCGGGCGAGTTTCAGCTTCTCAGTTGGTGATCGAGCACGTGGTGGGGCAGGAAACCCAGCTGGTTCGCGCGGGCTCGACGCGGTCGCTTGCCGATCTGAGCACACTCGCCACCGGGGACCGCGTCCGCTCTGGCAAGGACAGCGGCGCCAGCTTGGCGTTCAAGAATGGAACGCGCGTGGTCCTTGCTTCCGCCAGCGATTTTCGCGTTGACGAGCTGGGGTCGACCCGCCGGTTCTCGTTTTTTGCCGGACACCTGGAGGCGCATGTGACGAAGCTTTCGCAGAGTGAGCGCTTCATCGTGAACACGCCCGATTGCGAAATCGAAGTGCGCGGGACGGTGTTCACAATTGATGTCGATGCGTCGAGGTGTGGCGACTCTGCGGTCGCTTCAAGCGTCGGTGTCAGCGAGGGCGAAGTTTCGGTGAGTTCGCGGGGCAACCGGGTTCTCGTTCACCCGGGCGAGACCTGGGCCGTCCCATGTGCGGCACCGGGAGCACGCACCACCCTCCTTTCCGAGACTGTGGCTGCACAGGGGAGGTCGCCGACGATACCCACCGCGCGCGTGCAAATCCCGACCCATAGGCCGGCCCGCGCAATGCCAGCACAGAGCTCGACGACAATCGAAGCATCGGTCGCACCGTCGGTTTCGTCAGCGCTGTCACCGCCGCGGGTCCAGAGTCCGTCGACATCGGTGTCGCGTCTCAGTCAGGAGAATGACCTGATGTCCGCGGCCATGGCAGCTGAGCGGCGGGGCCAGATCGACGAGGCACTTCGCAAGTTGAACGATCTCATCCAGCGCTTCCCCGACGGTCCTTTGAACGAGAGTGCGCGGATTGAGCGGCAGCGTCTTCTCGTGGCCCCGAACCCGCGTTGAATTCATTCGCAATCGTGCCGTTCCGTTTGTCCGCAGTGGCGAATTCCCGCGGTGGACCTCGGCCCAAAATCAGGTAGGGTCGATGCCGGGCGATGCAACAGCCGCGACGATACGCAATTCTCGGAACGGGTGCGCTCGGCGGGTTCTACGGCGCGCGGCTTTGCCGTGCGGGCGGCGACGTACATTTTCTTCTGCACAGCGATTTCGCTCACGTCCGGCGGCATGGGCTGGTGGTGGATTCGAAGGACGGCGACTTCGTCCTGCCGAGCGTGCACGCCTACGGCGACGTTCGCGATATGCCCCGTTGCGACGTGGCGGTGGTGGCGCTCAAAGCCACGCACAATCATTTGCTGCCGTCGCTGCTGCCGCCGGTGCTTGCCGATGGCGGCGTGGTGCTGCTGATGCAAAATGGGCTGGGCGGCGAGGAGGAGGCGGCGCGGGCGGCGCCCGGCCATGCCGTGGTGGCCGGCCTGTGTTTTCTCTGTTCCACCAAGGTGGGGCCCGGCCACATCCGCCATACCGACTACGGCACTGTTCGCTTTGCCGAGTCCACGCTAGATGGCACGGCCGCCGGGATCACGGAATCCATGCGTTCCATCGGCCAGGACTTCGCGGAGGCGGGAATCGACGTTGACGTGCTGGCGGACTTGGTGCTGGCGCGCTGGCAGAAGCTGGTGTGGAACATCCCGATGAGTGGCCTCTCGGTCGTGCTGAATGCGGACACGCGAGCCCTGATGACCGACACGCACGCACGCGCTTTGGTCGAGGACATCATGCGCGAGGTGGTGGCAGGCGCGCGGGCTTGTGGCCGGGCAATCGACGACGGCTTCGTGCAGAAGATGCTTGCTATGACGTTGGCCATGGCGCCGTACCGGGCCAGCATGAAAGTCGACTTCGACGACCATCGGCCCATGGAGGTGGAGGCCATCCACGGCAACCCGCTGCGCGCCGCCGAGCAAGCTGGCGCGCGCATGCCGCTCGTTGCGACGCTTTATCGCCAGCTCAAGTTCCTGGACGCTCGGAACCGGACTGGCTAGCGCTCAAGGCGCGCGCGTCTCATCGCGTAGCCAGGCAAGGTATGGGGCGTTTCCCTCGACGAACGGCAGGGCGATGATTTCGGGGATCTGGTAGGGATGGATGGACGTCACGCGGTCGCGGACGGCGGGGAAAAGGGTGCGCCGGGTTTTAAGCACGCACAGAGCCTCCGCTTCGTCGCACAACTTGTCTTGCCAAGCGTAGATGGAGCGCAGGCCGGGCAGAATGTTGACACAGGCGACGAGCTTTTCGGTCACGAGCGTCTTGGCTAAAGTGGCGGCCACGTCTTGATTGGGGACGGTGACGAATACGACGACGAAATCGCCGGGCGGGTCGGCAGCGCTGGGAGATGGACTGGAAGACATGGGCGCAATGCTACATCGAAACCGGCCGGGCAAACCTACCGGCCTCGGGTTAACATCGGCGCCATGCATGAGCTGTCGATTGCCTCCGCGATCCTTGATCGCGTGACGGCCGCTGCCGAGCAAAACGCGGGAGCCCGCGTGACCAAGGTTGGACTGCGCGTGGGCGAGCTTGCGAGCGTGGATCCCGATGCTCTCGCCTTTGGCTTTGAAGCCTTGGCCAAAGGCACGGCGCTGGCGGACGCAGTTCTGGAAATTGAGTACCGCAAACGCAAGCAGCGATGCACGGCCTGCAATCTTGAATTCGAACCCGGCGAAATATCCAGCAACTGTCCTGCTTGCAATCACGCGGACACCGTCTGCATCGCCGGAAAGGAGCTCGATATTTCTTTCATCGAAGTAGAGGGTCCACCATGCGCGTAGAGATCGAAGAAAAAGTGCTGAGCGAAAACGACCGACTGGCTCAGCAACTGCGCGAACGTTTTTGCGCGCATAAGGTTTTTTGCGTGAACCTCATCAGCTCGCCAGGGTCGGGCAAGACGGCGCTGCTCGAACGCACGCTCGAAGCGCTGCCTCGGACGGCCAGGGTCGCGGTGCTGACCGGCGACATCCAGACCGAGAACGACGCGCGCCGCCTGGCCCGCGCCGGGTTTCCCGTCAAGCAGATCACCACCGGCGGCACGTGCCATCTCGACGCCAGCATGATCATCAAGGCGCTTGCCGACTGGGATCTCGACGCCATCGATATTCTCTTCGTCGAGAACGTGGGCAATCTGGTTTGCCCCACCAGCTACGATCTGGGCGAACACGCCAAGATCGTGCTCCTCAGCGTCACCGAGGGTGAAGACAAGCCGCTCAAGTACCCGTCGATTTTCGCCGCGGCCGAGCTGTGCATCATCAGCAAAGTCGATCTTCTGCCCTACGTTCCCTTCAATCTGCCCCAAGCCATCGCGAACGCACGCCAAGTTCATCCTGGCATGGGGATCGTCGAAACCAGCTGCACCAAGCTGCAAGGGTTGACCGAGTGGCTGGCGTGGCTCGAGCGCAGGAAAACTTGCGCCATTGAAGAGCGCGCGAACCAGATGTGAGCTGTAGGCGCGCAGGGCGAGGACTAGCCGTCGATTCTCACGCTGTCCCCCGCCTTGTCCTCCTCTTTTTCTTCGGCGACGGCGGCCTTACGGCGCAGTTTCTCGACCAGCGTGGTTCGCCCCATCCCGAGCAGGCGCGCGGCTTCCTTCTTGTTGCCGCCCGATTGCGAAAGGGCCAGGCGAATATAGGTTTCCTCGGTCTCGCGCAAGAGCCCGGGCAAATCAATTGGCAGGCGCAGATCGGCCATGGGCGACGGCAACGGAGTCATGGGAACCGGCAGCGTGATTTCTCTCGAGTCGGGTGCGGCCGCCTTGGGGACGGCGTCAAGCTCGTCGGCGCCCATCGGACCGATGGCAATCTCCCCGGTCTCGACCCGCGGCTCCGCTTCAGCGAGATCGATAAGCGCCCCGGCGTTGTCGACGCAATCGACACCGGTGGTGATTGCCGACCGACGGGTTTGGGGAATATTGGCGGCGCCGAGGAACGACGGCGGAAGGTCGACAAGGGCGATGGTGCTGCTCTCCGCGCACACTGAAAGGCGCTCGGCGAGATTTTCCAGCTCGCGCACATTGCCAGGCCATGGATAGTTTTCCAGCTGGCGAATGACGGCGGGCGCGACCGGCCGGGTTTCGCCGTGCTTGTGCCAGAAATGGAAAAAAAGTGGGCCGATATCGGTGGTGCGTTCGCGCAGCGGGGGCAACACCAGCGGGCAAACATGGAGGCGATAGTAAAGGTCGCGGCGGAATCGACCCGAACGCACATCCTCGGACAGATCGCGATTGGTGGCAGCGACGAGGCGAAAATCTCCCGTAACGGATTCCGAGCTGCCGACGGGCTCGTACGTGCGATTCTGCAGGAGGCGCAGCAGCTTCACTTGCAGCGCCAGGGGCAGGTCGCCAACCTCGTCGAGGAACAAGGTCCCGCCCTCGGCCATGGCCACGCGCCCGCGACGCGAGGCCACCGCGCCGGTGAAGGCGCCGCGCACGTAGCCGAATAGCTCGCTTTCAAGAAGCGCGTCGGGTATGGCTGCGCAATTGACGGGAACGAACGGGCGCTTCGAGCGAACACTGTGCGTGTGGACCAGGCGCGCGAACACTTCCTTCCCGGTCCCGGTCTCGCCGGTCAGCAACACGGTGGCGTCGCTTGCGGCGATACGCGTACAGGCGCGAATCACGTCCACCAGCGGCGAGCTCGGCGCGCAGACAATGCCGCCTGCGCTGGACACCGGGATGGGAGTGACGGGTGATTCTGTCTTGAGAACGGTCATCTGCATCGATACACCTTCTGCAGTTGGCGGGTGCTGCGAACGCGCCAGCACCCGGTCTCGAACTTGTAAAATACGCGCACCGGCAGTCGATCGCGTCGATCTATATCCAATCCTTCAAGCAGCCAGGTCAGCATGCGGAAAAGTGGGCCGTATTCGACTCGCGTTGGCGGATGGGCAGGTTTGTGAGTCATGGATTTCGCGATGAGGATGCGATTCCTCTAAAGCCTCCGTGAAACAATGTCTTTCACTCCGTCGAGAACACGATGGCAGGTCTCTTCGTCGAAGCCCGCTTCGCGCCGAGCATCGTCGACCAGCAGGCGCGCGCGGTCGAGCTCGTCGCGGCGCGTGTGAAAACCGCCTTTGTATGCCAAAGCATTGGCTAAGCGAACCACCGCGCCTAGGCTGAAGCCGGTCTGTCCGGTCCGCGCCGCTTCATCAATGGCGGTGGCCGCTTCCGGCGATAAGCCCCAAGCGCGTCCAAGGCGCGCTCCCGCGCTGGCGTGGGTGCGGTCCACGCACGTCACCAGCATGTCGTCCGTGATGACCCGTCTGCCCTTGACGTTCGTCATCTGCTTTTCGATCTCGAGCAGCAACGCGACGATGATCGGCTTACCACAATCATGGAACAGGCCGCTGCGATAGGCGTCCAGCGCAACCCTTTCGCTGGCGCCGTGGGCTTGCATGAGGCGCTGGGAAAGAATCGCGACCGCGAGCGCATGCGGCCAGGGTTGCTTGCAGATAGCCTGCAAGCGCGGGGACGCAGCGTCGAGAACCGGGTGCAGTGCAATCTCAAACAGGCCTGTGCGAGCTCCCTCGGCGCCCAGGCGCGCAATGGCTTGTTCGGTCGACCGTGCGGGCGCGCGTGTGGCGCCACTGGTGCTTGCGACCTGGACGAGCTGGCCGGCGAGGCGGGTGTCGGCGGCGAGCAGCGCAGCCATACCTCCGAAGGAAAAGTCGGGAGCCTCCAGTAGATCGAGGCAGCGCAAAATCGAACGGGGCATGAGCGGGAGCTCGAGGTCGGCGTCGGGCGCTGTGTGCGATTTGACGATTTCGACCAACCGGTCGACGAGAGCGCTCTTGCCCGACGCTGTGGCGGGGGAAAAGCTCGGCGAGGTTGGGTTTTGAAGTGGGGGCGCCGTGGTGACGGCCGCTTGCAACGGAGCCGCGACAGCCGGCAGCCGTGCGCTCTGAAAGAATGAGGTGCTCGGCGCGGCCATGGGCGTTCGCGGGGCGGATGGCATTACGCCTGGGCTGTAACTCGTCGGTGCCGTCGCGAGCATTGTCGCAACGATGGGGGCTCCCGTTGCGGAAACCGGAGGCGGCGTCAGCAACTGCGAAAGGTCGTCGCGGGTTGCTTGACTGGCGGTGCCATTGGTCGCAGTTGGCGCGGTCAGAAGAATGGCGTCGCGGAACTCGCGCATCGAGGCGAAGCGCTGTTCGGGCTTCTTGGCCATCGCGCGCACGATGATTGCGCTGATGGCAGGCGAGATCGTCGGGTTGATACTTTGGGGCGGCGGTGGCGTCTCTTGCACGTGGCTCATGATGAGCCGGCCTGCCGTCTCGGCGGTGAATGGCAAACGGCCGGTCGCCATCTGATACAGCACCACGCCCAGCGAATAGATGTCGCTGCGATAGTCGAGGTGGGTGTCGCCCAGACACTGCTCGGGCGACATATACGCGGGCGTGCCGATGATGGCGCCCATTTCGGTGTGATGCTGGACGTTGCGATCGCGCGCCACAAGTTTGGCGATGCCGAAATCCAGAACCTTGACGAAGTCGGGGTAGTCGGGATGGTCGCGCAAGAAGATATTGGCCGGTTTGAGGTCGCGATGGACCATGTCGTGATCGTGACCAGCACCCACCGCAGCCGCGACCTGCGCCACCACGCGCACGGTGGCCGCGGGATCGAGCGTGCCCACGCGCAGCAGGCGCTGTTCAAGCGTTTCCCCGTCGAGCAGCTCCATCACGATGTAGGGCTGGTTGCCGAAGGTGCCGAAGTCGGTGACCTCGACGATGTTGGGATGGCGAATGTCGTTTACCGCGCGGGCCTCGGTGAAGAAGCGAGAAACGAGGTCTTCCTTGGACGCGATGTCGGCTGCGAGCACTTTGATGGCGGCGCGACGGCCGATGAGCACGTGCTCGGCGAGATACACGCGGCCCATGCCACCTTCACCAAGAAGCGACAGCACCCGGAACGAGCCAAGAGTCTGACCAAGGATGGCGTCCACGGGGGCCGGAATGGTCGCCCTACCGCCCCGCGAGGACAGGCACATTGTTGAGCCCTTGCTTTGGGTAAGGTCTGAAGCCGCCATTTGTCGAGTACAAGCATCGGTGGCCAGGACCCCTTCTTGAGAGAATCGCAGAAAGAAAAATCACATTCCTGACGAAAGCCAGGGTGTCGTTTTTCCGACGGTGACGAAACGTCAATCTGGTGACGAGTCGTCACCGACGTGACGGTAAAACGAGCTCGAACACGGCGCCTTTGTTGACCTGGGCGGACGCCGTCACTCGGCCCCCGTGGCGCGCGATGATGCGCTGAACGGTCGCGAGTCCAATGCCCGTGCCCGCGTATTCCTGTGCCGAGTGCAGTCGCTGGAAGGGCGCGAACAACTTGCCGGCCGCCGCCATATCGAAGCCAGCGCCGTTGTCGCGTACGAAAAATACCTGGCGGTTGTTCTCCCATCGCGCGCCGACCTCGATGTCGGCGTCGTTGGTTTTGTTGGTGTATTTCCAGGCGTTGTCGAGCAGGTTCTCGAGCAAGATGCGCAGCAGGCCCACGTCCCCGCGCGCGCGCAAGCCTGCCTGAACGTGGGCGTGCACCCGCCGCGCGGGCTCGCGTTCGTGCAGAAGCGCGAGGATGTCCGTGGCCATGGCCGAGAGGTCGACATCTTCCAAACGCATCTCCGCGCGCGTGATTCGCGACAAAACGAGCAAGTCGTCGATGAGATGCCCCATGCGCCCGGCCGCCTTGCGCACGCGCTGACAGTAATCGAGCGCGCGCTCGTCGAGCTTGTCGCCGTAGTCCTCGACCAGCGCTTGGGTAAAGCCGTCAATCCCACGCAGCGGCGCGCGCAGATCGTGGGAAACCGAATAGGCGAAACTTTCCAGCTCACGGTTGGCGGCGCCGAGCTCGGCGGTACGCTCTTCCACGCGCAGCTCCAGCTGTTCGTTGATCGTGCGCAACGCTTCTTCCATGCGGCGACGCGCGGTGATGTCCACGCCGAAGGAAATGGTTCCGGCGGTCTGGCCATTTTCGACAATGGGATTGTTCTGCCAAACGATGTAGCGCTCGTCGCCCGTCGCAGTCAGCAATGGCATCTCGAACGTGCTCGGTTCGCCACCGGCGAGCAGTCGTTCGAACTCATCGTGGACACGCGGAAATTGTTGTCTGGGCGCCATGACCTCGAACCAGTTCCGCCGCTCGATGTCCGCGCGCGAATAGCCCGTGATATTTTCAGCGGTCTTGTTGAAGGCGCGAACCTGGCCGTCTCTGTCGAGGCCCACCACCATGATGCTGGCCAGCTCGATGAGTCGCTCGGCATAGTCTTTCGCTTCTTGAAGCGCCTCTTGGGTCATCACCAGATCGGTGACGTCGCGCTTGACGCCCCAGATGCGCAAAAGCCGGCCATCTTCGATGTCGCCCGATAGGTTGTTGAGCGAGCGAAAGGCGCTGCCGTCGCGTCGACGCTCGGCCAGCAGCAGATTGTCGAGGCGATAGCCCGACATGATGAAGGCGACCACGAAGCCGAGCTGCTCTTCGCGCGAGCTCGACAGAAGGTCGCCAAAGGCAACACCGCGCATGTCTTCCGGCTTGTCGTAGCCGAACTGTCGCGCGAAGGTTTCGTTGCACAGGCCGACGCGGGCGTCGCGCACGATGGCTTCGGCTTGCTCGTGCACGGTCAGGTTGGTCACGAGCGGCGTGGCCATGTCGAAACGCCACAGGCCTTCGGACGCCAGTTCGAGGAAATGTCGGTATTCGCCTTCGATGGAATCACGCGATGGCTCGTTGGCGGAGGTGTCTTTCATGGATAGGCGGGCTCGCAAGCGTTGAGCGGGCGGCGGCGCTCGCAAGACCATGATAAAAGAATAGTGGCCAATGCGCTCCATGGGAAATCCATCTTCCGTCGCGCATCGCTCTGGTGACGGCGAACCTGCGCGCGTTCTCGTCGCGGACGGCGAGGGTGGCGACCTCGCCAATTCTTTGGCTCTGCTCGGGGACGCAGGATTCATCTTGGACTTGGCCGGTGATGGGGCGGCCGCCCTGGCCTTCCTCAAGGCCAATCGCTATGCCGCGATCGTGGCCGACGTGGCTTTGCCGGGTGTCGACGCCCTTGGGGTCCTGCGCGCCGCTCGCCAAAGCGACTTGGACGTGCCCCTCGTGGTCACCACGGAACCCGCCAGCGTCGGGCTGTCCGCGGTCGCGGTTCAGCAGGGTGCGCTTTGCTATCTGGAAAAGCCGATCAGAGCCGAGCTGCTTCTTAAGACCGTTTCGTACGCAACCAAGCTGCACCAGCTCGCCAAGCTGCGCCGTCGTGCCCTTGACACCCTGGGCGGCCAGTGGAGCCAGATGGGCGATCGGGTCGCGCTGGAGCTGGTCTTCGAACGCGCGTTTACTGGGCTGTCCATCGCATTCCAGCCCATCATCTCTTGGTCGAGCCGCCGGGTCATCGGCCACGAGGCGTTGCTACGCAGCTCGCATCCCAGCCTGCCCGACCCCGCCTCGGTGCTGGCGGTAGCCGAACGGCTCGGGCGCGTCGACCAAGTAGGTCGGCTCGTGCGCGAGCGTGTGGCGCGTTCCATGGCCAAGGCGCCGGCCGAATTCGTGTTCGTGAATTTGCACGCGCACGAGCTTCTGGATAGCGACCTGTTCTCGACTTCCGCGCCGCTGTCGCAGTTTGGGAAACGCATCGTGCTCGAAATTTCCGAGCACGCCTTGCTCGACGACGTTTCACACCTGGAATCGCGTGCGGCGACCTTGCGCAAATTGGGATTTCAGCTGGCCATGGACAACCTCGGTCCCGGCTATCCCGGCCTCTCGTCGTTCGCGCGCTTGGTGCCGGAATACGTGAAGTACGACCAGTCCTTGGTGCGTGGTGCGGATCGCAATCCGGTGCAAGCCGAGGTCGTGGCGGGGATGACCGCGCTGTTCAAGTCGATGAGCACGAAGGTGATCGCCGCCGGGATCGAAACCCTCGCTGAACGGGATGCCATGATCGCGGCAGGCGTGGATCTTTTGCAAGGATTTGCGTTTTCAAGACCGGACACGGCCTACCGGCAGCCCGATCTGGGATGATCGCGGCCAGCTGTTTGCGCGGAAGTCGTCTTTGCGGGCTCGACGCTTTCTTTGGTGATTGGCCGCCAGTCTCCCGCCGCCAGCTCCGCTGGCAGGCTGAGCGCCCCGAACGAAACGCGGCACAGGGAAAGTACGTGGCTGCCGAGGGCGGCGAAGATTCGACGGACTTCGTGGTAGGCGCCGCCCGCGATGGTCACGCTGGCAAACGTGGTCGCCTGTGCGGAACGCACAAGACTGGGGTGCATTTCGCCCTCTTCTTGCTGGCGAAGATCGAGCACCCTCGGGCGGTGACCGTCGCGCAGAACCAGGTCGCTTGGCAGCGGTTGAAATGGGCGCGCCAAGGCCGCGTGGTAACAGCGTGGAATGGCCGAGCGCGGATGAGTGAGGTGGTGCAGCCAGGTTCCATCGGTGGTCCACACAAGAAGCCCGGTGGTGTCGAGGTCCAGGCGGCCCACTGGCCGCAGCTCGGCGAAGAGCGGCGCCTCTTCGACCAACGCTGCCACCGTTGCGTGATCCGGATCCGACAGCGCGGTCACGCAGCCGACCGGCTTGTTCAGCATCAAATGATACGAATCGTGCAGGCAAACGGTGCTGCCGCCAATTTCCACGCTGAATGGAAGCGACCCGGGTGCGACCTTGCTGGGAAGCTCCCCAGGCTCGCTCGCAATCAGACGGCGCGCTTCGGCGCGTGAACAGTCCAGGTTTCTTGCCAGAAGTCTTTCGAGGTTGTGCATGAGAATGAAGTTGTTGCCCGCGCAATACTGTGGTTTCTCTCAGTCGCAGTCGTGTCTTCCCTTCACGTTATCCTGGTCGAGCCCGAGATCCACTGGAATACGGGCAATATCGGTCGCACCACGCTGGCGACGGGCGCGGATCTGCATCTCGTGGAACCGCTGGGCTTCTCGCTCGAGGATCGGTACCTGCACCGGGCTGGGCTTGATTACTGGCCACGCGTGCGCCTGCGCGTGTGGCCGAGCTGGGACGAGATCGAGCGCCATCTGCCCGAGCTGGGCGAGCCATTCTTCTTTTCGTCGCAGGCGACGCGCCACTACTGGGACGTGAAGTACCCCGACGACGTTGCGTTGGTGTTCGGGCGCGAAAGCGTGGGCCTCGACAAGTCGATTTTGACTCGATACTCGGATCACACCGTGCGCATTCCCATGGTCGAACCGGCCCTTCGCTCGGTCAACCTGTCGACCTCGGCCGGTGTGGCGATGTTCGAGGTCGTGCGCCAGCGTGCCTTCGCCGGTCGCTGACGCTTCCGGTTGGGGGCAAGGCGGCGACGTCGCGCACGAGCTCCAAGAAAATCCACAGTCCGTCGATGTTGTTGGTGATGAGGATTGCCAACGCATGACCACGGGCTACGCGCGTCTTGGGCGCTATCAGCCCGAGTCCCTGCTCGGGCAAGGGCGGGTCACGGAAACCCTGCTGGCACGGACGGTTGACCCCTTGCCAGCCGTGTACGGGCGAACCTTCGCGCTGAAGGTGTTGCGCCAGGAAGCCGACTGCCGTGAGCTGGCGACACGTTTCATCGACGCCGCGCGGACGCTTCAGTGGATGTCGCTGCCAGGCACGGCCAGCGTTGTCGAAATTGGCGAAGGCCCCGGGCCGGTTTTCGCGGCGTTTGAATTCAAAGAGGGTGTGGACCTCTGTCAGCTGCGTTCTCAGGCCGTGCCCGCGGGTGGCCAGATGGACGCTCGCCTCGTTGGTTTGATTGGCCGCAAGCTTGCCGAGCGGCTCGGGCCGCTGCACGCCCAGCCGGATGGGCCGCGGGTGCATGGAGGGTTGTCTCCCGGCAATGTTTTGGTGAGGCCGAGTGGCGAAGTGCTGTTGCTCGACTGTGGCCTCGCCGAGGCGCTGCGGTCGAAGCAAGCGATGACCGACCACTGGCACTACTTGGCTCCCGAACAGCTGCGCGGCGAAGCGGCGGGCCGTGCAGCTGACCTGTATGCGCTGGGCGCGCTGATGTATTTCCTGTGCTACGGCCGGCCGCCCTTCGCAGCCGCCACACCCAAGCAGCTGGAGGCCCGCATCGCCGAAGGTCCGCCAGCCTTCGACGGACTTCATCCCGCGGTGGCGAATAGCGTGGCTCGCATGCTGGCCTACGCGGCGGCGGCGCGGCCCAAGTCGGCGTCCGAGGTAGCGCGCCAGATTTCGGTGGCGCTGCTTTCGGCCAATGCGGGAGGCGCCTTCGCCACGCCAACGCCGGCTACGACGCCGCTCGGTCCGCCACCCGAACCTGATATTCGGCCGTTCGTCCTTGTTTCGCCGGAAAACGCGCCCGTTTTGCCCCAGGGCACGATGATGGCGCAGGATCGCGTTGGCATCTCGGCCGACGATCCGGACGTGGGCGTGGTCTACGACGATGACGACGAAGACGACGAAATCGAAGTGCTGCCCGACGGCACCGTCAAGCGCCGCCGTCGCCGCCGAGCCATCCGCCTGCTCGCGTGGACGAAGAGCGCCTTTGCCCGCAAGATCTTCCGCTATGCGTGGGTGCCGGGCGCGGTGTTTCTCTTGGCCGTCGTTGTCGAAGGCTTCTTCTTTGCGCAAAGCTGGCGCGCGGCTCGCGGCGAAAGTCAACGAAGGGACCAAGCGCTGGCAATCGAGCAAGCCAGGCTGGAGGCGGCAAAGCCGAAGCTGGCGCCAGCCCCGGTCGTGCCATCAGGGCACCTGGTGCTCAAGGTTGCGCCGAGTGGGGCCGTGGTGTGGCTGGACGGGATCGAGAGGGGGACTGCGCCATCCACGATCTTGACCACGCCCGGCGCGCATCGCCTCGTGATCACCGCGCCCGGCTATCGCATGCTGCGCGACGTGGTCGAAACCACCCACGGTGTGTTGTTCGAGCGCGAAATGGTCCCCGCTGTCTTTCCACTGACCGGCAGCGTGGGTTTGAATGTTGCGTGCACCACCGAGGGCAAGTACCCGGTGTTCGTCGACGGCAAGGAAATCGGTGCCCTGTGCCCAATTGCCGGAGTTCGTCTGGATCCGGGCAAGCACATGGTTGGCGTTTTCGTAATTCCCGAGAACCGGATTTGGACCCTCGATCGTGAAATTGTCGCCGATCGGCCACATCGCGTGCAATTCAACTACTGACGGTCCTCAGTGGCGGCCGCGCGGGCGCGCTCCTTGCCCTTGCGAGCCACGGGATTGGCGGGTTCGATTGTCAGCGCCCGGTCGAACGATCGTTCGGCGTCAGTGAATTGCTCGGAGGCGAGCTCAATTTTTCCCATCACGATGTGGGCTCGCACCTTGAGGCCGGCCGAGGCACTCTTCGTCGCCTCAATAGCCTCGGTGGCCGCGATTCGCGAGGCAGCCAGTCGGCCGCTGCTGAAGGCAGCCTCGGCCTTGGCGATGATTTTGGCCGCGGCTTGGTCAACCGCCGCGGATTCCTGCGCGGAGGGTTGGGCGGGAACAGGCGGCGGCGGCGACAGCGATGTCATCGATCGAACTGGCGGCGCCAGCGGCGTCGCGGATTCGGCCTTGGGCTGCCTTGTCGCAGATACCGGCGTGTGAGCCGGCGTAGTATGGGCCGCTGGGAGCGCGAGAGGCTGCGCTGCCGGCTGCGCTGGCATTTCATTTATTGGGCTTGGACGGCCCGGTGCCTGTGCCGTCGGTGGCGGCGTCAAGACAGGTGCGGCGGCGACCGGGGCGGACGGCGGATCGGCGGGGGGCGGCGAGCTGTGGCGGACGAAGTACATGCCGGATCCGGCGATAAGAACCGTGGTCAAGGCGCCCA
>Ga0182027_10005813_pt1 | contig 18637 bp, 16 predicted proteins | sample 712E1DmetaG_FD_121300 | JGI IMG/M metagenome (GOLD analysis project Ga0182027, IMG submission 121300) | Permafrost microbial communities from Stordalen Mire, Sweden - 712E1D metaG (Illumina Assembly) | ecosystem: Environmental > Terrestrial > Soil > Wetlands > Permafrost | place: Sweden...
CCATGGCCATCAATAATACGATCACCGGTCCGAGACACCAGGCAACCTGGGTGAAGCCGAGCAGCTTGCCGCGCGCCTTCGAAGGCGCGAACTCCCCCACGAGCGCGAGGGAGGTGGGCACGTCCGCGCCGACCGCGAGGCCGACCACGAACGTTCCGAGAAACAGCATTCCCCGGTTCACCGCCAGTCCGCTGCACAAAATGCCCGCCGCATAGACGAGCAGGTCGTACTGGTAGATTCGTTTGCGACCGAGTTTGTCACCGAGCCATCCGCCAGCGAGCGCGCCGATGGCACAACCGAGGGCATTCGGTCCGATCGCGGCGAGCACGCCCACCGCCCCGTCGCTGAGGCCAAACTTTCCCTTGAACAAGGCCAGTCCTGCGCCAAGCGCGACGATCGAACCGGCGTCCAGGTAGGACGCCATGCCGGCGAGCGCGGACCAATTCCATTGCTGGCGGGTGACGGAACCGTTGTCTTCGGCAGGGGCGCCGCCGGGCACTTCGTTGCCGGCAGAGTGGAGGGTAGTGTTCGACATGTTGGCGGGGGGTTCGCGGGAGATCAGACGGCGTCGCGCCGCCAGAGGTTTTGAAACTTTTGTTGGCCGGTCGCCGGGCGATGCCGTCCGCTCCCGCAAGCCGTGTCAACGCAGCTGCAATTCGTAGCGTCAGACCGGGCTACCGATAATCGATCCATTCCGGTGACGAGTATTGTTCCGTCAGGCCGGTCAACTCGTCTTCGTTCAGGTCCGGCCAGGGGGCGGGCAGGGCAGGAACACCGGCCGCTTCGGCCAGTGAGATGGCAAAGCGCGCGCCAAAAGTCTCCCAGTCGGCCAGATCCACCGACGGTTTCCAGATCGAACCCTGGAAAAGCAACCCCTGCTTGTTGCGCTTTTGAGCGGCCCCCGCGATCTTTTCTCCCGTGCGCTCGTGAATGACGTCGTAGACTTCCGCACGCTGGAAACATACGCCTGGCTCCGACGCAACCGTCGTCATCTGGCCCAGACCGCCCGGACCCGTTGCCGCGATCGATTCATTCTGCTGCTTGACGATGGCCGCCTGGCCAAGTTCGCGGAGGACCCGGGCGAGGCAGTCATGGACGAGGCGATACGATTCAGTTGCCCGCGCCTCCCACAGCTCATGCTCGCGCGGAATGATCAGCGTATAGGTCCAATCCTGCCGATGATCCACGATCCCGCCGCCCGTCGGCCGCCGGCAAAGATCGAACGGCTCGCCGGGCGGGAGTTGCCCGCGCACCCAGACGGCCTTCTGCCCGAACCCAAAGGTGAACGCGGGCGCGCGCCACGTGTAATGGCGGAAACGGATCGCCGGCGGCGGAGGCATGCGTCGCAGCAGCAAGAAATCGACCGCCATGTTCTCGGCAGCGGCGCCCGTGCGCGTGGGCAGAACGTGGAGCTCCATGGGGCAAGGCTAGAGTGCTGACGGCCGTTTGCCAACGCAGGATTCTGGCGGAGGTCGCACGGGGGCGCATCTCCCGATTGACGGTGATTCCGAACGTAGCGCAGCCATCCCTGGCTGCATCGGTTGCAGGCTGGAAGCCTGCGCTACGAACCGAGAACACGCGATCATCGCCGATGGGGCAGGCTCGCCGCTACGAGGAGCCGAATCCTCAACTGCGGAATCTAGGTTTCAAAGAGCCCTCCTGACCAAACCCACCGATTCCACGTTGTATTGGCCCAGATAACAGGAATTGTCGCAGGATACTCCCTTCAGCCCGATGCCATCCTTTGACCAACTCCCTGCCTGGGCGTATCCGCTGCTGTTTGCTGCCGGCTTCAGCGCCGGATTGGTCGATTCGATCGCCGGGGGCGGGGGTATCATTTCGCTCCCGGTCCTCCTCAACCTCGGCCTGCCGCCCCAGCTCGCCCTGGGTACAAACAAGTTCCAATCGTCGTTCGGCAGCGTGGCCGCATCCTGGCAGTATGCCCGCCGTGGGTTGGTTGCCCTGCGGGATTGTCGCTTGGGGATCCTTTTCACTTTGGTCGGCGCGTCGCTCGGCGCCCTCTCGGTGCAGCATGTGGCCTCGCCGGTGCTTGAAAAGGTCATCCCCCTGCTGCTCGCTCTCATCGTCGCCTATCTGATCCTGCAACCCCAGATCGGGCTCCACGACAGTCCGCCGCGCCTCGGAGCGACGGCTTTTTATGCAATCTTCGGATTTGGTCTTGGATTCTACGACGGCTTTTTTGGCCCTGGCGTCGGCTCATTCTGGGCGATCGCCTTCGTGTTGTTGCGCGGACAAGATCTGACCCGGGCGACCGCCCACACCAAGGTGATGAACGCGACGAGCAACCTGGTCTCGCTGGCGATGTTTGCCGGAGCCGGCCTGGTGTATTTTGGGGCAGGCGTGGTCATGGCCGTGGGGCAGGTCCTCGGAGCGCAGCTGGGGGCCGGATTGGTGGTGCGCCGCGGATCACGTTTTGTCCGGCCAGCCTTCCTTGTCATGGCTGCGCTCACGATCACGCGGCTTCTCTGGATAAACCTGGCCGAGCGGCGGTGAGGCCGCGATTGTCCAATGAACGACGTCACCGCTCAAAACGGGGTGATCTCTGTAGGAGCCTGCTTGCAGGCGATTCCGACGTAAGAATCGCCTGCAAGCAGGCTCCTACAATTTGCACAGCGACAGCCACAACCCTGGCTTGTGTCGGCGCCGGTGAACGTGTTTGCTCAGGCCATGACGCCGCTCCAGTACCTCGACCGTCACTCGGCTGACCTCGTCGCCCTGCTCCAACGGCTGGTCCGCATTCCGACGGTCAATCCGCCTGGCGATCAATACGAGGCGATCACGGCGCTCCTGACGCGGGAATTGCGCGGCGCGGGCGTGCAAGCGCGCCGCATTCCCATTCCTCGTGCTGTGGCACAGAGCAGTCCGGTTCCGAACTGGCGCACCCATCCGCGTTACAATGTCATCGGCTATCGCTCAACGGGCGCCTCCAAGACCATCCATTTCAACGCCCATTTCGACGTCGTGCCCGCCGGCGGCCGCTGGCGTCACGCAAGCCCCTTCGAACCGGCGGTCGAGAATGGCTGGATCTACGGCCGGGGCACCGCGGACATGAAGGGCTCGATTGCCAGCCTTGTGCTGGCGCTGCGCGCCTTGAAGGCCACCGCGGTTTCGCCGCGCTGCAACATCGAGGTCTCGTTCACCGCGGACGAGGAGACTGATAGCTTTCTTGGTTCCGGCTGGGTGGTGGGCCACCTGCCGCTGCGGGCCGACTACGTGGTGGTGATGGAGGGTGGGGAAGGGCGCCTGATCGGATGCGGCCACAACGGCGTCGTCTGGCTCAACGTCGTGGTCCATGGCCGGCCGGCGCATGGCTCAACGCCGGAGCGGGGCGTCAATGCGCTCGAGAAAATGGCGGCGCTGGTGCTGGCGCTGGAGGACTATAAACACCAGCTTGCCCGACGCAGATTCCCCACGCCCGACGGCCGGGAAATGCACCCCACGATCAACGTCGGCGGGGTGTTTGCCGCGGGCGCCGGCGGCAAGATCAACACCGTGCCGGCGGAGGCGAGTTTCAGCATCGACCGCCGCGTCATCGCCAACGAGACGGTGGCAGACGTCGAACGCGAACTGCGGGCGTTCCTCTCCGGCGCCGCCCGCCGCATTCCGCACTGCCATATCACCATCGAAAAGGTGTCGGAAAACCACCCGTGCTACCGCGATCCCGTGGATCCCTTCTTCAGCGCCGTCGCGGCCAGCGTGAAACGCGTGCGGGGCGGGCGACCGGTCTTCTACGTTTCCACGGGCTTCAACGACATGCATTTCTTCGCCGAACACCTCCGCGTGCCGACCGTCGGCTATGGCCCCGTCGGAACCAATCCCCACGCCGTCGATGAACGGGTCCGGGTGGCGGATCTGGTGACCGCAGCGAAGATCTACGCCGATCTGCTGACGTCGTTTGGCGGCTGAAGCAGAAAAAACGAAGAAGAGACTTCACCCGGCCCAGCCGCGCCGGATCATCGCGATGGCAATCGCGGCGAGCAGCATGGAGATGATCTTGGAGATCGCGCGCAGACCCGTCTCACCGATCTTGCGCCCCAACCATTCGCTGCCGACGAATGCGAGCGCCACGATCCCCAGGTTGACCGCCAGCGCCACCACCGTCACCGGCATGCCCTGCGTTTCCACGAGGAGCAGCAGGGTAGTGATCAACGCCGGTCCCGCGATGAGCGGCATGCCGAGCGGCACGACGCCAAAATCCTCCGGCAGCTTGGTCGGCGCGCCCTCGGGTTGGGTCAGATCGCGAGCCGCCAGAATAAAAAGAATGAGACCACCCGCGATCTGGAAATCGCTCACCGACACGCTCACCGCCGCGAACACACTCTTGCCGAGAAACAGGAATCCAATTGCAACCAGACCTCCTGTCACGGTGGCCTGCCAGGCAATGCGATGCCGGACGGGCAGCGCCACATCGCGCCCTAGCGCCAGGAACACCGCCGCCAGTCCCACCGGATCAATGGCCACAAACAATGGGATGAACGCCTGCAGGAATTTGGTCGCAAGTCCGGGCATGCGCGGATGGTAGATTGAAGCCGAAGCGGGGTCGAGACCGACTTGATCGGGTGGGCCCATCCAGACAGCGGCTCCAGGGCCGCCGCTGGTCGGCGGGCCGGCTGCCCAGCCCGGATGTTTCTCACCGCGGCTAAGGTCGCAATCAAAGTGGAGGGCGCTGCGCCGTCAGCGCCGTCCGACTCCGGGGCGGTGACGGCGCACCGCCCTCCAGGAAAATCATCGCAAACATGAACGATCCGAACCGATATCAGCTCACTCCACTCGGTAACCTGCGGGCAGCCTGCAGAGGATCCGCGGGCCGAGCACGCTGGCCGGCATATCCGGGCTATCGGCAAAACCGCCCCCCATGGCCTGGCCGCAGGCGCCGGCGTGGTGCCCTGGAGCCGGGTGTCCGCAAAGCCCGTTCGTAACGCAATACGTTACCAAGGTTGCGGGGCGGCTGCCGCGTGGATTGCTGGCGCTCCTGGTCAGCGCGCGGCAGTGGTTTCATCCCGTGTGAGGCAAAACGGGCTTTGCGGATGGAGCGCCCTCACCCTATGCCATATCTATGCAAATTGTAGGAGCCTGCTTGCAGGCGATTGTCACCTCGAAATCGCCTGCAAGCAGGCTCCTACAATGATCATCTGACGACATCATGTTTACGAGTGAAGGCGGAGTCTCTTGAATAGAGACGGCTAAAAATCATCCCATGCACTACCGCATCCTTGGCCGCACCGGCCTCAGAATATCTGTCATCGGCGTTGGCACCTGGCAGTTTGGCGGGGAGTGGGGCAAGGATTTCACCCCTGCGGAAGTTGAGGCCATCTTCGCCGCTGCGGCAGACACGGGCATCAACTTCATCGACACCGCGGAATGCTACGGCGACCACCTGGCAGAGCGTTTTATCGGCGCAGCCCTGGCCGGACAGCGCGAACGCTGGGTGATCGCCACCAAGTTCGGGCACCATTTCCACGAACGATTCAAGCGGGAGGATTTGTTTCGTCCCGCTGACGTCGTCCGCCAGCTGGATGACTCCTTGAAAGCCCTGCGGACGGACTACATCGACCTGCTGCAGTGTCACTCCGCCAAGGATGAGCAGTTTCGCACCGAGGGGCTCTGGGAAACCCTGCTCGCGGAGCAGGCCAAGGGCAAAGTCCGCCATCTGGGCATCTCCATCAGCCCGAACACGAATGTGTATCAGACGGCCCGCGCGTCGCTGGTCGGGGCCGGGGGCATCCAGGTCGTTTACAACCGGCTGCAGCGCGAACCTGAGGAGAAGATCTTTCCCTCTTGCCTCCAGCAGAATCTCGGGGTGCTCGCCCGCGTGCCGCTCGCCAGCGGTTTCCTTTCGGGCAAATACAAGCCCGGCGCGACCTTCGCGGCCACCGACGTGCGCGAGGCGTGGATGAAGAAAGACCGCGATGCCCGGCTGGCCGAGGTGGAACGTATCGCCGCGATCGAGGTGCCGGCGGGTGTCCCCATGGCGCGCTGGGCGCTGGCCTGGTGCCTGCGCAATCCGGCCGTCACCGCGGTTATTCCCGGCTGCAAGTCGCCCGAGCAGGTGCGCGACAACGCCGCAGCAGCGGAGCTGGTCGGAGAAACGCTGAACACTGAAAGGCTGAAGGACTGAAACGGGGCAATCACGACCCTGCGCAATCCAAAATCAGGCCGCTCTGTCCGCAAACCGGGCTCGGCGCCAAATGGCGCAGCCATTCGTCCAGGAGCATGGAGGACGAAGTCCGACAGGCTCCTGCTCAGTGCCCGAGCCGCGAAAACATCGCGTAGACGATGAGCGCGAGCAGGACAAGCCCGGTGCCGAAGAAGAGGAACCCGAAACCCTTGGCGATCTTCTTGCGGCCTTCCCAGTCGTCCTTCACGCGGTAGCTGTCGAGCCGGCAGGCCGCCACGAGGCGGTCGTACCAGCGCTTCCGCTCGTGCAGCAGCTCCGTCTTCGAGATGCGACCGGAGAAGATCACCGTGTCCATCGGAAACTTCTCGATGCGGAAATGCGTATTGAAGAAATGGAAGGTGAAGATGAAACCCGCGGCGAGCAGCGCCTCGTCAGAGTGCACCACCAGCGCAATGTTGATGATCCAGCCGGGCAGGAAGCCGGTGAAGAACTTCGGGAACCACATGATCAGGCCGGAGACACCGATTGCGAAGATGCCCCAGAATACCGCGAAATAGTCGAAGCGCTCCCAGTAGGTCCAGCGGTCGAACTGCGGGCGCGGGCCCTTGCCGAAAAACCATTTCTGGTGGGCGACGAAATCGCGCCAGTCCTGGAATGAGGGCACCATTGAGTCCGGTCCAAACACCATCGACCACGCGCGGAGCGGCTCCACACGGCCGGTGGCGGGATTGCGCAGGGAGGCTCGCCTGCTCCATAGCGTGTTCACGAGTTCGCCGAGATGGAGCACGAAGTAAGAGAATGTGATGATCGCACCGAAATGGTGCAGCGCACGCGCCACCTCCGCGCCGCCAAGCAGACTGAAGATCATCTTCGCCCAGTCAGTATAGTAGAATTTCAGCGGCATGCCGGTGATCACGAGCAGGAGGAAACTCGTGACGACCATCAGATGCAGGAATCGCTCGAACGGCGTGAAGCGCGTGTATTGCTCGTCATCCGAGTGCACCTGGACCTTGGCCTCGCGGAACGCCTTCGAGTCGTTGAGAAACAGGTAGACCGAGCGGAACAGCCAGAACAGCGTGTGCAGGCCGAAGAATCCAAACGTGCCAACCAGCAGCACCGTCATGAACAGGAACACCTTGTTCAGCACGGGGTAGTTGACCTTGTCGAGGGGGTTCGCGTGGGGCTGATAGGATGTAAACCGGGCGCTGACGCCGGGATGGCATTGCTGGCAGGTGCCGAGGATGTGATCCTTGGAGAGGTGCGAGCGGGGGTCGCTGACCGGAAACACGTCGTGGTGTCCGTGGCAGTCGTAGCAGGCGGCGACGTCTGAGGCCACATTCGGCCGGCCGAGGGCCATGGCCTTGCCATGGTAGGTTTCCCTGTAATGGGCGAGCCGGTCCTCGTGGCAGCGGCCGCAACGCTGGTCGCTCAAGGATTTGAAGTGCGTACTGGCCGGCTTCTCGATCTCATGGGCCGAATGGCAGTCCGAGCAGACCGGGCCGCGCGGGTCGTGTTTTGCCAGCAACTGGCCGTGGATGCTCTGGTTGTAGACCTGCTCGATGCCGACGTGGCACTGTCCGCAAGTCCTGGCGATGTTTGCGTGGTTGGTGCGCGAGTCCTGGTCGACACTGCGCTTGATGTCATGCACTCCGTGGCAATCGTTGCAGGACGGCGCAACGATCAATCCCATCTCCAGCAGCGCCCGGCCATGGATGCTTTCGCGATATTGAGCGGCGGCGTGGGAATTGGTGATCCGGTACTCGTCGGTCAGCGTCTTGTTGCTGTGACAGTTCGCGCAGGTCTGCGGAAGGTTCAGCTTGAACACAGGCGAATCGATCTGCTTCACCGGAACGATCTCATGCGCGCCGTGGCAACTGGTGCACGTGGCCGCGCCCGAGGCGCCCATGGCGTGACTCAGGCCGTGAATGCTGGTGGCGTAGAGCTTGGCCTCCTTCTCGTGGCAGGAGCCACAATCGACGGTTGTCACGGGTTTCTTGTGGGGAATGCTGTCCCCGTCGAAGCCCTCATGGCAGTCGGTGCAGTCGAGCGTTCGGTGCATGGATTTCGCGAATCCGGGCTGATTAACGAATAGCGTCACCACGCGGCCGGCCTTCTTCATCGTCAGCTTCTCGTCGCTGTGGCACTCCAGGCAGGCGGCACTTGCGTTTGCAGCCGGGGCCGCTGGCGCCTTTTCCGGAGCCCCCCGCAACGATGCCACCGCCAGCGCGGCAACGGCCAGCGAAAGCGTGACACCCCACCGGATCCTCCGCGTCCGATGCGACGGTAATGGGACAATCATCATGGGCAACAATGGCGGAACGGCGCCAATCTTACGGGCAACTGCAGAAACCAGCACCGCATGGGTTGACAGATCATCCTCATATTTTGCGCAGCTATGAGCGTCTTTTGTTATGGTCACAATTAAGTCCCGTTCATTCCGTCTGGTGGGCGGCGGGTTTGCTTTACCGGCGGTCCCCTCGCGCCGGAGAAGCCGAAGTTCGGCCGTTTCAGCTACGTGGAGAAAGCCGAGTATTGGGCGCTTATCTGGGGCACGATGCTCATGGGCGTCACCGGCATAATCCTCTGGTTCGAGAACACCTCGATGGGGTTGCTCACCAAGCTCGGTTTCGACATCTCCCGTACGGTCCACTTTTACGAAGCCATCCTGGCAACCCTGGCCATCATCGTCTGGCACTTCTACTTCGTCATCTTCAATCCCGATGTGTATCCCATGAATCTCGCGTGGCTGACGGGCCGCGTGTCGGAACGCGAGATGCAGGAGGACCACCCGCTCGAACTCGAGCAGCTGAAGAAGGAGGGGGCACTCCCCGAAGCGACGCCACCAGGCGCTCCCTCGCAAAAACCAGGAGATTCCGACGACGGACCGGCGATTTGAACCAAGCTCAGCCAAGGTCGGTCGCCGAGTAGCGCCAGTCTTCGACTGGCGAAATCGCCGGTCAGAGACCGGCGCTACCCTTGTTCGCCGTCCTATCGCCCCAGGATGTTCGCAGTCGCCTGTAAAATGAATTGGGTTTGGTTGGAGCTCTGCCACGTTGGGAAACATGGCCGGCCCGCTGCCCAATTTCCACGAATTCACCCGCGCTGAACTCACCGCGTTGATCACGTCGTGGGGCTTCAGCCCGGTGCATGCGGCCCGGCTCTGGAGTTGCGTCTACCACGACGGATCGGCGCGCTTCTCCGATATGCCGGAAGTGCCAGCCCGGTTACGCAGCCGGCTGGAACAAGAGATATCCCTCGCACGGCCCGCAGTCGTTTCCGAGCTGCACAGCACCGACGGCTTTACCCGCAAATACCTGCTGGCGCTCGCCGACGGCCGGCGGATCGAGACCGTCCTGATGCGTTTCACCGGGCGCGTCACCGCCTGCGTCAGCAGCCAGGCGGGGTGCGCGATGGGCTGCGGATTCTGCGCGACCGGCCAGATGGGTTTCACGCGCCACCTTACTCCTGGCGAGATCGTCGCCCAGGTGCTGCATGTGCACCGCGCGCTGAGCTTTTATGCCGCTGAATCCTTGCAGCCGAGGTGGAGCGGCTTGTCCACAAGACGCTCTGGGCGCGTTAGGGACAACGCGCGCCACCTTCTGTTTCGCGACAATGCCGAGCAAAACGAAGTCCAACTGCATGGATCCGAATTACCCAGGGATGTTGACCCCGGCCCGGCCGCAACGACGCCGCAAACGACCGAGCCGGAGCGCTTGCGCAACGTCGTGCTCATGGGGATGGGCGAGCCGCTGCACAATTATGATGCGGTAATGAAGGCGGTGGACATCCTGCGCGACCAGAACGGCCCGGCCATCGGCGTCCGCCGGATCACGCTCAGCACCGTGGGGGTGATCCCGGGCATTGTGCGTCTGGCCGATGAGGCCAACCCTCCGCACCTCGCGGTCAGTCTGCATGCCGCCACGCAGGCGGAGCGCGCGGCGCTTGTCCCGGTGGCTACGCGATGGCCGCTCGATGCATTGATGGACGCCTGCCGGTATTACTGCGAGAAGCAGCAGCGGCGCATCTTCTTCGAATGGGCGCTCATCGCCGGCCACAACGACACGCAGGAGCAGGCCCACGCCGTCGGCGGCCTCTTGCGCGGCCTGCCCGCGCAGGTGAACCTGATTCCCCTGAATCCAACCAGCGGATACGACGGCTTCCCCTCGGACCGGACCGCGGCGCGGCGGTTCCAGGACATTCTCGCGGGGTACGGCCTGCCCAGCACCGTACGCCAGCGCCGCGGAATCGACATCGCCGCCGGCTGCGGGCAACTGGCTACCGCAACCGCGTCGGAGGAACCGCTGCGGTAAACTCCAAATCCCAAACTCCAAGTTCCAAGGAAGCCAGCACAGCCCGGCAAATCCCAAACTCCAAATCCAAGGAGTCCGGCGCACGGTTTGCGATCTCAGCCATCGGGCCGCCGGGTCCGCACAAGGTTGCGGATGAAACGAGGGTCCCGGCGGGCGTCCATCACAGCAACGATCACTTGCCGTGATGGATCGACTTCCTTAATTCAGCCATCGTGAGCGTTGCAACCTCGCCGCGTTCGTAGGCCGCGCGGCGGGAGCGGATCAGCCGCTGGTGGCTGGGGGGAACCGGCAGTGAATCGCCCGCCGCCGAGTCCCAGAGGGTTTCCGCCAAGCTAAGTCGCTGGCGCGCCGGCAGCCGTCTGAGTTGCGGGAAATCGGCCAAGGTCATTCACCAATATTCACGTGGCCGCGGCTGGACCAGTCGTTGTGACTGCAATCCATCTCGTGGTAGGTTGCCCGGGGGAGCGATTGCGCGAGCTGCCGCGCATGATGAACCGGGATGATCGTGTCCTGTCGCGCACCGTAGATATCGACCCGTCCCTCGTAGCCCGCGAGCGCCGCCACATTGTCCCACTTGTCGCGCATCAAAAGGCGGACCGGCAGGAACGGAAAATGTTCGCTGGCGACCGACACGAGGTTGTCGAAGGGCACGATCAACACCGCCCGCGCCGGCGGGTCAGGCAACGAACACAGATACGACGCCGGGCCGCTGCCCAACGATTCGCCGATCACGCCAATTGGGACTCCGGGATAGAGCGTCCGCAAGAGCGCATAAGCCTCCACGGCTGCCGCATTGACCGACTCCATCGACGGCGAACCGTTCCTCTGCCCATATCCCGGGTATTCCATGATGAACAGGGCATCGGTATCCGGCAGACTTCCCCGGACATAACCGCGGTCGCTCGCCTGTCCGGCATTGCCGTGCAACATCAGCCAGACCATGCGCGGCGTCGGCGCCGTAGATGAATAACCGATCAGCTTCCCGCCCGTGCGCCATTCCCGCAGGTCAGATCCCGCTGCAGAATGGGTCGGAAAATATAGAAAACTGCTCTCGAGCATGGCCGGCAGCCGATTCACGCCGACACCGACGAGAAACGCCATCAAAACCACCCGGTAAAAATGACTCAATTCACGGCTCAGGCAATGAGTTTCGACCAGACTGCCTTGGGCGAGTTCGATCATGGATTCAGTAATACCAGCTGTCGCAGCTCAACGAATGCCACGTCAGCCTCGCTGCCCTTCGCGTCGATGAAACGTGGCGTGATGATGGATGGTCTTCATGCGGCTTCTATCTCACAGTGGGCGAGAATGTCGAACATGGCAAACGGCCACCAAGTGTGGTGCGCCGGCTTGCCAATCTACCTGCCGCACAACGTGTCCGGCTCCGGAAACTCCCTGAGCGGTATCCATGCAGATTGTAGGAAGCGAGCTTGCTCGCGATTCAGAGGGGAGGATCGCCCGCGAGCGGGCTTCCTACACCACTCACCCAATGGAATCGTGCCCACGAGTGAACACCGCGATTTTTGCATAGATACGTCCAAAGTCTTCGCCACGCTGGCCTAATGACTGTCATCTCGGGCCGGCCTCTCGTCCGACTTCCATACTGCCCTGACAATTTCCTGGAATGCGTGGATCTTGGGCTCGTTCTGTGAGTGAGAGGCGGTCGCGAAGAAAAGGGGACAGCGCATCCGTGGCGTGGGTCGCCAAAGCCGGGCGCTCTTTTCCCTCTTGAGACGGAGCCCGTCGGCCTCCTCCAACACTCCGATGGCGGCGCCGGAGCGCACGAGTTCGCGCCGCGTGGCTTCGTCACTGGCTTTCACCTGCCCGGAATACGCAAGACCGCGCGCCTGCATCTCTCGATCGACGCACCGCTGGAACGGACAATGGCAATGCGTGTATACCCATGGATGACGTGCGAGTTCCCTCCAATTCAGGCGTCCTCGAGGAACCCTCCAACCCGCGGGCACGGCAATCACAAGTTCCGATTCGGCCAGTTTTTCGAGCTCCAGATCCATGCCAGCCCTCTCCCCGTAGACAAAGCCCCCGTCGAGGCGTCCAAGCCGCAGGTCATCAATGATCGTGTCGGAGTCCGAACTCTTGAATTCGAGCCAGATGCCCGGGTGCAGGTCTCGAAGCAATCGGGTGATTGGGGCGATTCGAAGAAACAGTGGGTCTGTATTGAGTCCCAACACCAGCTTTCCGCTTACTTCCGTCTTCAGGCGGCCAGCCGTGACGGAAATGTCCGCCGCGGCAAGAATGAGCTGCTTCGCTTTCGCCCGGATCTCCGTGCCCCCGGCGGTCAGCTCCATGCCTCGAGACGTGCGTGTGAAAAGCGTGATTCCCAGCTCTTCCTCGATCGCCTTCACGTGGGCGCTGACCGAGGGAGGGGTCGTGAAAAGCCGCCGGGCCGCAGCGCTCACGCCCCGATGCTCGGCGACGGCAAGAAAAGAGCGGATTTGATAGATCTCCATCCGGTGTGATTGCAGCATAACAGAATGGCATGCCAATACCATTCGGTTTTTCTTTACGTCGGTTTCAATAACAACACATGGCCGCCGCCCGGAGAATCCGGTAGACTGCGGAGAAGATGGCGACCGCACTGACGATCAGAGAACACATTCACCAACTTGGGGCCGACGTCTGCGGCATCGCGGCGGTTGCACGCTTCGAGGCGGCGCCGCGGGGCTTCCATCCTTGCGACTTGTTCGATCATTGCCAGTCCGTCATCGTGTTTGGCAAGGCGCTGCCGCAAGGGACCCTGGAAGTGTCGCCACGCCTGCTCTACCTGAAGGCCATGGGCGAATGCCTCGCCGAGCTGGACCGCATGTCTTTTCTCGCGAGTCGCTGGATCGAGGATTGCGGCGGCGTGGCGGTCCCGTTGCCTTCAGATGCGCCCCATGAATTTTGGGATGCCGAGCGACAGACGGCGCGGGGGCTGCTTTCGCTGAAACACGCGGCGGTGGAAGCCGGTCTTGGCGAGATAGGGAAGAGCACGCTTCTGCTCAATCCGACATGGGGAAACCGTTTGATGCTCGGCTGTGTGCTCACCGATCTGGAATTGCCCTCAGATCCAGTCGCGCCCGCCTCCCTATGCCCGACGCATTGCAGGATCTGCCTGAACTCGTGCCCGATGCGGGCGCTCGACGGTGTGACCATCGACCAGAGCCGGTGCCGCCAGTTGGTCTATGGGTTCAACGCCAAGGGATATGCAATCTGCAACTGCAACATCTGTCGGCGCACCTGCCCAAATGCTAGGCGGCGCTGACGGCGTGCCATGCCGTAGCTTCAGCGAAGGCTGGCGCAGCGCCCTCCATCTGGACGGCAGGGATTCGACAGGATGACGACGCGTCGAATCCTTTGGATTCTGGCTATTGGAGTTTGGATTTTGCGCGTCGGAGTTCGCGGATCGCGTCCGCGGCGATCCAGCGGGCCGAACGGGAATCGAGCCGACGAATTTCTTCCGCTTCGGCGATCGCGGCGCAACGCAGGCGCGGGTTGCGTTTGCCGATCTGGCGCAACGCCCAGTTGACCGCCTTCTTGACGAAATTGCGCTCGTCGACGGCCTCGCGCCGGATGAGTGGGAAAAACTCCAGGAAAACTTCGTCAGGCAGTTCCTTCCGATGCACCGCCAGCCCCGCCATGAGGACGAAGCCGGCCCGCTTGACAAACTCGGCTTGCCGCCCGCTCCAGGCGTGCGCCTTTTCGATCGCGAACGGCGTGCGGTCAAACAGAACACAGCAACAAGCATCCGTGACGGCCCAGTTATCGCAGTCGCGAACCCATCGTTCCATCTGACTTCGCCGGACCGCCTTCGGCTCATCAACCAGCGCGGCGATGATCCGCGCCTCGTGCATTCCGCTCGCCCACAGCTCCAGCGCGAGCGCGTGATCGCGCCGATGCGCCCGCGCGATCTCGCGCAGGACCGGCGCCCGGATGCCCAGCAACTCGACGCCAGGGGAAATGCCGAAACGACGCTGCCCCTCGGCGTCGCGGGGGCTGGCGAGCTTACGCAGGTGGGCGACGATCGAAGCTCGCACATCCGACGGATGCCAAAGGTAGGGCGCGACCGCTGGGCGCGCCGAGCACAACGGACGGCCCGGCCCGCCTACGCTCTGCAAGCTTCGGCGAGGCCCTTCATCCGGGACGGCCCACGACGAAGCCTTCGCGAAGTCGGGCGGTCCGTCCCTACCGCCAGGCTGATTTGCGAGACTCGATAGCTCCGGCGCCGTCTTCATGATCGCGCGCGCCGCGCACGCACCGCCGCGGCCAATCCGGCGAGCACGGGGATGGTTTTCTCCAGCGAGAGACAGGGATCGGTGACGCTCTGGCCGTAAACCAGCGGCCGTTGCCGGTAATCCTGCGCGCCACCCAGCAGGTTGCTCTCAAGCATCACTCCGCAGATCGCGCGTTCCCCCGCCGCCAGTTGCGCCGCTATCTCTGCGGCCACGGCGGGCTGCACATCGGCATTCTTGCCGCAGTTGGCATGGCTGCAATCGATCACGAGGTACGGAGGCAGCTCCGCGGCGCGCAGAAGTTCGGCCGCGGCGCGCACCGGTTCTGCGCCGAAATTCGACCCGCTGGCGCCGCCGCGCAACACGAGATGCCCGCTGTCATTGCCCGCAGTGCCTAGCACGGCAGCCACCCCGTCCTTGGTGAGTGATGGAAACCAGTGCGGATGTCGCGCGGAGCGAATCGCGTCGATCGCCACCTGCACATTGCCATCCGTACGGTTCTTGAACCCAACCGGCATGGAGAGCCCCGAGGCCAGTTCTCGATGTACCTGGCTCTCGACCGTCCGCGCGCCGATCCCTCCCCAAGTGACAAGTTCCGCGTAAAACTGTCCGAGGGTGGTGTCGAGGAATTCGGTGGCCACCGGGAGTTGCCGCGCGGCCAGATCGATCATCAATTTCCGGGCCAGCCGCAGTCCCTGGTTGATCTGGAAACTGCCGTCGAGACCGGGATCATTGATCAATCCCTTCCAGCCGACGACGGTGCGCGGCTTCTCAAAGTAGACCCTCATGACCACGAACAACTCCGCGGCATGGAGCGTAGCCAGCTCACGCAAGCGTTCGCCATATTCGCACGCTGCGGCTGGATCATGGATGGAACAAGGGCCCACCAGGGCTAGCAGCCGGTCGTCGCGGCCCGCCAGAATGTCCTCCACAGCCCGGCGGCTTTGGGCCACAGAATCCGCGCCAGCATCATCCAGGGGCAGCTCTTCGGCGAGCACCGCGGGGGAGACAAGGGGCCGGACGGCGCGGATTCGCAGGTCAGAAGTGGTCATACGGGACATGGAATGATCAGGGCTCAAATTCTACCTAAATTCCGTAGTTGAGGCGGAATCGGCTTGCTGGCGCTCGCTGCTACGAGAAACCGAAGCCTCAACTGCGGAATTTAGGTTCTACGGAAGAGAACGAAAGTAACCAAGACGGATTGTTCCCACAGGCACTGTCACCCTCGGCATGCAGGCTGGAAGCCTGCGCTACTACAGCGACAACGCCTGCCGGGCCTGCTCTACCATCGGCGTCGTAGCAAGCGCCGGCAGCGTTTCGAATCCCGGCAAGGCAAGACGCCGTGCCCGGGCAATGAGGCTGAGTGCCAGCAGCGACGCGAAGTCCGACTGCGCCGCACCGGCTCCCAGGCGCGCGACCAACTCGGCGGGCACGACTGCCTGCGCGGGAGGGAGGACCTGTTTTTCCACCAGAAAAAGCGTGAGGCTGGCGCCAAGCGCCTCGATGTAGTCGCGAACGCCCGGCGGCACCGAATAAGCCAGGCCCTGATCGGCGGGACAGGCCTTCAACTCCATGAAGGTGCGCCATTGCTCATAAAACTCCGCCAAGACCCGGTCAGCGGTCCCCGGAGTCCAATGGACCGAAAACGTCTTGCGCACGCGGAATTTCTTCACCTCCCAGAGGTGCAGGACCATCTCATAATCCGCGTGTTTCTGTCGCAGGGCGCCGGTGAACACGTAATCGAAACCGCCCTCCGTGGTTTCCACCAGCTGACGGATATTTTCGGGCGTCCATTCGGCGGTGAACAACCCGTATTGTTCACGCCGCACGGTGGCCACGGCGGCAATGGCCGTCCAGTTGGCGCTGAAGAAAAGCGTTTCGGCCAGCCAGAGAGGGATTCCGCGAGAGAGCCGGCCCAATTCTTCCTCAGGGCGTTTGACCATCCCTTCAATATCCTCCAATCCAAGCACTGCCAGCTGTCCGAATGCCACACGGCGGAGCTTATTCCCTTTCGTAGGCAGCAAGCCGCCCACGTTCTCCAATCCGTAGTACCAGATCGGCTTGCTGATGCTGGCGAGTTCGACCTTTCGGACCTGTTGGCTGTCCGGTGCGCCGCCAGCTGGCGTGTCGCCGGCCGGCACTGCGGCTGCCGCCACTCCGTCGGGACCGAGCAGCATCATGTCGGCAACCACATTCGAGAATCCGAAGAGCCGCTGTTCCAGCTCCGGCCGTTTGAGGGCAAAGAGCAAATCGAGGACATGTTGGGCGGACTCCGGATCGCGGATGGCGAGGTAAGCCTGCAGCAGGTTGATTCCCGTCGCGGGACCGTGGCGCTGGGCATCGTAACGCGGCGCAATGAATTCGATGATCTCCCGAGTGTGTCCCTTGGCCCCGAGATCCCCGGAGATGGTCACAAGAACGTCCGCGCGATCGCCGGCCACCGCCAGCACCTCTTCGTAGATGGCCATTGCACGGGCGCGGTCCTTTAGGGCGAGCGCTTCGCGCGCATCCTTGAGCCGCGTCAGAACCCCGCCGGCGATGGCCGCGGGCGGCGTGGCTGGAGCGGACCCACCGGACGACGCGGGCAACGGGGCAGGGACGGCGGTCTCCGGCGTCGGCAACTGAACCGGTGCATCCGGCGCCACGGCCGGTTCAACAACAGGTTGCTCCTCCCGCGGGAGGGGGCTCCGCACCGGAGCCGGGCGCGCAGAGGACTTTGGAACGAACCGGTCGAGGAATCCCATGGACAAGGATGAAAAGCAGCCGCAGCCCGCACGCGACGCAAAATTTCACCCAGGAATACGCCGGTGCGAAGCTCCGGCGAATTCCTAGCGATGCTCGATCAGTTCGTCGCTGGGAAACCGGACCTTCCTGGCGCTGGCATATTTGTCATCGGCGGCACGGTAGCCGAGCGCGCAGGCACTCGCGGTCGCGTAGCCTTTGGCCTTCAATCCCAGGATTTCATCGTACTTCGCGGGATCGAGTCCCTCCATCGGGCAGGCATCAACGCCGAGCAACGCGGCCGAGGTCAGAAGATTGCCCAAGGCGATGTAGGTCTGGCGTGCGGCCCATTCTTTGACAAAGGAACTCCGCGGGCCTTTCACGAGATCGCCCACCATCATGTCGCGGTATCCCTGAAGAGCACTGGGCGCCGTGGACCGCGTTTCGGCGATCAAGCCGATGAACCTGTCCACGTCCGCCTCCGTGATGGTGAGCTTGTGCGCAAAAACGACGAAGTGCGATGCGTCGGTGACCTGCGGCTGGTCCCACGAAGCCGCGCGCAGCTTTTTCCGCAGCTCCGGATCAGCGACAATGACAAAGCGGTACGGCTGCAGACCAAACGAGGAGGGCGAAAGGACCAATGCCTCTTTGAGCGCCGCACAGACGCTGGCGTGGATTGGTTTCGCCGGGTCGAACTTCTTCGTCGCGTAACGCCAGTTGAGCCGGGCCAGGAGCGTGTTCGTAGACAATGTTTCCATAGCACTTCCCTTATTGGTCGATTCGGAAAAAAACGCAAATGGGCGTGATCCGCAGGCACCTCTGCCCAGGGCTTTCTGGTTTGGCACAGCTTCTCAACGGTTGTTAGGTGACACTGGCCAAAAAAGTGGTCCGATCGGACCAAAAAGTTGGCCAACGGTTTAGCACGTCAAAACAGAAAGCGCTGACCTCTGCCGGTTGCGGGGAAAGCAGGCTGGGAAGCCTGCGCCACTTTCGGCCAGCCGCCGAAACCACAATCAATCGGGAAATGCTCCCGTGATTTACTGACCCGGCCGACGCTTGTTCATCTTTGGAACCGTGATGGTCTGCGCAGGCGCAGAGGCCGGCTTCGGCACTGCTGGCGAGAGCACGGCGGGCGGCGGGGCGGGTTTTGCCGCCCGTGGGGCGCTGCCGCCAGAAAAGACCACGACAGCCACCACGATCACCACGATCAATGCCAAGGCGCCGGCCGGCACATA
>Ga0182027_10005815_pt1 | contig 18632 bp, 18 predicted proteins | sample 712E1DmetaG_FD_121300 | JGI IMG/M metagenome (GOLD analysis project Ga0182027, IMG submission 121300) | Permafrost microbial communities from Stordalen Mire, Sweden - 712E1D metaG (Illumina Assembly) | ecosystem: Environmental > Terrestrial > Soil > Wetlands > Permafrost | place: Sweden...
CAGGCTTGGCTGGCCACTCGAAGACCAAACTGCCGTGACATTGGTGGCGAACGCAAAGTTTTTGTGGGCGCGTGTTTATCTGGGCGTGTTTGCCATCGTGCTTGCGCCGGTGACCGAGGAATTTATTTTTCGCGGGATGCTGTACCCGTTTGTCAAGCAGTTCGGCTATCCGCACCTGGCATGGCTGGGTGTCAGTTTTGTTTTCGCGCTTATCCATTTGAATGGAGCGATATTTTTACCGCTGTTTGTGCTGGCACTGGCACTGACCTGGCTTTACGAAAAGACCGACAATTTGCTCGCACCCATCACCGCACACGCCCTTTTTAACGCGGTGAATTTCACGCTGCTACTCGCACACGGTCCCGCGCCAAACACATGAATGAATTCGAACTCATTGCACGTCTTGCGAAATCGCTGCCGACGAATCAAAACGTCGTGACGGGTGCGGGCGACGACTGCGCTGTGCTCGATTTGGGTGTGCCGGACCAATTGTTTCTGTTCAAAACCGACGCCGTCGTTGAGGGAATTCATTTCAAGAAAGATTCGCCGCCGGAAAAAATCGGGCACAAAGCGCTTGCCCGTTGCTTGAGCGACATCGCGGCAATGGCCGGAATACCTACTGCGGCGTTGGTGACCATTGGATTGCCGGAGAATTTTGAACCGGAGTTCGTCGAAAAAATATACGGCGGCATGAATGCACTGGCCCAAAAACATGGTGTGGCGATTGCCGGCGGTGAAACAACAATAAATCCCGAGCGCATTTTTATTTCCATCGCGTTGCTGGGAACGGTTGGACGCGAAAAGCAAATCCTTCGCTCCGGAGCAAAAGCCGGTGACGCGATTTTTGTGACCGGCGAACTTGGCGGGTCGCTTGCGGGCAAACATTTGGAGTTTGATCCGCGCTTGCACGAAGCGCGCTGGCTTGTGGAGAATTTCCCCATTCATGCGATGATTGACTTGAGCGACGGGCTGGCGGGCGATTTGCGCCATTTGCTTAAATCCAGCCGCGTTGGCGCAGAACTGTTGAAATCGGCCATTCCCATCAGTCGCGCGGCTAAAGAAACAGCGCGCAAAAACCCTTTCACGAAACTTCCATTCATCGCCGCACTCACCGACGGCGAGGATTTTGAATTGCTGTTCACGGTTGCGAGCAGCGATGCGGTGAAATTGCTGGATACATGGAAAAAACAATTTCCGAAACTGCGCTTGAGATGCATTGGAAAAATCACGGCAGATGAAAGCGTCACGATTCGCGACAAAGACGCCGTACTGCCCTTGACCGAACATGGCTACGTTCATTTCGCATAATCCGGCCGAGACCGAATCTCTTGGTGAAATATGGGGGCGCATGGCACAGCGTGGATGCGTGATCGCGCTGTCCGGCGATTTGGGGGCGGGCAAAACGCAATTGGTCAAAGGCCTTGCGCGCGGACTTGGCATCGCGGCGTGTGTGCATTCACCGACGTTCACATTGGTCAATGAATACGACGGCGGACACTTGCGATTGTTCCATCTGGACTTGTATCGACTCGAAACGCCGGAACAAATTACAACCGCAGGCCTTGAAGAATTCTTACAACCTGACGGCGTGACGGTCATCGAATGGGCGGAAAGGCTGAATCCGGAATTCAAAAGCCAGAAGCAGGGAAAATCAGGGTGGACAATTTTTGCGAAAATCGAAATTACCGGCGAAACAGAACGGCGGATTATTTATGACAATTTTGGCGCTTGAATTTTCATCGTCGCAACGAAGCGTGGCGGTGATGCGTACGAGTGAGACGAGAATCGTGGCTGAAGTCGTCGAGACTGGCAACGGCGGGACGCGAGCCATAGGAATGATTGAGACTGCGCTGCGCGAGGCGGGATTGGAACGCGAACAAATTGATGTCGTTGCCATCGGGCTTGGGCCGGGTTCTTACACGGGCATTCGCGTTGCACTTTCGATTGCGCAAGGCTGGCAACTGGCACGCGGTGTGAAACTGCTGGGCATCAGCAGCGTGGAATGTCTGGCGGCGCAGGCACAGTTGGAAAAGATTTTTGGCCGCGTGAACGTGGTGATTGACGCGCAACGAAATGAATTTTACCAAGCGGTATATGAAATTTCACAAAGCGCATGGAAAGAAATCGAGCCGTTGCAAATTACAGGGCCGTCTGAAACCCAATCCCGCACAACCATCGGTGAAACCTGGATCGGTCCGGAAGCGACCCGATGGTTCCCGTCAGGCCGTGTTATTTTTCCACGCGCAACAATGCTGGGAAGACTTGCAGTTGGACGAAATGATTTCATATCCGGCGATAAGCTGGCACCGATCTATCTGCGGGTGACAAATTTTGTCAAAGCGCCACCAGTCAACCCAGCCGCGCGATAGGATATTTTGCAGCGGAGCAGTGATGTTGTGGTTGGATTTATCGCACTACAAAACAACTTCACGAACCATTAGCCCACCTTTCACTTGCTCCTTCCTTTGAATAGCATGCAATAATGGTATATTCTGTGCTGTAGTATTGGTTAGAAATAGGTAATATGCCTTATTATCAACATGTTATATGACAGCCCGCTTCAAACAAAAGGCGCCCACGGCGTTTACTCTGGTGGAGGTGGTGATGTCCATCGCTATTTTGGCATTGGTAATGGGGGGGCTGATTCAGGGTTATATACAAACCAATCGGCGGGCGGAATGGAGTTACATGTCTCTGGCGGCTCAATCTTCAGCCTCCCAGGCAGTCGAACAGGCTCTGGCGGCAAAATGGTTCGCCCGCGGAGCAACTATCGATGAGCTCCCATCATACCAATTCTACACACGGACGAATTCCTTGGTCATCCCTACTACCGATCAACCGGTGATTGTCACAAATTACGTCCAGGTTACAAATGTTTCCCCCATTTTATCAGTACCACTGCGACAAATCCGCGCCGATTGCGCGTGGCAATTCCCGCGCACAGGAATTTGGTATTCCAACACCGTGATAACGTGCCGCGCACCCACGTCATAAACGTATGAAACTGTTGCCAGATCATTCATTGCGCCAGCCAGCGGTTTGGGTGACAGTTGCCCGCGCTTTTACCCTGGCGGAAATGATGACCACCATGGCCATTTTTTCCATGGTCGTGCTAGGGATGGTCTCGTTGCAGATCTTTGCGTTTAAGATGAACGCCTTTACATCAAGCAAGTTGACAATCACCGCCGACGCTCTCAAGGCATTGGATCAAATCCGGGATCAAATCCGGGGAGCAACAAACGCGGTGGTGATTGGAAACTTCAATGTAGCCAACAACACATTCACAGCCATCGCGAACGGCAGCTCACAAATTGGCAATGCAGTGCAAATTTCAAACAATTCAGCCAACTACGTTACTTTTTATGTGTCCACAAACGCATTCGGTCTTACAAGCGGAAATCTTTTCAGGCAGAACACCAACAGCCAGCCCACTGTCCTCACTCACTCAAATATCATCAATCAGCTCGCATTTCAAGCTGAGAACTATCAAGGTAACACCAACGTGGCTGGCAGCTCGGCACATTACACCATCCATATGACGCTGCAGTTTCAAAAGTTGGATTATTCCGCGCCGATTGTTACCTATGACTATTATCAGTTAGAATCCCGCGCAACCCCGCGCAAACAATTGAATTGACCGGAATTAAAAACAAAACATCGGAGGCGATTATGCAAAACACGCGCAAACGATTTCAACGAAGAGACAAGGGCTATGGCCTGATAATCACGATCGTATTTGTCGGCATCGCGCTGTTGCTGCTGGGGAGCATGATGGAGTGGACCAACAGTAGCGCCAACCAAACGGAGCGGAATAATTTGTATAGCATGGGCGTATCCGCGGCTCAAGCCACCGATGAGCGTGTCCTCTCTCAAATGATGCGCGATTTTTACAGCCAGGCACTCAACGCCCCGCCCACCTATGCCGGTCTTTCTGCCGACACAACTAGCTGGCCGGTTCAGTTTTCGTTCAGCAACCCCTCGAATGCTAATTGGGTAACCTATGTGAGCACCACCCCTTCCAATTATACCACCAACTGGGTAAAATTGGGCGATCCATACCCCGGTGACTGGGCCACTGTGGCGCAATGCAGCATCATTTCCACCGCCACCACCACCAACCAACCCTACAGAGTGCCGGCTACCGTCGAGGAAGATTTTCAACTCGCTGTCATTTCGTCAGCCCAAGGATTCTTCTACAACATGGACATGGAAATCAGCCCCGGTCAAGATATGACGTTCAACGGCAAAACGTTCGTCAATGGAAACATTTGGGCGTCGCCGGGCGGTAATTTAACATTTGGTGACACGGTCAAATGCACTAAAAACTATTACAACAGCCGCAACTCCGCCAACGACCCGCAAGCCAACGGTTCGGGAACCATCACCTTCAATGTAGGAGGGCCGCAAACGAATGCCCCTCCGCAGATCATACCGGTTGGAACCAACAGTGACGGATCAAGTGCGTATACGATTCTTGCTCTGCCGCCCACAAACATAGACCCCAGCTCACAAGCGGGCCAAACGTATCTTTACAACGTGTGTGATCTCGTCATCTCCAATGCTGCCAGCGGCACCAATAACATCAGCGTTTATTTCCAAGACACCAACAACGCTAGTCGCCTCACTCTCATCACCCCTGATCTAATCGTGACGAACGGGGGTGGAACCAACATGACTTACTCGACAAATTATTCGTTCCTGAGCAACACCAACTTTTACGATTATCGTGAAGTCAAAACCGTCAATGCTGTCCAGCTTAATGTAGGCGCATTAAATAAATGGCTCACGAACGCCAACGGCAGCAGTTTGAACACACAGTGCTATAATGACACGGGACATTACATCAGTTCCGCCTACATTTATAACAACGCCACGGCGTCCAGTACACGGCTTCCCGCTGTGCGGGTGGCCAATGGTTCTGTCTTGCCATCCCAAGGACTCACGGTTGCCACACCCGATCCGCTCTACGTTTTGGGAAACTATAACGCAACCGGCGCGGCGCTTGGCACAACAAACACGGCAAGCACCTCACCCGCCGGCCTCTTGGGGGATGCCATTACCATTCTTTCCACGAGTTGGAGTGACACTTACACCAGCGGCACAGGGCTTAATTCTCGAAATGCCGGCAGCACGACCGTCAACGCTGCAACCCTTGAAGGCATCGTTGTGTCCACCAATTTCGGCGGCACAAAATACTACAGCGGCGGCGTGGAAAATTTCCTCCGCTTGTTGGAAGACTGGTCAGGTGACACACTAACTTATAACGGCTCAATTGTCGTCTTGTTCGCAAGCCAGTATGCGACAAACTATTGGCAATCTCCCGGTGCTTACTATCAAGTTCCCACCCGCCACTGGGGGTTTGACCTGAATTTCACGCAACAGAACAGACTTCCACCCGCATTCCCGTCGTGGAAACAATTGATTCGCCAACGTTGGAACACCTACTGATACCAATTCCCGGAGACATTCGGCACATTTTCTTGCGTTGGTAGCAACGGCCCGCGCGTCCGGCGGAAGTTCCGCTTCCCATCCCAGTCGCCTCGGCCCGTCCTCGGCGGTAGTTCTGCTACAAAGGGTGGACGATGCGACCCTACCTTTGCGCCGATTGTCACTAGGAATTGGTATGACTTAGACACTACGGCGAATCAAAAACTTTTCTTCCGCTCCGGCCACTCGCAGCCGTACACTGCGTCCGTGAAAGCCGCCATTCTCCACGGCAAAGAACAAATTCGAATCGAAGATGTCGCGCCGCCTTCGCTAAAACCCGGCGAAGTCCGCATCCGCATCGAAGCCGCGCTTACCTGCGGCACAGACCTGAAAGTTTTTAAGCGTGGCTACCATGCGAAAATGATCGTGCCACCCGCCGTCTTCGGTCACGAGCTTTCCGGTGTCATTTCCGAAGTCGCTCCCCTCTTCCCGCCGAGCGGAAAGAGGGTGGCTGCCGTACCGGGTGAGGGGTTAAATTGGTCTGTTGGCGACCGCGTGGTCGTGGCCAATTCGGCGCCTTGCGGCGAATGTTTTCACTGCCGCAATCAGCAGGAAAATCTTTGCGAAGATCTGCTTTTCTTGAATGGCGCTTATGCAGAATCCATTATTGTTCCTGCACGGCTCGTCCAAAAGAACTTGCTGCGGCTCAAGCCGGAAACCGATTTCCGCAACGCTGCACTCGTTGAACCGCTTGCATGCGTTGTGCAAGGCGTCGAAGATGCAAACTTGCGCCCGGGCCAACACGTTTTGATTCTCGGCGCAGGACCAATTGGTTTGATGTTCGTCGCGCTGATTAAAAAGCTCGGCTGCGACGTGACTGTGGCTGGCCGTCGTGTGGCGCGGTTGGAAGCAGCGCGACGCCTCGGCGCGAACCAGACGATTGACATCGGTGACGGCAGAGGATTGGTCACGAAAGTCCGCGAAGCAACCCAGACGCATTTCGACACGGTGATTGAAGCGGTGGGGCATCCCGATGTCTGGGAAGCCGCCGTGCATCTCGTGCGCAAGGGCGGCGTGGTGAATTTTTTTGGCGGCTGTCCGTCCGGCACGAGCATCACGCTGGACACAACACTCATCCATTATTCCAATCTCACGCTGCTCGCCAGTTTTCATCACACGCCGCATACCATCCGACAGGCATTGGAATTTATTGAAGCCGGCACAATTCGCGCGGCGGATTTTGTGGATGGCGAATGTCCATTGACGCAGTTGCCGGAGTTGTTCAAATCAATGGCGGCGGGCAATCACGCCGTCAAAACATTGATTCGCGTGCATGAATGATTTTGGTGGGGACGGCTTCGCACCAAACCGTCGGACGCAAACGCAAGGGCCGTATGTCCCTGCCAATAAACGCTACGGCTTCAAAAAATTCCCGAAGTCTTTCCGCACCTTTTTCAAGTCCGGCAAATTGATATACATCATGTGACCGGCGTCAAACTCGGCATAGGTGATGTTGGTGCGGTAAACCGGGTCAAGCGACATGTGGTCGAGCGCATAATGCACCGTGTCAATGGGACAGACCAAATCACAGCGCCCACCCAAGACAAGGATGCGCATGTAAGGATTCTGGTTCATTGTAGAGGCGAGCTTTTCCCCCGCGTTGGCGTAGTTGTTTCGCACACCGTAATCCCATGGCCGCACATTGCCAAAAATTTCATAAGGCAAATCGTCCTCGAACTTCAGTTCGCTGCGAATGTAGCTGTTTATTGCCGCTGAAAACGGCCCGTGCACCGCTGCGTCAGAGGGATCAAAGTCGGGAACCGGCGATGCGGGATCATCGTCACGACCGGTTATGCGCGCATCATAAGCGCCGAGAATCAAACCCTGATCATGCAACAACTGCTTGCGGAAAACACCGCTGTCAATCCGCAAATGGTTGTCCTCAATAACCTGCGGCGAAAGACCGGTGAGCCGCGTGAGTTCGGCAACGACTTTTTTGCGTTCATCAGCGGGCAGCGATTTGCCTTGTTGCAAAGCAGAAGCGTATTCGCCCTTGGCGAATTCCCGCGCTTCGGCAAGTGCCCTGGATAAATCGGATTGTAAATCAGGCGGCAATTTTTTGTGAAACTGTGCCGCCGCCGTGTAAGCGGGCAAATAAAGCGGATACGGCAAATCGTTGCCAGGATTATTCCAGATGGTCCCAAAATCCAATACGCCGGAGACCAAAATAAGTCCGTTAAGATACATTCCATAGCGCGAACGCAAATGGTCCGCGAGTCCCGCCGCTCGAAAGACACCGTAGCTTTCGCCGCAGAGGTACTTGGGCGAAAGCCAGCGTTCATGGCGCGTCGTCCAGAGCCGGATGAATTCGCCGACTGAATCCAAGTCTGCGGAATCACCAAAAAACTGACTGGGCTTTTCATCCTTCACCGGACGACTGAACCCGGTGGAAACCGGGTCAATAAAAACCAGATCGCTGTTGTCCAAAATGGAATATTCATTATCCATCAAACCAAACGGCGGTGGCGGCAGGGTGCCATCCTCATTCATTTTCACACGGCGCGGGCCGAAGGCGCCCAAGTGCAACCATACGGATGAGGAGCCTGGTCCGCCGTTGAAACAAAATGTGACAGGTCGTACAGCTTCATTCTTTTGGCCCTGTCGCGTGTAAGCGATGTAAAAAACCGACGCGCGCGTTGTGCCGTCGGTTTTGAGCAGCGGCAGCATTCCGGTCTCCGCCACATAAGTCACCCGTTCGCCAGCGATAGTTATAGTGTTTGTCGTAAAAACCGGCTTGTGAGTGGCATCAGGAATTGTCGCGGCGGGATTATTGGTCTCCGCTTTTTCTGCAACGGCCGGCGCATTGGTATCGGCGGAGGGTGAATGGGGTTTTGGCGCGTCCGCAGCGCGAAGGCAAACGGTGGACACCATCAGCAAAATCAAACTGGTTTTTCTCATATTGTCCTTTGTCATATTGCGTATGAAATCCATTTAACCACAATCGAATTATTCGCCAATGATTTTTACCAGCACGCGTTTGCGCCGACGACCGTCAAATTCACCGTAGAAAATCTGTTCCCACGGGCCAAGATCGAGTTTGCCCTTCGTAATGGCGACAACAACTTCACGGCCCATGATTTGACGTTTCATGTGAGCATCGGCGTTGTCTTCACCGGTGCGGTTATGCTGATATTGCGCTGTCGGCTCGTGCGGCGCGAGTTTTTCAAGCCAGACATCATAATCGTGCAGCAAACCGTCCTCGGCATCGTTGATGTAAACGCTGGCAGTGATGTGCATGGCATTGACGAGGCAAAGTCCCTCCTGCACGTCGCTCTTGCGAACCAGTTTTTCGACGGTGTCAGTAATGTTGATGTAATCACGCCGGTGCGGCGTCTCAAACCAAAGATGTTCGGTCAGACTTTTCATCCACCGCTCCCACATTAAACCGCCGCCGCAATGAGATCGCCCACTTCCCGCGTGCCATGGCCCATCTTGCCGGCGGCGAGTGATTTGATCTTTGTATTGATGACTTGAACCACAGCACTTTCAATGGCTGCGCCAGCCTTTGTCTCGCCGAGAAAATCGAGCATCATGCCGGCGGCATTGATGGCGGCGATGGGATTGATAACGTTCTTGCCGGTGTATTTCGGCGCGCTGCCGCCCATCGGCTCGAACATGCTCGTGCCTTCGGGATTGATGTTGCCGCCGGCGGCGACGCCCAGACCGCCTTGAATCATCGCCGCAAGATCGGTGATGATGTCGCCGAACAAGTTGTCGGTGACAATCACATCGAACCACTCCGGGTTTTTGATGAACCACATGCAAGTGGCGTCCACGTGGGCGTAATCGCGTTTCACCGACGGATACTTTGTGCCGACCTCGTGGAACGCGCGTTCCCACAAATCGAACGCGTACGTGAGCACGTTGGTCTTGCCGCTGAGCGTAAGTTGTGCGGTCTTGCCCGCTTTGACGTCCTCCGGCTTGAGGCCTTTCCATGCCTTGCCACCGCGCCGTTTGGCCGCCAATTCAAAGGCGTATTTTAAACAGCGCTCCACACCACGACGTGTGTTCACCGATTCCTGAACCGCGACTTCATGTGGCGTGCCCTTGAACACAAAACCGCCCGCGCCGACGTAAAGACCCTCGTTGTTTTCGCGCACGACGACAAAGTCAATGTGCTCCGGCCCCTTGTCCTTCAACGGACAATCGGCAACGCGATAAAGCTTCACAGGACGGAGATTGATGTATTGCTCCAGTTCGAAACGCAAACGGAGCAGAATGCCTTTCTCCAAAATGCCCGGCTTGACCTGCGGATGCCCCACCGCTCCAAGAAAAATCGCCTTGAACTTGCGGAGTTCATCTGACGCGTTGTCGGGCAACACCTCACCGGTTTTGAGGTAGCGTTCGCCACCAAAATCGTAAGGATGCCAGTTGAGCTTGAACCCGAACTTTTTGGCGGTGACTTCGGACACCTTGAGAGCTTCGCGGGTGACTTCCGGGCCGGTGCCATCACCACCAATAACTGCTATGTCGTAAGTTTTCATGCGTGATTTTCTTTCGCCGTGATCGAAATAAGAGCCGTTATACTAATGGCTTCGACTGGTGTGGCAATGGAATTTTACACGCTCGACATTCGCCGATTGAAATTCAAAATCCGTCCGATGGCATTGCCTTACAAAGTCGCCACGCTGCTTTACTGCTTCAATGAGCGGGATGAGGTGCTGTTGCTTGAACGCACACAGGAGCCAAATCGCGGATTCTGGAGTCCCTGCGGTGGCAAATTAAAAATGGATATCGGAGAATCGCCTTATACCTGTGCCTGCCGAGAAGCCGGAGAAGAACTCGGTATTAAAATTGGTGCGGCAGATTTGCATTTAACCGGTCTCGTCAGCGAATACAGTTATCAAGGTCAGACGCATTGGCTGATGTTTCTGTTTGAGGTGAAGACAAGGCTGAAATCGCTGCCGCAAGCGCATTCCGAAGGGCGGTTTCAATTTTTCACCCGCACTGCGCTTGATGCTTTAAAGCTGCCACAAACCGATCGCGAACAAATCTGGCCGTGGTTTTGGCAGTACCGCAGCGGTTTTTTTGCGGCGCATTGCCATTGCCATCCCGATGGACGCAACGACTGGACGCTGGAAGAATCCACCGTAGGAGCCGACATCAGGAGGCTCTAACGGAAACGTAAAAGTGAGACTCCTTACGTCGTCTCCTACGAAACAAGATATGAATGAACCCATCATTGATTTGCAAAGCGACCAGCACTTCATGGACGAAGCGCTGCGCCAGGCAGCCAAGGCTTATGAAGTTGGTGAGGTACCCATAGGAACGGTTATTGTGCGCCAAGGGCGAATCATTGGCCGCGCATTTAATCAGGTGGAGATGCTCAAGGATGCCACGGCACATGCGGAAATGCTGGCCATCACCCAGGCCGAAGAAGTGGCAGGCGACTGGCGATTGACCGATTGCACGCTTTACGTAACCAAGGAACCGTGTCCGATGTGCGCCGGGGCCATTGTGCATGCGCGGCTGGCGCGCGTAGTGTTTGGCGCGAGCGATCTCAAAGCCGGCGCAGCAGGCAGTGCGATGAACCTATTGCAATTCCCAACATTCAATCACCGCTGTCAAATTACCGGCGGCGTACGGGAAACAGAATGTTGCACCCTGTTGAAAAACTTTTTCGCAGAACAAAGAACCGCACAAAACCGGAAGCAGGATGGCGGCAATATCCCGGAAAATGTATAGGAGCGGGAAACATTTCACCGTCCTTTCCGTCAAAACTCAAAAAAAACGGGGCATCCAGTTTTTGGATGCCCCGTCAATCAAACTAAACGCAGGCAGCGTTTAGTTCCCGATGATTTAGTCATCAGGGAAATTATAAAACGGGAAATAATTAACCCCTCCAACGACTTGTACACCGACGGCGTTGGTGGCAGATCCAAAGGCGGTTGGCACGTCACTAAGTGTCAACTGTTGAGCACTGCCATCGCCCAGTAAAATGTTGCCGGCACCCAAGTGCAGATCCTTGGCAGTCCATGACCAATTCCCCGTACCCGGAGCTCCACCACCCGCAGCTCCACTTATATTGCCGATCCCATGACCGTATCCATCAACAGCCGTGTGAGCTGTAGGCATGGTTTGCGCGGCTATAGTAGACAAACAGATGTTGCGATCGCCAGCCATGATTGACTGCGGTATGATATCAAGCGCATCACCGCCGACAAAATAACTCATAAACGGTTCCCAGAGCTGGGAGTTACCAGCAGTTGGACCTGCGCCCGTGCTAAATATAAAGGGGGTTGCGCCCACCCAATTCGTGGCCGCTGCTTTAGCTGGAACATCCGACGGACAAAATACCAGTTTCGGATCAGTCAACGAATTCGACATAACGGCGAACACATATCCCGGGTTATAGGTACCGGCGGCTGGTAGTGCCGGCGGCGGTGCCCCTGCTGCAGCGGCTAGTTTGACCAACTTTATACTGTAGACGCATTCCATGGCGCCACCTTGACCCGTAGGAACGGTCATGGGATAGGTGTCGTTGTTGTCCTGTGCAGAAACCCGGAAAGCAGTCCCCTGTTCTTTAAGGTTGTTGATGCAAGCAATGCGTAACGCTTTGCGCTTGGCGGCGGCAAGCGCCGGCAACAACATGGCCGCCAGAATTGCGATGATGGCGATGACAACCAGCAATTCAATCAGCGTAAAAGCTTTTTTGTTTTTCAGAATTCTTTTCATATGTTCTAAGTTTATTTGGTTCACTTGACTGCGTGCGACATTACTGAAACCACACGCGCTGTCAACACATAATGCAAAAAAAAATATCGCATTACTGATGCCAAATAAAATCTGCATGACAAACCTTTGGAAAACTTTGAAAAAATTGAATTCCTGCAAAATTATACGTTATTTCGCGTAAAATTTCCACGCACCCTGCGTGAAGCCCACACTATTTTGGATCGTGGAGCGGCATTGACATGCCTGCACGCATCGCAAACACTGCCCTGCTCAATGGCCGAGCCAAAAGAAAATATCCTCATGGAAAAGATTGTGTCGCTGTGCAAGCGGCGCGGCTTCATTTTTCAATCCTCCGAGATTTACGGCGGCATCAATGGTTTTTGGGATTACGGCCCGCTCGGCGCGGAACTCAAGCGCAACGTCAAGGAACTCTGGTGGAACACCATGACCCGCCAGCGCGACGATGTGGTTGGCCTCGAAGCCACCATCATCATGTCGCCGCAAATCTGGAAGGCCAGCGGCCACGTGGACACGTTCGCGGATTTAATGCGCGAATGTCCGCTGACAAAAAAAAGAGTTCGTGCCGATCAAGTCGAGCCGCAAAGTGGAACTGCTTATACTTTCGCAGGCGCAGCGGAAGCTGATAAAATTGAAGCTTATTTGAAAATGTTTCACGCGAGCGACAGAGCCGTTCAGTTAATGGTGTTTTTGCAGAAATTTGATCGTGAGCAAGAGCTGATTTCCAAAGGGCAAAAGACAAATTTGAATTTGCTCCAAACTGAACACCGACTTTTTTCTGAAGCACTTTCAGCCACAAAACGTTTCCCCGTTACAATTCTGCTGCCACTCGGCAAGCCGGAAGAATCAGCAAAAAAGAAAGCTGAAGGATTTTATGCGGCAAACGGATTTGCCAAACCATTTCTATTTGATGACTGGATAAGTAAAAAACAGGTTAAAGATTCAACTGATTTCCATCCTGAAAGTGGAGTGATGTTAAACGAAGCGCGTCCGTTTAACTTGATGCTGCAAACTTACGTCGGGCCAATTCAGTCGGAAGAAAATATTGCTTATCTCCGCCCCGAAACCGCGCAGGCGATTTTTGCACAGTTTAAAAATGTTTTGGAAACGTCGCGCCAGAAAGTGCCTTTCGGCATCGCGCAGGTTGGCAAGGCGTTCCGCAACGAAGTCACGCCGCGCAATTTCACCTTCCGCTCGCGCGAGTTCGAGCAGATGGAACTGGAATTTTTCATCAAGCCGGACGAAGTGGTCGAAGCGATCAGCGGCAAAGTGGCCGGAGCAGCGGATGTTGGTAGGGCCGACCTGCCGGTCGGCCAAGACGCGCAGCAGCGCGTCCCTACCGCGCCTCAACCAAACTGGGGATGGGAAGCGTGGCACAAGTATTGGGTCGAAGAACGAATCAAATTTTACGAATCCATCGGTCTGCCGCGCACGACACTGGTTGAGTATTGGCAAAAGCCGGAGGAACTGGCGCATTACGCGCGGGCGACGGTGGACATTCTTTACAAATTTCCGTTCAGCAAACGCGATGAGAAGGGCGAATTGACGGGCGAGGAACTCGAAGGTGTTGCCGCGCGCAGCGATTTCGATTTGAGCCAGCATGAGCGTTTCTCCGGCAAACCGATGGGCGTGTTCGACGAGGAACTGCGCGCCGCCTGGGGCAAGCTCGACGAAGCCAAGAAAGCCGGGTTGTCGAAGCGCTATTACGAAGCGCGGCTGAAATATCTCACAAAGACCGGTGTCGAACAGGCAAAGGCCGAGAAAGAGGCAAAGGAAGATGCCGATGGTCTGGCGAAAGGCCAATACATTCCGCATGTGATTGAACCGTCGGCGGGCGTGGACCGTCTAATCCTCGCTTTGATTTGCAACGCTTACAGCGAAGTCGCCGAAACCGACGCCAAGGGCAAAACCGAAACGCGGGTGATTTTGAAATTTCATCCACGCATTGCGCCCATCAAAGTGGCCGTGCTGCCGCTGCTCAAGAACAAGCCTGCGCTTGTGCAAAAGGCGCAGGAAGTCCGCGACCTGCTGCGTCCGTGGATGAATGTGTTTTACGATGATGGCGGTTCGATTGGCCGCCGTTACGCGCGTCAGGACGAGGCTGGCACGCCGTTCTGTATAACAATTGATTTCGACACGCTGGGCGAAAAACCGGAGTTGTTGAACACGGTGACGGTGCGTTATCGCAACGACGGGAAACAGGAGCGTTTGGCAATCGGCGAATTGTTAAATTGGCTGCTGTCGAAAATCCGCTGATGACCGAGAACGCACAAATTCCGAAAAAGCTCGCGCCGACGCTTTACTTCATCATCGCGGTCAAGTTGGTCAAAGGCACCGCACTGATTCTACTGGCGCTGGGCGTCTTTTCGCTGGCGAACCGGGATTTATCGGACGTGTTCGACCAATTTTTGCGATGGGTGCATCTCGACCCGGAGCGGAGCTTTTTTGCCGGCATCGGCGAATGGCTGGACACCATCACGCCGACCAATGTGCGGGTGGTGGCGTCAGGCACGTTTCTTTGCGGATTGTTTCTGATCGTCCTGGGCTTGGGACTGGCGTTTCGCGCGAAATGGGCCATCTGGCTGGCGATTGGTGAATCGGCCTTTTTCATTCCGATTGAGATTTTTGAATTGGTGCACCGCCGGCCTGAATTGACGAACCAGATGCGACCCATGTTTGCCCATCCCAAAATCGGATTGGCCATCGTGCTGGCGTTGAATGTGCTGATCGTCTGGTACCTATTCGAAAACCGCCAACGTCTCTTCCGACATCATCATTGATTCCGCCAGAAATTTCCCGTTTTCAATTTACCGTAAAAAAGCCATGCTTCTTCCGTGACAACCAGTGAGGCCATAAAACTTTTGGAGGCGTTTCGTGCCGGGAAAACCCCGCGCGAAAAAGTCCTTCGCGCATTTCAAGCCGCACCTGTCGCCGACCTTGGCTTCGCACAAGTGGATACGCACCGCGCGCTGCGCAAAGGTTTTCCTGAAGTGATTTTTGGTTCCGGCAAGACACCGGAACAAGTGGTTAAAATTGCCGCGAAAATTCTGGCGCGTGAACAACGCGTTCTTGTCACGCGCATCACGAAGGAACATGCCCGCGTGTTGCGCAAAAAATTCAAGCGCGCTGTTTACCATCAACTGGCGCGTTGCGTGACAATTGAAAAATCCACCTTGCCGAAACGCGCCGGCATAATTGCCGTCATTTGCGCCGGCACGAGCGATTTGCCCGTGGCTGAAGAGGCTGCGGTCACGGCGGAAATCATGGGCAATCGGGTGGAACGCATCCACGATGTCGGCGTTTCTGGCTTGCATCGGCTATTCCCGCATCTCGAAGCGATTCAGAACGCGAATGTGTTGATTGTTGTCGCTGGAATGGAAGGCGCGCTGCCGAGCGTCGTGGCAGGACTGGTTTCCAAGCCAGTCATCGCCGTGCCGACAAGCATCGGCTACGGCGCAAGTTTTGGCGGCGTGGCGGCGCTGTTGGCCATGCTGAATAGCTGTGGCAGCGGCGTGACGGTGGTCAATATTGACAATGGCTTCGGTGCCGGCTACGCCGCGAGCCAAATCAATGCGTTGGCGTCGCAAACATGAAAACGCTTTACCTCGACATTTTCAGCGGCATCAGCGGCGACATGTTCATGGGCGCGCTCATTGATTTGGGCGTGGATCCGCGAAAACTGGAGCACGAGTTGAAAAAACTCAAACTTGACGACTATCGCCTCCACGTAACGCGCAAACAAAAGTCCGGCATCGAGGGAATTAAATTCGATGTTCATCTGACACATGCCCATGTCCGCCATCACGATGGAGACCGGACTTTCGCTCAAATCAAAACACTGATTGCGCGAAGCAAATTGTCACTGTGGGTGAAGAAAAAATCCGTTGCCGTATTCCAGCGCATTGCGGAAGCAGAAGGAAAAATTCACGGGCTACCGCCGGGCCGCGTGCATTTCCATGAAATCGGAGCGGTGGATTCGATTGTGGACATTGTTGGTGCCTGTATCGCATTGGAAATGCTCGGCAAACCGCGCGTGCTCGCTGCGCCGGTCATTGAAGGCACTGGCTGGATTGATTGCGAACACGGACGATTTCCCGTTCCCGCACCGGCCACGCTGGCTATTCTTGGCGCGCGTGGCATTGGCGTGACACAATGCAATGAACCGCATGAACTGGTCACACCGACTGGCGCAGCATTGCTTGCCGAGTTCACCGAAAGTTTTGAGCCGATGGAAAATCTGGTTGCAGAAAAAATCGGTTTTGGGATTGGTTCACGTGACAACAAAACCAGGCCCAATGTGCTCCGGGCAGTGCTCGGTACCGAATCCAAAGTCCACCCGCCGCCGCCGAGGCTATGGCGGGCAAGAAGTCCAAAGTCCAAAGTCGCCGGTTCATCCGGTTTGGATTGGGAAACAGACCGTATCGCGGTGCTTGAAACAAATTTAGATGACTGTAGCGGAGAGATACTCGGGCATTTCCTCGAAACGGCGCTGGACGGAGGCGCGTTGGACGTTTTTTACACGCCAGTTCAAATGAAGAAAAACCGGCCTGGCACGTTACTGACGGTTTTATGCGCGGAAACCGATGCGGATAAATTCACTGAAACGATTCTGCGCAAGACGAGCGCGTTCGGTGTGCGACGCACGATAGCAGAACGACGGAAGTTACGCCGCGAATTCATGGACGTGAAGACGCGGTTTGGCAAGGTAACCGTAAAATTGGGCAAACTGAATGGTCGGATTGTACAAGCCGCCCCGGAATTCGAGTCATGCAAAAAAGTGGCGGCGCGGGCCAAAGTGGCGTTGAAACAAGTTTATGAGGCTGCTGTCCGGACACTCTTCCAAGGCGATGCCCGTTAATTTTTGCTTGCAAAAATCGCGACAAATGTTTAATTATAACCATAGTTCGCTGGCCATTGCGCCGGTTCGTTTGATACCAAAGCTTATAGTTATGCTACAACCAATGAGGGTGCCTTGAGCCGCCCTTTCACTCCACGTAATTCTTCTCCTGTCTCGTTCGTCCGGGTCAACGGCAAAATCCGTGCCCGTGAAGTCCGGGTTCTTGGAACGGACAACAAACAACTCGGCATCCTCCCGCTGAACGAAGCGTTGACCCTGGCGCGACAAAACGGCGTGGATCTGGTGGAAATTTCGGCGGCGGCAACACCGCCTGTGTGCCGGCTCGTGGACTTTGGCAAGTTTCGTTACGAACAGGCCAAAAAGGAAAAAGATTCAAAGAAACATCAACATGCCTCAACCGTCAAAGAGGTTCAACTTAGCCCGCGAATTGACCCGCATGACCTCGGCATCAAAGTCACGCATGCGGTTGATTTTTTGTGCGAGGACATGAAAGTGAAAGTTGCCCTGAAATTTCGCGGGCGTGAAATGGCGCACACGGAATTTGGATTTCAAGTCATCAATAAATTTATCGCCGAGATTGCGCCTTATGGCCATCCTGATTTCAGCCCCAAACTCGTCGGGCGCGGCATCCATGTGATGATCAGCCCTCTCCCGCGCAATAAACGTCCCAAAAATCCCCGGGTGATTGAAGGCGGTCCTGCGCTGGCAGCGGTGAATAATCACCCCACTCCGCCGCAGGAATCGCCCAGGGAAAAAACCGGCAGATTCGGGAACAATCCTTTCGAAAAACTGGAAATCAAGTAGCCGGCCGGCCACTCCAGCCGCGCATTAATTCCGGGAAACGGCAATGCTCGCACACCGCATTGGAGTGCCCGCAAAAGTCCCGCACAATTTGCATCAAACCTTGTTGGGCTGCCGCGTTGCTCAACACGCAGCCTCGTGAATCACCCAGCAAACGTTGCCGCGCCAGCCGCAGAACCGAATTGTCCCCGGCGGACGGCCACGTAAAATAGCGATGCTCGATGATGCGCTGAAGCTTTCCGTTTTTTCCTTCCATAGCCCGTGTCCAAAGCCATGGCAGAATCACGTTGACCGCCAAATCCGTCAAACGCGCGTCACCCAGCAACAGCTGCGGTTTTTTCAAGCGCGCCGACCGAAACGTCCAGTGCCATGACCAAAATTCATCCTGTTTCACTTCAAAAATTTTGCACAGCGAAACCAGCAGGGACTTGTCCGGCAATTCAGCGGCACACCAGCGTTCCAGTTTTTGGACGAGATCACCGGACGCGATCCAATGCGCAACAAGGGCAAGCCGGCGTTGCGGATGATTTGCCGGGCGCAGACAGTGAAATTTCCAGATTGTGCGTGGTAAAACGCAATCGTTAAACGCCTCACGCTCACGCCACCAGCAATCCCAAACGCGGCGCAAATAACCGTCCACGCTCTTTTGCTTGCGGGTCAATTCCATAGGCAACAGACCGCTGATGCCGAGCAGACGCGTTTGCAATGCAAATGCCGGGCCCGCGCCGCCGGTCCAACGCAAACGGGATTCAGCCAGATTTTGCATCGGCCAGACGTTGTGTTTGTAACCAAG
>Ga0182027_10005816_pt1 | contig 18631 bp, 11 predicted proteins | sample 712E1DmetaG_FD_121300 | JGI IMG/M metagenome (GOLD analysis project Ga0182027, IMG submission 121300) | Permafrost microbial communities from Stordalen Mire, Sweden - 712E1D metaG (Illumina Assembly) | ecosystem: Environmental > Terrestrial > Soil > Wetlands > Permafrost | place: Sweden...
CAAGATGACCGGTCTGAGCCGGGCGCAGGTGACGCGGCTGATCGGGCGGTACCACGAGAGCGGGATGGTGAAGGAGCGCGGCTATCGGCGGTACCGGTTCGTCCGCCGGTACACGCCAGCCGATCTCGGACTGTTGGCGGGTGTGGACGAGTTGCATGAAACGCTGAGCGGGCCGGCGACGCAAAAGATTCTCTACCGCGAGTTCCACGACTATGGCGATCAGCGCTATCAGAGGTTGTCATCGATATCGGTACCGTCTCGGCGTCGTACTACTGGTTGTCATGGCAAGCATCGGTCCGCAGTACTTTCAAAAGGCGTTCGAGTGGCTTAGCCGCCCGACAGCGCCCGCGGCCATTCAGAAAATGGAGAATGCGAAGCCCGCGCCAAAAGCGGAGCTGCCAGTCGAAACGCCGAGTACTCCGACTGCGGTCGAGGTGCAGGCACCGACCGGCCGCAGGCTCTGCCTGATGAAAAGGGGCGTCGCGACGCCTCGGCGAAATTCGGTAGGTAGGCTGCGTTTAATCCTCGGACAACCGAGGCGCGCGATCACTGCGAATGCCCGGTGAAGTTCCGGCCAAAGGCGACCGCTCGGGTCGGAGCAACCACAAACGCACGGGGGCCAGCGTTTGGGTCTGCTGCCGCCGGCGGGGCAGTCACGTCCACCGATCGGATCGGCGACATCATGGTGGAAACGTCATGAGGTAACGGTCAAGTTCCTTCACCTCGCAGTACTCGTCCAGCCACTGGCCGGCGCCCAGAAGAACCCGCATCATCTCGCATCGCTGCTGGACTCGATCCGCCATGACCTACTCGTACGTGCCCTTCTGGTAGCAATAGACGACCGTCACCTTCTCGTTCACACCTCGGCTACCGCCGATCCCATGCACCGTGAGCTTTCGGTAAGCCTGCATGACGCTGCACTGCCGTAGTTGGTACGTCGGTTCAGTCCCAGCAGGGGGCCGAGGAGCGACGATGACCACCAAGACACTGCCTGAGGTTCCAGTTGGGCATGCAGAGGGTTTACCGACGCTTCGAGCGCTGGCGGAGGTCACACCGGGGGCGCTTGCCTATTCCGGAGGCGCTGTGGGAGTCCGCCGCGGAAGTGGCCCGGGAGCACGGTGTATGCCGTACCGCCAAGACTCTGCGCCTGGAGCACAACAAGCTGAAGCGCATGGTGGAATCAGCCAAGCCCGCCGTCAGGCGGGTTAGGCGCGTTAGGCGAGCCCCCACGCCGCAGCCGGCAGATGGCTTCTTGGAGTTGGTGGCACCCCTGTCAGCCGCCCGCCAGTTGTCCTCTGAACAGGCAAGGCAATAATTCCCGGAATTTCCTGCACGCTCCAACCTGACTTCCAGACACGGTTGCGCGGTCAACGCGGGGAATTCCAGTTTCTTAACGTGGAACGCGAGCGTACCCCCCGGGTTGAATTCCGCAGGGCTTGGCTTCACGTCCGGCACATGCAAATCAGGCCGGCCTGTTCGGCTCCCATAATATTGTTGGAACGGGAGGCTGAGCTTCTAATTAGCGCTACCATGTTTTCATAGAGTTACGGGCCTCCGTCAACCACCGTCAACCACGCGCAACGCGCCAGAGACAAGTCCCCAACAAAACAAGCCGCCAGAGTGCGCGGAGATCCTGGCCCGTTCGCGCACAGGCGCGCCGTGTGGCGGCGCTGGCAGTTGGCAGCAATGGTGGTGTGGCCCTGCTGCAGCGGAGGGACTCGACAGTGCCAAGATCACCTGGCGACAGAATGAAACCCGCGCCCAACACCACTGCCTCCCCTTGCCCGCCGTCCTCGACGGCGCCAGCAGCAAGCTCGAAAAGCTCGTCCGCCAGGCCACACAGACGGACACGCTCCTTCGCACGGATTCCGCGGCGGCATTTCTTCGCCAACTCGATGCCGTCGAAGAGGAGCTGACCGCACCCGAGGATGGCGCGGTCCCCGACCCGCTCAACGCCACCATCGACGACCGCCTACCCGGCAACCTCGTCGTCAAAGGCAAACTCGGCGCCGGCGGGTCGGCCCCCGCGCTGCTTGTGGAACGCGGCAACGACCAATTCGTGCTCAAGGTCGCCCTGAAGCCCGAGTACAACAGCCGTCTCCGCGATGAGCTGGAAGTTCTCCAAAAGCTTCGCCACCAGTTCATCGTCGCGCCGAAGAGCGACCTTCTGAACTTCAACGGCCTGAATGCCTTCCTGGTCGATCTCGCTGGTGAGCGCACCCTTGCCGGCCGCCTGGGCGCGGACGGCCGCCTCTCCGGTGAGTTTCTGGAGCGATTCGGCGACGATCTCCTCAACGTGCTCGAATACCTCGAACACGAAGACGTCCCGCACCGCGACCTCAAGCCCGACAACATCGGCGTTCGCGAATACTCCAAGCAGCTCCACCTCAAGCTTTTCGACTTCTCCCTCTCCCGTCTGCCGCTCGACAACACCCGCGCCGGCACGCCCGATTACATGGAGCCGTTTCTCGCCCTCCGCCCCCGCTGGGACCCCCACGCGGAACGCTTCTCCGCCGCCCTAGTCCTCTACGAGATGGCCGCCGGCACGCTTTCCGCTGGAGCAATGGCCAGAGCGCGCCGCACCTCATTGAAGATGAGGTCACCATCGCCTCCAATCTCTTCGACTCGCAGGTTCGCGAGACCCTGACGCGATTCTTCTCCAAAGCCCTGCGGCGCAAGCCCGAGGAGCGCTTCGACACCGCCGCTGAAATGCGCAAGGCCTGGCACGCGGGATTCTCGGAAGCAGCCTTCACCGAATCGCATATACCGGACCTCAGCGCGCGCACCCTGGCCATCAATAACTCCACGCCCGAAACGCCGGTCCTGTCGCTCAACCTTTCCATGCGCGCACAGAACGTCCTCGAGCGCGAGAACATCAACACCGTCGCCGACCTGGTGGCTACCCAGCCAAGCCGCTTCCGGCGCCTCCGCGGCGTCGGCGACAAGACCCGCAAGGAAATCATCGGTCTGATCGCGGAACTGCGGCTGCGGTTCCCCGAATCCGTCATCCCGCCTAAGCCGGCGCCGGCCGAAGACGAAACCCCGCGGATATACGGGGGGCAGGAACGGCATGCCATTGTGAAGCTGGCAACGCAGTAGTCCCCGCGCACGCCTGCGCGGCACTAATCTGTTCATGTGCTGGCAACCCAGGCATTCCGGCGTTTTCAGCCTGCGGACTTCCTCCTGGCCCATTAGGAGGAACACGGTTGGCACGGAAGCCGGACCGTGTTCAAGGTTATGATAGAGGGTCACCTGCACCGGAAGGCGAAGCGTCATCCCCGAGGAGCAGGGACCGGCGAAGGCTGTTGCCGGATGGCAGTTTTTTCTTTAGAAGCAAGCTTTTCCAAGTAGTGCGTCGAAACATGATCTCGCCAATACATCCGATTCTTCAAGGTATTGCCGCTGAACGCTTTTTCGCCCTGGGCCAGGAGCTCATGCGGCGCCAGCGATCCAAACAGTTCGACCGTCTGACCGAACTGAGTGAGCGTGAAGCATCCTGGGCTGACCATCAAACGGGCCTGAATGGCGATCGCGAAAAATACAAGGCGTGTGCGCGTATCCTGGTTGATCTCGCTAAAGCGCGCTGGACGGTGGCCGAAGATCGTTTTGGTATCGAGCTGCAGTCGCCCGAAGGCAGTTCCAGCCAGTCCTTGTCGCAGACGGAAATTGAGCAAGGCAAGCGACGGGTGCGGGCAGAATTGCAGCCGTTGCTGGATCAGCAATTCGGCAGCGCCTCCGTGCGGAAGTTCATCGCCCAAATGGAGCAGCCGTCCAGGTCTTCCAAAGCGAAATCGATTGGTTTGCTGGTCGCGGACGGACGCGAGGTTGCGGAGAGGCTGGAAAAAGCACGGATTGCTCGGACGAATTCCAAGCGGGTCGAAGCCTTGCAGGATGCTGTGAAACCTTACCTCCAGCTTGTGGTTCCCGGCGAGCGCGATACCTTCACCCATCTGCTTCTTGGCGACGTCTGGCGATACTTCCGATACAGCTGGTGCATCCCGCAATTACCGATACCCGGCAGACAGCTGCTTTACCTGATCCGGGATGGGGCGCATCCCTATCACGCCGTCATGGGAATTGCGTCGCTGAACAATTGCGCAATGCAAAACAAGGTCCGTGACGATCGGATCGGGTGGACGGGCGAGACCTTCATGACACGGGCGCAGAGTATCGCTCTCGCGGGCGGTCCGTCAGCCGCCAAAGACCTGAAGGACATGCTGGCTTACCTGAACGCTCAACTGGATATCGCGATCTCCCACATTGAGACAAAGGGACTCTGCACAAAGAGCGATTTGGAGCAACCAACCCCGCAGTTGATCGACAGCTTGCGCCGGAGAAGCGGGCAATTTGCCGAGATCCGCCGGGATGCACTGGAGGTGATAAGCAGATCGCGGGACGTTCCGGATCTGGTTCAGGATTACGAGAGTAATCGCGCGGACGCTCCGCCGGTGTCGGATGAAGTCCTTGCGCTTGAAGACAAGCCGTTGACGGATCGCGCGATGACCCACGCGCGGCGTATGCTGGTTGCGAAAAAAAGAGCGGCCGAGCTGGCACGGTTGCTCGACGCGAAGCTGACGCTCGTTCGGAACGCCGACGCCTTTGTTGATCCAAAGTCCCTGGCCCTTTGCGTCGCGAAGGAAGCGATGATGACGGCTGTCCATACCGCGCTTCTTTCAGTCAAAAGCGAGCGGATAGGCACGAACATGCTCGAATTGACGACCTGTGGAGCGGTGCCTCCGTACAACCCGATCCTGGCGGGCAAGCTGGTCGCGTTGCTGATGCTCAGCCCGCAAGTCGGGGCCGATTACCAACGCCGTTATGGCAAAGAGGCATCAATCATAAGTTCGCAATTGAAAAACGAGCGCCGCCAGAAAGACAGCACGCTGGTCTATCTGGGGACAACGAGCCTGTTCTCTGAGGGAAGCAGTCAATACGAGCGACTGAAGCTGCCCGCCGGAACGATTGCGCCGGATCAGCCAGAGCTTCGCTACGAGTCGCTGGGCAATACGACGGGATACGGAACGGTACAGTTCTCGCCCGAGACGGTGCGCTCTGTCGAGGGCGTGCTGGAGGGCGAGTACGGCTACCAGGAAGTCAACAGTGTTTTCGGGGAAGGATTCAGCCCGCGCTTGCGGAAACTGCGCGCGGGATTGCAGATGCTCGGCTTTGAGGCTGAACATCTGCTCATCCACCACCAGCAGCGGCGCGTTTATGGCGTGAAGCTTTTCCCGGCTTCGTCCGACTTCCTGATGGGCAAGAAAACCAAGCTCCCGGATCATCTGCGGCGTCCGCAACGATATCTCGACGCCACCCAACGGATCACGGACTATTGGAAGGCACGATGGCTGTCCATGCGACTGGATCACGGGCCGGCCCTTGAGACGCTGGTGTCCCTGACGGGCTGGAAACTGTCGGATCGTCTTCCGGTCAGCGGCGACAGCGAAGGAGACCAGTCATCGAAACCGCCAGCGCCGCCGCGCCAGAAGCCGGTCAACGATGAGGTGCACAAGGTTGTCGAATTCTGGCGGTCCCTGGCGTTCGGAGGGCCTGAGGTGTGTTCGGATGTCCTGGCTGAGGACGATCTGAACGTCCTCCATATCCCACAGGACCTTGACCAATTCCTGATCGATAAGGTGCGGAAGGGATACAGCATCATTTTGACAGGCAATGCCGGCGACGGGAAGACGCATATTCTGCGGCGGCTCGAACCGGAATTCCGGCGCCTGAAGGCCGTCGTGCAATATGACGCCTCCGCGGCGATGGACAACACGAAGATCGTCCCGATCCTGAATGAATGGCGAAAGGCGCAAAGGTCCAATCGAGCCTACTGTCTTGCGGCGAATGAATATCCTTTATACCTGCTGCGGGAGCACGGTCGGAGGAAACCTCAAGATTTGCCGATCTTGGCTGAAGTCGATCGGCAATGTCGCTTGCGGCTCGGTTATGGATCCCCGAGTTCCGACGAAAAGGCGAAGACGGAACACGGCAAAGTGCTCGTCGTCGATTTGAGCCTGAGAAACCCGCTGCACAGCGATTTCGCTGGGGCTATGCTGGACCGGCTGTTGCAGAACCCGGCGTTGCAGGCCTACGCCAAAAGCAACGCCGAATTGAACTTCAGCGAGAGCTTTCGAAGGCTCTCCCAGGAGACGGTCCGGAAGCGCTTGCTCGGCCTGTTCGATCGTTTGCGCGCCCTGGGCCATCGGGCTACGGTTCGCGAGCTCTGGATCGTTCTGACCCGCCTGCTGTTTGGGGGAAGACCGTCCGGAACGACGCCGGTGGCCGGTCGATTTGTTGACTGGTATTCCGAACGACTTTTCGATCCAGACAATCGCCTGCTTCTGATCGAGAATCTTCGGCGATGGGCCGACCCGGCTTCGGTCAGCCATCCGAGATGGGATCTGAAATTGGAGGACGCGGAGGGAACCCGCGGGGAAGACTGGCTGGTGGACTGTGCCGTCCCGCCGCTGGACCGGCGCCGGATGGGCCAACGTGATGGCCGTGCCATGTTCGAGGCGATCAAACGGCGGTTCTATTTCGAGCATCGCGCGGGCGAGGAGGCTTTTGCCCTCGAAGGCGGTTTCGCCGCCGAGTTTCGTGAATTGTTGCGACAATCGGAAGGCCATCGATCACAGGTCGGCGAGCAGATCGTTGAAGCGATCAATCGCTGTTACTGCCCGGCGGCCTCCGTTGAGCACCGCAGCAAGCTCTATCTGTGGGTCGGTCACCGGTACCATGAGCAGCCGTCGAGCGCCTTCGTCGCCCAGTCGTTTTTTCACACGACCGAGTTTGATGTCTTGCTGCCGCGATTGCCCCAACGACTGGAAGGGGCTTTCCTTTACCGGCCGGATCATTTCATCCTGCAATTGCGAAAAGTCGGTGACAGGTATCGCCTGGTAATCGATTTCCCTTTATTCGAAACCCTGCGAAAGGTTCAGAAAGGGCTGCCGCGGCATTTGCTGCCGGAACGGGATCTCAATCGGCTCGATAGCTTCCTGACCCAACTTCACGCCGCCGAGCCGCAACGAACGGGCGAGTTCCTTGTGTACAACCAGGACACGCTTACGACATCGCGCATTCAGGTCTCTGAGGACCATTCGCAATACATCCGCGCGATGCAGGCCGTATGAAGAAAGAAGCAATTCATTCGCAGACTCTCGGCTACGAACCGAAACGGATGAAGCCGGTTCATCTCTTCACCACCTTTTTTCTGACGGTGACCGGTCGCGCGCAACGCAATGAGGTGCTCAACCAGACGGCGGTGGTGCGGCACAAACGCGGGCTTTCGGGCGGCTATTCTCTGGACAATCTTCATGAACGCCTCTCGGCCGAGGGCCGGATCGCTGACACGATGACGAAGAAGGAGCTGGACCTGATTCGCCGACAGTTGCATGCGCTCTTGAACAACGACCAGGCTGTGAATGCGGCGTTCCGGCCGTTCAGCACGTTCGGAAACGACTATACCGGCACTTCCGAGTTGTTCTTGAGCCGTCACAACAGGGTTGATGGCTATGCCGGGGCGTTTATTTATCAGATCCTCGACGCGACGCGCGAGGGAAAGGAAGTCCTGAAGTTCGCGAAGGAGACGATCGCAGAACCGGACGATACCTTGACCCTGTTGGCGCGGCCCGTCCTCGGCGCGAAGAGCTCCGAGGACGCGATCGACCTTCTTGCGGAATACACCTTGAAATTCGGGGATCTGACAAGCGAGCGATTGCAGTTGATTTCGCAGAAAATGCGAACGGAGACGAAGGCGCTCGTTGTGCTTTGCCGCAATTTGAAAGAGCGGGAATCGAAATATTCGAGACTGCGTCATCTCGTTCTGGGTTTGGGGACATGGCTGTTTCGGTATCTGCTGAAAATGAGCGCCCCCGGTGACCAGAGGCCGACGTTGTTGCTGGATTTTTCGGACCGGGCGGATTCGCGACTGCGCGCGCAAAGCCGATGGTGTTACAACCGGCACTACAACAACGTGCTTGAACTCTATGATCGCTGGAATCGGGAGGGATCATACGCGAGCGACATTGAAGAGGAAGGTGTGTTCGCCAAGAAAAACGGGAAGAAGCCTTCGCGGGGCAGCGACTACACGTTCCTGGCCGAACACTATCTGGAGCTGGCTGTGCGTATGGGCCTCGCTCAGCCGCGCTCCGGATCGCCCTACAAGCATTTTGAGTTGCAACCCGACACGCTCCGGACGCTGTTGCTGTCGGTCGTTCCGCCGCAGGAAGTCCAAGAGATAGGCGATGTCGCGCCGCAGTTGCGCGAAACCTGGGGATTGGTTTTCGGCGGATGCCCGGATGACCGCCGCTATTTGAGGGAAGACGGCTACAGCGGCATAGATGAGGAAGACCTGTTCAGAATCGATCGCGCCGGGTTTATTGAGTTGGCGAAAAAACTGAATATGGCGAGCGAGCCTTCCGATGGGCTGGTGCTGTTCGCCTCAACGCCGGAGATCCTGCCATGACACCGGAAGCTTTGGCCTCGCAGGCACTCGTCAGCTGGATCACCCAGCAGATTCCGCGCGGCATCCCGGATGTCGTTTGCCAGGGCCTTCCTCAACTTGACGTCAAGCATCTTTTGAGGGGGCTCAAGTCGCTTGGCAAAGAAGGTTTGGACACGGCGAAGGTCTCTCTGGCCCTGGACGGGTTCGAAGTCGATGAAGCGGATTTGAACAAGATCGCCAACACCGTCGGATACAAATCCCACAACGGCCTTGCCGACAACCTGTTTATGGCGGCGCGCTGGCGGAACGATCACCGAAAGTACCCGATCATCATCGCGCTCTCCGCAGGTCATGAGCGCCTGGTCAACACCCTACAGCACTTTCAACGCCCTGGCGTTCGCGAACTGGTTCGGGCTTTGTTCGACTGGGCCAAGAGTGACGAAGGCGTGTGCCAGATTCCGGGGCAGCGGGCTCTGCTGGAGGCCCTGAGTAGCGCCCTCGACTCCGGCAGCGAACTGGGAGGACTGCTCGGTCTCGACAATGTATGCGAATTCCTGGCGGAATGGCATCGCAATTCAAAACGGGACCCCAACGACGCTCCGCGTCTTGCGCTGCCGCGTTTGCAAGGTCTTTTATACGACCCTCAGCTGTTCGCGAAGCCCAATTCGCTGGAACAGCGACTCATCAAGAACCGTGAAGCCGTCCAGAAGCTGATGGCCGCGGGGCCAGGTCAGATCGCGATCTGGCGAGCGGCCGTGAAAAGCAAAACGAAGAAAGCCGAGCGCGACCGGCGGCAGGCGGTTCTCGACAAGGTGGAGGCGATCCGCCGGACTCCGTCCTTTGAGACCTTATCGGCGCTGACGCTGGAGGAAGCTCTCGACCTGCTGCAGCCGGCAAAGCCGGCGCCCGAGCCCTCAGATGAAAAGCCGGCCAAGGAAGCCCGAACGCCGGATGATGAAGATCTGAAAGACGCCGCTGCGGACGCTCTCCTCGATAACCGGGCCGAGCAGTTGACGGAAGCGCTCGACGAGCTTGAATCCGCGCTGAAGGAATGCGAGGAGCAGGATAGCTCCGAGGTTAAAGTCGATACCCCGCTGACCGGCGCCGAAAGCGTTCGTTTTGAATACAACCTGTCGCTTCTCAACTGGGTGCGCGTTTTCTGCAATGAGACTGTGTGGGGAGGATTCGTAGAAACCCAACTGCCGACGCTGGCCGAGGCTCTGGACCGCTTCGAATCCGTCCGACCGCCGGTGTTTGTCGAGCCCCAGAAAATCTTCGAGCACGACGGAAAAAGCTATTCACTGACGGACCTCCTCCAGTTGTTTGACCGGCAACTGGCAAAGCTCGGCTTTAGCGATCCGGGCATGACCGGAGCCTGGAAACGCTTCGCCGAATGCCGAAGCTCTTTCCTTGCGGACCTGAGCGTGCTCACTCATGAGCCGTTGCTGTTGTTCGCCGGCAGGCCCAAATTCTCCGCAGCCGTCAAAGACTATCTCGAAGCATGCACATTGCTTTACAGCGCCATTCAGCGGCATTACGGCCAGATGGTGGAAGTCGATGATGCCTACGCAAGAGCTGTTCTTGAACGCGTTCTTGCGCTGGACGTCGTCCAGGTGCGGGCGGAAGTCGAGGAAGGGCAAGTGTCATACAAGGCGGTGCTGTTGCCGACGCACCCTCTCCATCTGTGGCGCTACCAGCGCCTTGAACGCGTGATGCGGGGATTGGGAGCCGAGATCGGCGCGGAGGATCGCGAAGCGATTGTTGACGAGTGCCGCCGTCCGGACCAGTTCCTCAGCGTGCTCTATGTGCCGGGTTTCCCGGTTGGCCGCGGCGGCAATCGGGTTCTGCCGTTAGCCAACGATCTGCATGGATTGGCGGCGTTCGAGAATTACACGAACGCCTATAACGGCCCTGATGGCGACGAAGCGCTGCTCGCGACGTTGAGGCGGTTTGTCCTTTTGTACCCCGCGCATGGGCGACCGTTGCGTCTGGCCCTGGTGAATCCGCCGGAGCCGGCGCGGCTTTTGGTGAAGCTCCTCAAGATCCTCTCTGACTTTCGTTCTGTGACGCTGAGCGGTCTTTTCATCGAGGTCTTTGCGACGACAGAGCACGCCGCCCGTTTGCATTCGGCGAAGCTTTTTTCAGGTCCGCAACGAGATCAGATCGAAGAGAAACTGGCGGCCGGGCGGTTTGATCTTCTTGTCAACCAGAGCACCATGGAGTTCGCGGAGGTGAAGGAGCAGCTGCAGGCGCGCCCGTTCCATATCGCGGCGATCTTTGATGAGGCGACGGTGCGGCTCCGACGAGCCGCCACGATGATGGCCTACCCGATGAGTCCGTTCGCCGTGCGCCGCGAAATCAAGTATCATCAGCTCTCCAAACGCTTCGAATTGATTCCGATTTGCAATGATCCGCCATTCCAGGACTTCATGGAGCTTGTGAAGGAAGCGGAATCGAGCCGGCGCGATCAGGCGCCGGTCGCGTTGGTTGAAGCCGAAGCGTTACGGCAGAAAATCGACGATGTCCTCCTCGGCGATCGACCGGGCGCGATCTGGTGCTTCCTTGCGGACCGGTCGCTTCCCGAAGAGGCGCGTCAGGGTTCGGTGCGGCTGCAACGGAGAAAAGAGCAAAACCGGCAAGTTCTGCTCTGCGCGGCGGATTACCGAAGACTGGCGGACCTGCTTCGGCCGGCCTTCGATGATTGCAACCTCCGGTTCGATAACGAAGATATGGCGACCCTTCTGGAAGAAGGCGCTCATCTCGTCGGCGGCGGAATTCTGGACTTAATCAATGCCAACGGCTTGCCCGACACCAAGAGGGTCCGTGGATTCTGCGGCATGCTTCTGGCTGCCCGCGACTATTTGAAACGATACCCCGATTCGCTGCTGGTGTCCGCGGATTCCGAGCTTGCGCGCCTGTGGCTGCGCCTGGGACGCCAACTCGAACGGTGCGACCTCTTCGCCTTGCGCCAAGAGAATGGCCAGATGCTCATCGACTGCCTGGAAGTGAAAACCAATCTGGAGGGGGGCCAGCCGGTCGAGGGAAAGTTCATTGAGGACGCGAAGAACCAGGTAGCAAGCACGCTCCTGGCCGTCGAATCGGCGCTGCCCGACGACCCGGCGCATGAGCCGCCTTTGTCGCCGCCGCGCAACGAAATGCTTAAGGAGGTCCTGGTCAGCGGATGTCGGTCGCGCTTTGCGACCCCGGAGTTGCGAGACCTCTGGTACGTTTGGCTGAGTGATCTCTTCTCCACCGAGATCCGCACGCCGCGGGCAGGGCTTGCGGGATACGTCGTTGCGGTTGAGCTCGGAAATAATGTGCCGATTAGCGAGACCGTCCTTTGCGACGCGCCAAGGCGCATCGTCCTCCGCCGCCTCGCGGAGAGCCGCTTGCAGGAGGTCCTCAATCGGAATTGGCGGGATGGCGGGGCGAGCGCTCCTCCATCTGGTACGGGCGGACCGAAGACGCCACAGGGGGAACCGCAAGGACCTCAAGGCGCGCCAGAGCCGGAGGCGATCTACCCGGCGGCGACCGACCGGGAAAGCCCGCTCGATCTCCTGAAACAGGAGCCGGAGCCGATCCTTCAGGAGTCATCGCCGATCGAAAGCGCGACCCACGACGAAAACGGGTGGCCGCCCGCTCCCAATGTTCTTGGCCTCGTCGGCCAGCAGCAAGCGGTTACGCAACTGGTGAATGATGTGGATTTTTGCATCGCAACCAAGGAGCGGTTCTCCGATAAGCTGTTGGTCGGTCCTGCCGGCGTCGGGAAAAGTAGTCTCGCGAAGGCGATCAGCCAGAAGCTTCTGGGCGAGAACGACATCTTCTTCAACGGCGTCGATCTTCGCGATCCCAAACAACTGATCGACAAGCTTATCGAAACCCAGAAAATTCCGGCGAAGGGCGGCCCGCGCGTTACCGTTGGCAAGGCGCTTGTTTTCATTGACGAAGTGCACGCGATCAGCCGTACTGTGCAGACCTGGCTTCTCAACGCGATTGAAGACCCGCGCGTAACGACGCTTAGCGGTGTCGAGTACGACTTCAGCAATGTCGTTTTCATCGCGGCGACAACCGACCGCGGACGCCTGCTGGAAACGCTGCGAAGCCGCTTGATCCTGATCGAGCTTCGGCCGTACACGCTTGAGGAACTCGCCAGTATCGTTTGCGTTCATGGCCAAAACTATCTCGATGGCTATGTTCTGTCCCGCGACATCTGCATGGAGATCGCCGCGCGGTGCCGATGCAGTCCGCGAGAGGCGGTTCGCTGCCTGCGCCACGAAATCCGTCAGGACTTCTTCGCGCGGCTGCCGGAAAAAAAGAAAAAGGACCGCACGGCGTTAGGCGAAAGCATTACGCTGGCGGGGATCAAGGAGTTCTTCGACCGGCGGCAGGTTGACAGCAACGGCATTGACGAACGGGGTCGGCGATATCTAGAATTCCTGCATCGGCACGACATGGGATCGGAAGAGCGGCTAAAAAAGTTTTTGCAGATCGCTGACAAGGACGACTTCGCGACGCTGGACGAGTACCTTATTCGGCTCGGTCTCGTTACGATTCAGGGTGGACGGGTGCTGACGTCGGAAGGGCGGCGCTATCTGGTTCAGCCGATCGATCTTCGCGCGAGGATCTCCAGGCGGCGAGGGTAACCAGCATGAAAAAGGGACTTCCCGACGTATGAGCGACTCTAACAACCTCGATGACCTGAAGAATCAGCTCAGCGCCTTGCTGGCGCAGGGATCGACGGATTTCCAGGGCATCATTCGAATCGCGGGGGAAATCGCCAAACAGGAACCCGGCGTTGTGCGCTTTAGCACCGACGCCGCGATGGTCCGCAGGCTTGGCCGGGAACTTGTCGCCAAGCAGGAGACCGCGCTCGCGGAACTCGTGAAGAATGCTTACGACGCGGATGCGACTCATTGCGCCGTGACGATGGACGACTCGGAGACCGGCGCGATTGAGATCTTGGACGACGGCTCCGGGATGTCCCGATCGGACATCGAGAACGGTTTTATGCGCCTCGCCAGCGACGTTAAGGTTAGGGTCCCTCTCTCGCCGAAGTTCGGACGACCGCGGGCCGGTAAGAAAGGCATAGGACGGTTCGCGACCGAACGGCTTGGCCGACGCCTGACGATCGTTACGCAGACGGAACGTGAGACCCATGGTTGGACCGTGAACGTTGATTGGACGGCGTTCGTGCAAGGCGATGATATTAATCTCATTGCGAACTCCATAGTCGAAAGCGAGAAGGAACAACCCCACGGAACGCGGCTCCGCATAGAAACGTTGAGCGATACCTGGAGCAAGGCTGATCTCCAGCGCGTCTACCGGTACGTGCTGACCTTACTGCAACCAGTCTTTGGCGAGGTCGAAACCACCCAAAGGGTCGGCGACCCAGGCTTCCTTGTGAAGATAACCAAGGGCGGCGAGGATCTTGAGGAAGAGACGATAGTTCTGGACACAGACAGCGAGGTTTTCGGCCGAGCCGTCGCCGAAATCGAAGCGCGGATTGATGCTGAAGGCAAGGCAATCTGGTGGTTGTCATCGAATAAATTCGATCTCCCGTCGAACCCCGAACCGATCGGGCTCGATACGAACGGCGCCGGACCGCTTGAGCACGCTCGAAATGCCGAGCTGAAGGCCTACTATTTCATTCAGCGCCCGGAGTTCCTCGGTCATTCTTCAGGCGCCGTCCGACAGCTCTTGGAAGATCATGGCGGTATCCGCCTGTATCGAAACGGTCATCGCGTGCCTCCATACGGAGATAAGCATAATGACTGGCTGGGCCTCGACTACAAGCGAAGCCGCACGTGGGCCCCCATAAGCAGCAAGACATTCTTGGGTTACGTCGCTCTAAGCGACCCCACTGGCATCCTGTTCGAGGAGACCTCGTCACGCGAAGGCTTGATCGAAACGAATGCCTTCCATGAAGTCCGCGATTTAATGACGAAGGCGCTCGAAGCCGCCGTGCTGCGAATCGAGAGCGCCCGCGGCGGCAAGGGACGGTACGGGAAGAAAAAGAATGCCGCGCGAGGGACGCAGGCGGCGACCGAAAGCGAAGCCGCGGCGTCGGATCTGGAACAACTCGTGAACAGCCCGACCGTCGTCAAGGTCCTCGGCCCGGACCAGCGAGCGGCATTCCGCCTGTCGATCGAGCGCTTGAAAAAGGCCGCCCATGCGATAGCCGAGGTCGAACGCGAACGCGACGATCTCCTGAAGGAACTGAACCTTCTGCGCATCCTCGCGAGCATGGGCTTAACGATCGCGGAGTTTACCCACGATTTCTCGCACCTCGCCGAGACGATGGAGCTTACGGTCAAGGCCATCAAAATGGCAGCGGCGACGTCTCCCGAGGCGCTGGAAGCGAAACTCGCGCGATTTGAGGACCAGTTCCGGCAAGTGCGTGCGTACACCGCGCACTTCGGGAATATGTTGACAAGCAACGCGAGCCGGAGCCTTCAGGCGATCGATCTTTACGCGTTCGCTCGAAAGTTTCGTGAGGACATGTCCGCGCTGTTTGATCGACGCGGAATGGAGCTCATCGTGGAAAGACCGGCTGAGTATGACATATACACGACGAGGATGCACCCGTCGGAGTGGTCCTCGATCCTGTTGAATCTTCTCACCAACTCCATCAAAGCCGCGAAGCGCGCTTTGAGAGCCGGCAAATTTCTTATCCGCGTGGGAAGCGACGGGACAGGCTCCGTTTTTCTCGAATTCAGTGACAATGGCGACGGTATTTCGCGTGAGAATCGGGAACGTGTATTCGACGCCTTCTTTACGACCACGGGGGGATCTATCGCTCGCGCCTCGGATGCGTCGCAAGCCATCGGCACGGGGCTGGGTCTCAAGATCGTGGCGGACATCGCGCAAAGCGCCGGAGGCGCCGCAGAAGTCGTTGACCCGCCCGAGGGCTACGCGACGGCCATCCGGATTACAGTGCCAGCGGGTTCTCCGGATTTGGATAGCGAGGGAAATAATGAGCAAGACTTACCTTCTGATTGATGATGAGGCGGAGAGTGCCGCCTCTACGGAACCTTACGCCGAAGCGATCGCCGAGGCGTCTCAAGGATCGCTGGAGGTCAGATCGCATCGACCGAGCTCGATCGAAGAGGTGCTTGAGTCCATCGCCAAGACGAAGCCGGATGGTCTGCTCCTGGACATCGCCTTCACGAACGCCCTTATGGAGGACCGCGCGCAGCTTCCATATGATGGCATTGCGCTGGCCCAACAGATCCGAACGCTGCAAACACGAGGAAGCCGGCACGGCACTGCGAGCCTGCCTGAGTTCCCTCTCGTGAGGTTTTCCAAGGCCGATGTGGTTCGCGAATATGTCACGGGTGACACAACGAGCGAGGATTTATTTGATGAAAAAGTCGATAAAGCAGATGTCATAGAGCATGCGGAATCGGTAGCGAAACGCTTGGATTGCCTTGCGGCGGATTATCCGAAGGTAAGCGAATTCGCCGCGGCCGAAGATAAATCCGACAACGCTCTCGCGCAGTTGCTGGGACAGGAAGAGGAGTTTCTCGCTCGTCTCGACGCGCGCACGCTTCTTGGACTGAGGCGACGCGATGCGCCGGCGCATGTTTTGTCCCGATATGTGACCGGCCCCTTGCTCGGGCGGCCCGGTCCCTTGATTCCGGAGGCGCTACTCGCCGTTCGGCTCGGTGTCGATCTTGCTCAATCCGAAGACTGGGCCGCCATTCGCGAAAGTCTCAGGTCGGCTTCGTATCAGGGCGTATTCTCCAGTGGCTACGAACGGTGGTGGATGGCTCTCGTGCTCGACTGGTGGGCAACGCAAATCGATAGCGAGCGGGCGCCATTTCGCCTTGGCGCCGGCGAACGGGTAGAGGCGATTAAGCGAAAGCTCGGCCTCAGCAAGGTGTTCCCGATTGCGGAAAATCCTTACAGTCCCGGCGCGAAGTTTTGGCATATTTGCATCGCGTCGAGGCTTCCGGTCGATCCGGCCTTCGGCTTCCCGCTTATGCCGGAATGGGGACAGGAAACCTGGCACGATGTGGACTATCTTTGTCTGGAGGAGGCGCGCCGCGATCCGCGCAACGCCCGTCTGGGTCGCGCCGAACGGGCGCGACTGGCGAAGCTCCGAAAGGGTGATGCGGGAGCATGACGGAGTCTTTTCGCAAGGCGCTCGATCAACACAGAAACGAACGAGCGCAAGAGCTGTTCGACATCGCGGCTATTCTCAATGACCTTGGCCTGACCCCGGATAACGGGCCGATCCTGCAGGCGGCCTCGCAGTGCCGTTCGGCTTACAGGACGGCAGGCGCCGATCAGCCGGATGCGGGCCGGGAATACTGGGGCTTCGAAATGGCGGAACTTCGCGTCAATCTCGAAAATCAGCGCCACCTCCGGCCCCGGTCGGCCGTCATGGAACAATGCAGCGCGCTGTTGTCGGTGGTCTTTCAGGAATACGTTCCGGAAGATGAGGAGGGGGTCGGCAAGAGCTACGAACTTCTGAGGCAGACCTCGGTTGACTTTCAACTCGATGCCTATCACCAGATCGAGGGCGTCAAGCATAATCTGCGGGCCGCATGGCATATCGATACTCACCTCTACGTCGGTACGAGCCCGCACGGAATTCATCCCCGATTTCATTTTCAGGTCGGCGGCGAACGCCTTGATGACATCGATGACAGCATCCGCGGCGTGTTGATGCCGGAGGCGCCGCGGATGCCTTGCGCTCCACTCGACGCGATCCTGGCCGTCGACTTCGTTCTCGCGCATTACTGTGGTGACCAGTGGCATCTTCTAAGAGACCTGGTGCCAAGCTATATCCGCCTTCGCAAGGAACCATTGCAGCGGTATTGGTCGCCCTACTTCCGGACGCTGGCTGAGGGCATCGATAACCTTGATATCGTTCCGGGCGGCGGCGACGCCTGCGCTCTCATCCCGAACATTTTCGTCGGCTAAATCCGGAGCATCTCGAGTTGGCCCTGGCTTGCGCCAAGGCTCCGAACCTCCGCAAGCCTCGGCGCTTGCGAGAATATGCCCAGTGGTGCTCGGTTGAAGTGACCCCCACTGGGAACAGGATTTGGGAACGGAAACGGGGGTCAAGGCGATATCATCCACGCCGAAGGCGTGCGGGGGGATTTCTTATCATCCGCGCCGCAGGCGCGCGGCGACGTGCACGATGTCCCGGTGCCCGGGAGAACGCGTGGCCTATTGGGTCAGGCGTGCGATCTTGTGGCGCAGATGCTGGAAATAGCCCGGACTGACGTGTAAACTGAGCACTTCTTCTATCACCGGTAAGAAGTATGCCAGGGAGCGAATCGTGCCGAGGGGCGGGGAGCCTGCGGGACGTATCATCCGGCGCACCGCCGCCAGGACCAAAGCGTTTTCGGCTGCCATCAAGGGCACACCCCGTTCGTGCAGTTGAGCTGCCAGAAGGCGGTCCGGGCGGCGAACGGTGCCCGCCGTTCCCGGCGTCCGCCGGTAAGCGCTGAGAACCTCGTCGATATATTCTTCCCGGCTGATGGGGTTCTCTCCCACGCGATTTCTCCTCAGCCCTGCAGTTCGCGAAGCGACGGGCCGTCGATGGTCACCGTGTGGCAGTAATGCCGCACGCGGCTCAGCAGCGCGTCTACCATCGATTTGTTGCCGAGAAAGTTATGCCACTCGTCATAGACCAGATTGGTGGTGATGATTGTGGAATGGCAGTGGTACCGCTCCTCCATCAGCTTGAAGAAGATGTTGCTCTGCTCAGGTTTCAGGGTCAGATATCCAAATTCGTCGATCAGAAGCACGTCCAGGCGGGCGAGGCGTTTCAGGAGTTGCCGCGTGGAGCGGTCGGCCAGCGACGCATACATCTCATCGAAAAGGTCCTGCGCACGGATAAACTGGCAGCGGTAGCCGTTCTCCAGCGCCTTCAGCAGAAGGCCACAGGATAGTCCCGTTTTGCCGACGCCCGTCTTCCCCACCAACACGATGTTCTCGGCCTTGGCGATGAACTCCAGCTCCGCAAAGGCGCGAATCTGTTTGCGGTTGACGCCGGGCTGGCGGGCGAAGGGAAAAGTCTCCAGCGACCAGCGCTCGGGCAGGTTGGCGCGCCGAATGCGCCACTCCAGGGCGCCTTCCTGCCGTGCGTGCCACTGCGCGCGCACCAGACGAGTGACCAGCTCCGAGTACGTGACGTCTTCCTTTTCGGCCGCGCGTAACTGTTCGTCGTAGATCTCC
>Ga0182027_10005817_pt1 | contig 18631 bp, 12 predicted proteins | sample 712E1DmetaG_FD_121300 | JGI IMG/M metagenome (GOLD analysis project Ga0182027, IMG submission 121300) | Permafrost microbial communities from Stordalen Mire, Sweden - 712E1D metaG (Illumina Assembly) | ecosystem: Environmental > Terrestrial > Soil > Wetlands > Permafrost | place: Sweden...
CCTTAAAGCGAAGCTTTGTCCTGAACCCAAGGAGGCCGGAACGTCAGACGCAGCGCTGCCGCCCGGCTAAAAAATCGGGTGCCTGCTCAAACCACAAATCCAAACCACCTTGCGAAATCGCTGCTTGTTTGCAGGACTTCTTGACTTTGTCCCGGAATTGGCTAATATAACGCTTTGGTGAAGCAGAAGGGGTCCCTGCTCAAGAGCAAGCCATCCGGGACAGCCGGATGAGGCGATGAAGCAAGTTGCCGATTGGGGGAGGCCCAAAACCTCCCCGGAAACAGAGCCGCCGTGGCGGCCCTTGGCTCGGAACTTGCTCATGCCTCAGAAGATTTTGAGCGTGGAGCGGGAATCGCGAGCCATTTTTTGGCTTAGTCTGAAATTGCGGAAGCGCAGATCACGCAGAAACATGAGATTTCTATGAAATGGATGAGAGTCTTTTTGTACTGGATAATGCCGGCTTGGCTGCTATTTGCAACCGGCGCGGCGCAGGGGCAGCGCACGCCGTTTTCCTTCTATTTGGATGAACCCTGCAAAACCAGCGCGGGCGTTTTCGCGCCGGATGGCACGCTGGTTCGCACGCTCTGGAGCAAAGCGCGCTACTATGCGCCGGGAACTTATTCGGCGGTTTGGGACGGATTGGATGACAACGGCAACGCGGCGTCGGCGGGCATCTACCAGATCAGGGTGCTGCAGCATAACACGGAATATGTGTGGGACGGCGCCATTGGAAACACTTCCGCCGAATTGTCCGGTCCGACGGTTCACGGTGGATTCTGGCCGATGGCGGATATGGCGATTTCGGGAACCAACGCCTTTTATGTCTCAGGCTACAACGAGGGCAAGTATGATTTTCGCAGCTTTCTTACAACCGATCCGCAGCATGTCAAAATGGCGTGGTATTGGGTCTATACCGCCCAGTTCAACCGGGTGAGTTCTTTTCCGGGTGAGATCAATGATCTCAACTGGCTCTGGGTGGCGGCGGATGGGAATTGGGTTTATTTCGCCTGCTCCGGAACCCCCAATCCAAACAACACCACCGTTCCAAACACCTGGCCGGGCTGCATTGTGGCCTGTAATGTCGGTGATAACAGTCCCGCGTATTTTGCCAACGGCGTTCAAATTGTGAATAATGGCGCCAACTCGCCTCTTCCAAGTGGAATCTATGTGGGCACGCAACCGGGACTCAGCGGGTTGGCGGTGCAGCAAAATGGAAATCTGCTCGCCGGGTCGGTGGCGCCCGATAACAAGGTCTATCTCTTTGACAAAAGATCGGGCGCAGCGACAGGCGGCTTCAATGTCAGCGCGCCGGGCCGGTTGAGTTTCTCGCCGGATGGCAGTCTGTGGGTGATTTCCGGCAACAGCGTAATCTGTTACAGCAACCCGGGTTCCAATCCTACAGCCGTCCTGACCATTCCGAATTTCACTGAGCCTCTGGCTGTGGCCGTCCATCCGTCGAATCCCAATATCATTCTCGTCGCCGACGGGGGAGCGAGCCAGCAGGTGAAGGCGTATAACAGCGCCGGCGCCTCGCTGTGGACCTACGGGCTGGCGGGCGGCTACGCATCAAATGGTGTCGCGGTCGCGACCAACAAGTTCTGGTTCAATGACGGTGAGAACGACGAGACTTTCCTCACTTTTGCCCCGGACGGCTCGTTTTGGGTTGGGGATGGCGGGAACGACCGTTCGCTGCATTTCTCCTCCGATTGCAATTATATCGAGCAAATCATGTATCAGCCGCATTCGTATCTGGGTTACGTGGACCAGAACAATCCCTCGCGTGTCTTCAGCCGGTTTTTGGAGTTTAACGTGGATTACACGAAGCCGCTTCCCCAATCGTGGACGCTGGTGAACAATTGGAAAGTAAATGTGCCTGCCGTCAATATAGACTGGGACGAGGGCTTGTACGAAGTCACCACCTTCCCCAATGGCCGCACCTACGCGTTGATAGATAACGAAACGTATCCATTGGGCAATAGCGAATTGTGCGAATTGGTTCCCAATCAACAACTTCGCTTGACAGGAATTGACCCCGCATGGAGCGCCGCCCGGGGCTGGATCTCATTTGGCCCGGATGGCTCGGCCCGCCGCGCTACCATCGGCATCGCCACATGGTATGAGGACTCCCTGGCCGGTTATGATGCGAACAATAACCCGATCTGGAACCCCGACACCCTGATTGCCTCCGCGCCCAACGGCGGCACTGATCCGGTGCCGCGCGACAGCAGCTTTGGCAATGTGCGCGCCACGATCAGCAGCAACAACATCTTAATTTCGTTCGATCAATCATTAAATAATGGATGGCATTTGGGCGGGATACGGGTGGGCGCATCGCAATGGCTTTGGAAAGCCAGCCCGGCAGTCGGCTCGATGAATGGCTGCGGGACTTACGAAATTTCCAACGGAGTCGCCTACGGCGGGAACACCGTGCAGGCGGTGGATCGCAACGTGATTTACGGCTATCACGGCGAGTTCTTCCGGGGACAGGGACAAGCCGGCCAGACGATGCACTTCTATGATGATGGCTTGTTTGTCGGCCAGTTCGGGGAAGCCAATCCGGGACATTACGCCTACGAAGGCGCGTTGCCCGGTTTTGCCGGGAACGGGCACTCCCCCAACCTGGTAAAGACTTCCACTGGAGACTACTACCTCTGGGTCAACGACGAAAGCGACCACGGGATGCAACGATGGCATTTGGTCAACGCCAGGAATATTCGCGAGCAGGCGGGGATGGGCGCTTTGGGCAGTGCCATTACGCTGACCAATCAACCTGGTGGTTTTCCCACTTGCGTTACCGGCAAGAGTGGCAATCAATCCGCGGAATTGTCGTGGCTGCCTGTGCCGGGCGCGGCTTCATATAGTATTCGTTACTCGCTCATGAACGGCGGACCTTACAATGTTCTGGCGGGGAGCACCGCGAGTTTGGATTATGTCGCCGGCGGATTGACCAACGGTCAAACCTACTATTTCGCCGTCACGGCAATTCAGTCGGGCACGGAGGGGATTGCGTCGGAGCAGGTCGCGGTGCATCCATTTGATACCAGCCAAAACGTGTTTTGCGCGGGTTCCATGACGGAAGGCGGGGAGTTCACCCCGGTTATTGACGCAAGCTCGAGCGCCCTGACCTCGGGGCGGCCCAGTTACGCCGGCGCGGAGCATTATACCGGCGTGCTGAATCTGCGCGAGTTGGATTATTACGGCTACGGAAATCTGCAGAATGAGAATGTCGGCACGGAAGGCTACGTGATCTATGACTGGCAAGGCCCCGGAACGGGCCTGACGAATATCCCCGGGCCGTTCACTGTGACGCCAGGTTCCGGCTGGTATGATGTTCCTTACCTTGCGCGGCAATTCAGGGTGGACAATGTGTTGGGAGCCAAGAATGGACTGATAGCCGGCCCGGCTGCCTCCATGAGCATCGCGGTGAGCGACACCAACTTTCATTACCTGACCGTTGTCAGTCCCGCGCAGTTCAATAATCCCAGAGTGTTCACTATACAGCTCGCATCCGCCAACAATGCGCCGGCGTCCTATGCCTTGAACGAGAACCCGGGCTTGTCGCATGTCTTTCAATTTCTGTTCAGGGGAAACGTTACTCTGTCGGCGGACGCCACGGTCGCCGGCGGGAGCGATGCGATTGTGCAGGCGCTCTTTCTGGATAATGCCCCGGTGACATATCTCCCGCCATCGGTCTCAACAACGCAATCCCTCATCGCCAGCACGACGGCGGTCGCCTCGTCGCAAAACCCGGCGTTGGCCGGCAGCCTGGTGACCTTTACCGCCGCGGTGAGCGGGAGCGGCGGCGTGCCCACGGGAACGGTGGCCTTCCTTGACGGCAGCAGCAGCGTGGGCGCGGGAACCGTGAACAGTTCAGGCGTGGCGAGCTGGAGCACGAGCGCGCTTTCGGCCGGCGGTTCGCCGCATTCCATCACAGCGGTCTATGGCGGGGACAGCAGGTTTGGCGGCAGCACTTCCGGTGTTCTTTCGCAGAGCATTACCAACATGACCAACATCAACACAAACACACCCACCGGCGGCTTGAGCGCAAGCTGGCCGTTGAACGAAGGCGCCGGAACGACGGTCGGGGATTCCAGCGGCAACGGCAACACCGGAACGTTGAAGGATTCGCCGCTGTGGGTTGCCGGGTTGGCGGGCCATGACGCGCTGGAGTTTCCAGGCGCATCCATGCCGGGAGCGGCTTATGTCACAGTGCCCGGCAGCGCCACGCTGGCGGACCTGGGGATGGGCAGCAACCTGACGATTTGCGCGTGGGTGAAACGGTCCCCGGATTCGGTGGGCAATTACTGTTCGGTGGTTGCGAAGGATGTTCTTAACGACAGCCCGCCTTATCACAGGAATTATGAGCTGATCTTTGACACGGGAGGCCATATTCTATTTGTCTATCGAAACAGCGCGGGGACGAGTTGGGAAATGTATGCCTCGTCCGCGGCTTATACGGACACCGCGAACTGGCATTTCTATTGTGTGACCTACACCTGCGGGAGCGCCGCCTCTTGCGCTCTCTATGTGGATGGCGCGGCGGTTTCCGGCGGTTGGGTTGCGGGAAACGGCTCGTATGCGCCCGCATCAACCTCGGGCGGCCCGGTTTTGATTGGCACAGACGGGACGGGGACGGCGTCGCATGGGAGCATTTACGATGGGATTAGTATTTACAGCGTCATCCTTTCAGCGTCGCGGGTTCTCGCGCTATATAACAGCGGGATAGGGTCCCGGGTTGCGAGCACGACGGCGGTGGCGTCATCGCAAAACCCGGCGGCGGCCGGGAGCACGGTGACCTTTACGGCGACGGTGAGCGGGACCGGCGGCACGCCGACGGGAACGGTTGTCTTCCATGATGGAACCGACGACCTGGGCAGCGGGACCTTGAACAGTTCGGGCGTGACGAGCTTAAGCACGGGCGCGCTTTCGTCCGGCGGTTCGCCCCATTCCATCACGGCGGTTTATTGCGGGGACAGCACTTTTGGAGGCAGCACTTCCAGTGTGCTCTCGCAAATTATTACCAACGCCGACACCAGCACCGCCGCCGGCGCCACCGTGTCCATCCCTTTAGTCAACGCGAGTTTTGAAAGTCCTGCCGGGGCGCAAGGTTCGGTGGCGGGCAAGCCGGCCGGATGGGTGGCGTCCAATTCGGACCCGTATGGGGTGTACAATCCCGCGGCCGGAGTCTATGTCAACGTAGTCAATGATATTTTGCCACCGCCGGCCCAAGGTTCGCAGGTGCTGTGGATCAATGCGGGCAATTATCTGGCGCAGTTTTTGACCAACACACTGGCGGCCAGCCAGACCTACACGTTGAGCGGGGCGATTGGCAACCGCGGGGATGGGTACGGCATGCTGGCGAGCGATCAGGAGTATGTGGCTCTGGTGGCGGGCAGCACGACCATTGCGGAGAATACGAACCTGCCGCATCCCGCGCCGGGGAGTTTTCTGCCCTGGACGATCAGTTACACAGCGCCGGCGGCGGGGTTTCCGACCGGGCCGTTGCAGATCCGGCTGGGCCAGGCCGGGGTTGGCGAGGTGAATTACGACAACATTACGCTGACCGCCGGCACGGGCGGCACGAACACAGTCATCCCCGCCACGAACTCGGTTATTCCCAGCACGACAACGCTCGCCTCGTCGCAAAATCCGGCGCCGGCCGACGGCCTGGTGACCTTTACCGCCACGGTGAGCGGGAGCGGCGGCGTGCCCTCGGGAACCGTAGCCTTCTTTGACGGCGGCGCCAGCCTGGGCGCCGGGACGTTGAACGGTTCGGGCCAGGCGGCGCTGAGCACCGCCGCGCTTTTGGCTGCCGGTTCGCCCCATTCCATCACAGCGGTCTATGGCGGGGACAGCGCCTTTGGCGGCAGCGCTTCCAGCATGCTCCCGCAAATCATCAGCAATGCCGGAACCAACACCAACGCCGGCGCCGTAGTGACCATAACTGTAGTCAATCCAAGTTTTGAAAGTCCCGCGGGGGCGCAGGGAACGGTGGCGGGGAAGCCGGTCGGATGGGTGGCGTCCAATTCGGACCCGTATGGGGTGTATAACCCCTCGGCCGGAGTCTATACTAACGAAGTCAATGACATTCTGCCCGCGCCGGCGGAAGGGTCGCAGGTGCTGTGGATCAATGCGGGCAACTATCTGGCGCAGTTTTTGACCAACACACTGGCGGCGAACCAAACTTACACGTTGAGCGGGGCGATTGGCAACCGCGGGGATGGGTATGGCATGTTGCCGACCGATCGCGAGTATGTGGATTTGCTGGCGGGCAGCACGATCATCGCGCAGAATACGAACCTGGCGCATCCGGCGCCGGGCAGTTTCCTGCCGTGGACGATCAGTTACACGGCGCCGGCGGCGGGGTTTCCGGCCGGTCCGTTGCAGATCCGGCTGGGCCAGGACGGGGCCGGCGAGGTGAATTACGACAACATTACGCTGACTGCCGGCCCGGCCGCGCCGTAGCCTCCGTGCAAACTAACAAAAATCGCCCGGCGATTTCTTTGCCCAGTCCTTGAGGGAAGCGGCGAAATCATAACGAAAATGGAATCCCATCTTTGACAGCGATTCAGGGAGGATATGCGTGGACGACGCGGTTTTGCGCACTCGAAGGGGATGCAGCGGGCTGCGTCCGCGGGTCACCAGTTGCGCCATGGCGGCAACCGCTTCCAAGACCGGCAGAGGGGCCGTCAGAGTGGGAATTCTCCTGCCAACTTGCGCCTGAACAATCCGCACCAGCGTTCCCAGGGTTTCTGTGTCGCGTTCGACATAATTGTAGGTTACTGGGTTCTCCTTTCTAGCCATGACAAACTCAAAACTGTCCAGCAAACCTTCAATATAGGCATAGCTCTTCCTCAAGTGCCTGCTGCCGGGAAAGACAAAGTACCCCCTCCGAACGGCCCGGATCATTCGCAGAATGTTGCCCGGGTCGCCGGGGCCGTAAATGACGCCGGGACGGCAGACGCAAAGCCGCCGGCCCGGGCCGCTTCGCCGCCATCCTTCATGAATCAACTCGGCGCAGTACTTGCTGATTCCATACGGGGTTGCGGGGCAGGGCGGGGACGTTTCAGAAGCCGGTTTGTCAAAGGAACCATAGACGGCAATGCTGCTTGTGAAGAGAATGTTCGTGCAACCAGCCTGTTCCGCGAATGCGCAGGCATTCCTTGCGCCGGCGATGTTGGTGTCGAAATACTCCTCCCGGGCATGGCCCGGCTCGCGATGCACGGCGGCGAAGTTGAACAGCCATTCCGGCTTCAAATCCCCAAATTGCAGCGGTTGCCGGATATCGCACTTGACAAACTCCCAGCCGCCGCCTCGCGGCTCCGGCGGCGGGCGGAGATCGGCAAGCACAATCCTGGCAAAGCGCTTGCGGCCGGCCAAACGCTTCGCCCAATTGTATCCAACATAGCCACTCCCGCCCAAAATAAGACAATCACTCATAACCGGGGCCGTTCTTCAGAAGATCTTTGTTCCCGCATCTTGATGCGGATCAGAAACTCGTAGTAGGCCAAATTAGCGCAATAAGTAAAGCCGGGGCGTCCCTCAAGAAATCCGAGACGAAGGACATACGTGATAAAGAACCTCATCAATGGCCAGCCCGGCACGCGGCTGACAATTGGTTTCAAGGCCTGGTTCCGCTTGGAACCGTGCGATGAAAAAACGTTCCGCCAGTTGATTGCCGCGGACAACCGCGCCGCGGCCTCAAGTGTCGCATAGCGATTATGCCGGTCCAGCCAGGGGCCGATTCCCTTGCTTAACGCATAGTGATCATAAGGGACGGGGAGGTATTCGATCCGGCCCTTTACTTCCGCCTCCTTTTGGCCGTGGCCAAAGTCCGTGAATCGGGCGAAACCCTTGCGCAGGAGACGGAACTGCCATTTGGGGAATGAATCGCAGCGCTTCAGCCAGCGGCCCTCATGGATGAGTTTCCAGCAACAATAGAATCCCGCCGTTGAAGCGGGAGCTTCAGCAACCGCCGTGGTCATGGCTTTCACAAACTCCGGATTGGCCACTTCGTCGGCATCGAGAAACAGCACCCAGGGTTGTTTGATCTCACAATGATCCAATGACCAGTTGCGCTGGGTTCCAAAGGACGCGAATGGATGTTCATAAATATGCGCCCCATGCTTCCGCGCTATATTCATGGTTTGGTCCGAACTTCCCGAATCCACCAGATGCACCTCGTTGCACCAGCGCAAGGAATCCAGGCATCCGGGCAGATCCCTTTCCTCGTCTTGAGCCAGGATGATAACAGAGATCATTTTGAATGAGCCGGGCGCCCGGACAAATTCTAGCCCAATCCATCGGTTGAAAGTTGATGAGCCAGTCTGACAGCAAATGCGCCCAGGAGGAAAGTGGGATTCGCCTGCCCCGAGGTGGGGAAAGCCGAGCTGCTGCACACATAGAGATTGGACGTGCCCCAAACTCTGAGATTCGAGTCAACCACACCGTCATCGGCATTCGCCGAGATTCGCGTGGTGCCAACCTGGTGGAGGCCATCCACCGACATGGCTCGGATTGCCGCCGGGAGTTCATTCTTGGGAAACCAGTATTCCAGCTCTCCACAATTGCACTTGCGCAGCCATTTGTCCAATACCTCATGCGTGCGGATAACTGAATCAATATCCCGGTCCGTAAGTGTATAGTGAATGTTCAAGGTCTCCTGGTCCCCGGCCAAATCCATCCGGTTCTCAGGAACGGGAACCTGCTCCGCGTGGAAGTGCAACGCATAGACATTTCTCCCGCTGTAAAGGAACACGCCCGGCAATTTGCGCTTGATACAGTATCGGGAGTAAAAGATAAATGCCGGTATGGCCAGGGATTTCGGCAAATCCTTGAGCACATTCCATAAGTGCTGGGGAACCTTGTCAACTTTGCCCTGGGTAATGGAATGGGCAATCGCCGGCGGCGCCAGCTTTTTCCCCAGAAACGGCGTGATCATCGCCAAATACATAAACGACATCGCGCCGTTGCGATGTTTCGGATTCGCATAGCGCGGATTATCAAGCCAAAGAGCCGTGTTCAGCAGGTTGTTTTCGAGCAATGCCTGCGTGGATAACTGCAATCTCCGGCGCAGATAGACGCCGTCGGACTCTCGGAGAAAGCCATAATCTGTCTTTTTGGGATCGCCATAGAAGCGGACACTGGCAATTTTGCCGGAAACATGCCCCTGGTAATACTTGCCGAGTGAAGGCGGCGGGCCGCCGCGTTTCGCAAATACTTGTTTGTTCCTAAGCAGCAACCGGGTCGTTTCCTGCGCCCCGGCGGCTATTACAACCTTCCGGGCAGTGATCTTTGCGGATCGCTCGCGGGACAAATCCCTTATGTTCACTTCTGAGACTGTTCCACGCTCCGAGGTGACGCCAAAAGAAAAAGACTCCCAGCCTGTCAGTAAATGGATGGTTGGGGATGAGGATATTTTGGGACCGTAACGTTCGCCAAAGCGCGTGGGCATGCTCCATCGTTCAATGACGGAATCACTCACCTCTCCATTTTGGAAGTTCTCGGCAATGCGGGAGGCCGCGAACAACGGAATTTCATTCAAGTTGAATCTGCCATCGCCGCACTCAAAATAGTCCGCGGCCCGGTTTGCGTATTCGCGGGATTCATGAAACAAAGAGGTGTTCCAGGTGCATTGTCCATCCAGTATGTTTCGCTGCATGAAATCAATCTCATCATACAACACGCAGCGCCCGCCCCAGCTTGCGGTGCTGCCGCCCAATCCCTTGTTGGTGCATTCGTAGGGAGAATGGTGATTCGCGGTCTGTACGATCTTGATGGAATCGTCGAGCCGGTTGCTGGAAACGGAGCTGTCCGTTCCGTATTCAATCAACAAAATACGATGATTGGGCTGAAGATTGTGATATTCCAAAGCCACAATGATGCCTGCCGGGCCTGTGCCCACGATACAAAGGTCGTAAGTTTCTTGTTGAGCCTTCTCCACGCCAATTCTCATAGTGATGTCAGGTCTAGTCTGTTTGTTTGATGGGCTTTCCGTCCTGCATCTTGACGCGCGTCCGCTGCCGGACTGCCACGGCGGGATTGCCCGCATAAACCGTCCACTCGTCCAAATTCCTGGTGGCGACCGATCCCGCTCCCAACACGCTGCCTTCCTTGCAATGAACCCCGGGGAGCACAATTGCCCGCGCGCATATCCATACCATGGGTTCGGTGCGGACAGGCTTGGTAATGTAGGTGAATTCAGGCGATTGATAATCGTGGGTTGCTCCGCAGATATAAGCGTCTTGTGAAATGATGGTGCGATGGCCCAGCGATACGCCGCCTGGATTGTAAATTTCCGCTCCTCTGCCGAGCGTGACAAGGTCGCCGGTCTCCAACAGCCAGGGCGCCCAAACGCGGGCGCTCGGATAAACGAAGTTGATCGCGCCCAGTCTCGCTCCGAAAAGCCGCAGCAAAAAGCACCTCCAATTGTGTAATGGAGGCGGTGTCGGGCGGAATAGAAACATCCAGACTAATACCCAGACAAGGCGCTTGGCCCTGGCCTGCCATCCATAGATCGGACGCAGAAGTGGATCGTCGCTGTCAGGAGAATGTGCGCTGAATAAGCCCATTAGGTGATGGAGTTGTTTAGGGTTTGTGTTTGACGGTTCACCCCGCGTCGCCCGGTGTGCAAAGCTTCGGCGGATTTTCCCGGTAACGGATCATCATGGGCACGAGTTGGCACGCTTTCCAGTAACGCGGCACGAACTTTCCCGGTTCTGACACGCATCGAAACAGCCAGCCGAGAAAGAACCTGTCGGCCCATGTGGGAATCCGCACCTGATTGCCTGTCAGAAATCCAATCGCGGCGCCGATACAATGAATGCTTGGATGGAAATCACACTCCCGCTTCAGCATCAGTCCGAGTCTTTCCTGCGTGCCTCCGCCAAGACAGACGACGATGTGCCTCGGCCTTCTTTTGGCCGCAAGGGCGACAAGGACATCATCCATGATGCGAGCAGCCGGATAATGCGGGGCTATGTAGCAGTCGCTTTGGGTGAAATCGTAGCCTTGCGAGCGCAGCCATGCCAAATTCTGATCGCGCGCGGGCGCGTTGGGCATGATCCATAAGACCGATTCGCGCGGCTGTAGTGCCTTGCTTTCGAGCAGGAGCTTGAGGTATTTCAAGCCCGACACACGCGAAATCTTCTTTCCTGATAGAATCCGCCAGACCAAAACCATCAATCCGCTGTCGGTGATAGCCAGGTCGGCGTTTAGCAGGGCTTCGCGATAGTGTTCATTGATTTGCAATTCCACGAGCGCGGGAGCCGCCGGCACAACAACCAAACCGCCCCGCAAACCGATTTGCACCGCTTCGCCGGCGCTGCCCACAAAGAACTGAATTCCAAGAATCCGTTGGAAAGAGGACTGATTATCCTGCTGATAACTTGATGTCATTGGCATCCTGTTCCGGGAGTTATGGCAACCAGCAATTTGCGAGTCGCGCTTTCGATGCTGAAGAAGCGTTGAAAACAGGGTTTCGCCTGTGCCGCCATGTTGGACCTGGCTTCGGCGGAAAGGCCGAGCCAATCCAGAAAGAGCCGTGTGGTCCCCGCGACAGAGTTCTGTTGTACCAATGCTACGCCGTCCTCCTTAATCTCGCGCCAGATGTTGACCTGGTCTGAAATCAAGACCGGCCGCCCGCAGGCGAGAGTCTCGACCACGGCAATCCCAAAGTTTTCCTGGTTGCTGGGTAACACCGAAGCTTCACAATTGTATAAGGCGCCCCATTTGGCATCGCCAGTCAGCATGCCCGGCCAGAAAATGGAGTTGGGGGGACAAATCCCGGCAGCCAGGTTCCGCATCTTTCGCCCGTGCGGAGTTTCCAAACCAGGACCGGCAATGACCAGTCTGGGAGGAAACGGGTTGCCGGCGGAGCGGCAGAGCGCGGAGTAAGCTCTGACTAGAAGATCAATCCCCTTCTTCGGGTGAATGCGGCCAAGAAAAAGGAAATATCTGTTGCCCTCAATACCGGGACATTTTTCAAAGAAGGCCGCGCTCATCCCGGCTTGATACTCCGGCGGTTCCGGCAAACCGAGTCCCACCACTGCCTCGCGCCTCGGAGCATAAGGACGAAACGGCTGACGTGCCAGGCGGCGTTCTTCCTCGCTGGTAAATAGCAGTCCGGCGGCCTGATGAACCACCCGGTGCTGAATGATCTTCCAGAAAATCCAATTCCGCAATGACTTCAAGGGACGAATTGACTTCTTCTGAAACCACGGATCCAGCATCCCGTGAGGGAAGATATAATAGGGGGGCGCTTCAGTGCGTTTCGTAGCCTTCCACAAGGCATACCCTTGAAACTGCCAGAGGCCGTTCAGGATTGCCGCATCATAGTCCGGCAAGTGCTTTTCCAACCAGGGACTCAGCCCAGAATGATAATTCCACGATCCGCGTCCTTGTCCCACGGCGTGAATGGGAAAAGTTTCCCCTGTCAGGTAGGCGGAATTGGGATCGTCGAGACAAACGATCTCTAGCGTATTGCCCTGGCCAATAAACCACGGGGCAAAATTGCGAATCATTTGGCAGGGTCCGCCGGTGTGGGGATTCATGCTTCCAATGACATGAAGCAGCTTCATTAGAACAAATTCCTTGCCTTCAGACGGTCGGAATTGGAAACCGCCGAATTGGAATAGGAATGCCACAATTCCATGGCAGACCGGAGAACATCATCAGGTTGTATCAGGCGGATTCCTTCTGAAGCGCCATTTTTCATTTGCAGCCGGGGTTTCCAGCCTCCGTCAGGCAACGCCGGATAAAGTGCTTTGATAAATTTCCAGCTTCTATGGCCGGGAAACCACTGTCCCGGCGGGTTGAGCCATGAGAACAGTGCCAACGTCGGAACGCCAACAACGCCGGCCAGATGTGCAGGCCCTGAATCGTGACCGATAAAAAGGCGGCACCGCTCCAAGATAGCCGCCGAGATGCGCGGCGAGGTTTTTCCACAGAGATTTATATTGCCGCCCGCCCAAACCCGGCCCAATTTCTCGCTCCGCGCCCATTCATCAGCCGCTCCGAGCAGGATCAGCGTGGTGTCCGGAATTTCCTTTGAAAGCAAGACAAGCAACTTTTCCCAATTGTCTTCACCCCAATCCTTCACCGGAAGCTTGGTTCCAACGCTCACGCCAAGGAGATCCTTCTGATGGGAAGGCAATAGTGCCAGAGCTTGATTTCTTTCATCCTGGGTCAGGCGCAATTCCCAAAGCCGCTGGTCCGCCAGGTTGATCGTTCCCAGTGAAACCAGTCGAAAAGCCAGCCTTTGTGATTCCGGTTCATACTCTCCATTATTGGTTTGTTGAACTTCCAAATCCCGCCGCCGCAGCGGGGTGCCGATAATCTCTTTGATTGCGCATGACCTGAAAAAGAGCCAGTCACGCAGGCTTTTGAAAAAACCGCGCCCGGCTGCCAGATTAATGAGCAGGCGCGGTTGAATTCGGCGTATTGTCTGCCGGACCCTTGCCAGTTCGCGGACATTTCGTATTCCGACGGGGTAACTGACTGCTTCATCGCAAAGTCCGCTATTTTCCAAAATAGCCATCGCCGGCGCGGCTTTCCCTGTAACCGGGTGATTCGTCAAGATGGTAATTTTGTCGCGGGGATAAGTTCTTCGAATCTGATGAAAGCAAGGCAGGGCAATTACTGTGTCGCCGAGACTTCCCAGACGGTAGATGAGGATATTGCTTGGCGGCGGCATTTACAGGATTGCCTTTTGCAAATCAAGATTGCGGGCGGACTCTTGAACTGCCGCGTCTGCGATTGGATGCGGCGGCCAGTGCAAGCCCCGCGCCAATGATGGCCGAACCGAGAGTAGTGGGTTGTCCCCATTGCCCGTTGAGCACGATCACGAAGCAGGCGGATGCAAAGAGAAGGCTTAATGTGGAGCCTCGTTTCCAGGCCCGGAAGGATGCCAAAACCATCCAACACGCAATGGCAATACGGTAGCCAATTAGAAGGCTTCCCAAGACAAACCCGTTGTCATATAAGAGACGTCCCCATTCGGCCTCGGAAGCCCCAAATCCAACCTCGCCTTTCAATGCCTTTTGTCCGACATTTGTTGAATAACCCGTGCCCAGCCCTGAAGATTTGACCCCTTCAAAGGCTCCAAACAAGTCATTCAAAACCCGATCCACAATCGCCTGCTTGAACCCTCCCTGCTCGGTCGTCGCTTCGTCCCAGCGCGCTTCAAACGCCTCCATGCCGTCATGAAATGCCTGGGATTGGTTCGCTAATACTGAAATAACCACCACCGCCAGCGCAAATTGAACGACTAACTTCATTGAGAATCGCCCCCCTGCAAACAACGCGCCGGCGCCGGTCACCGCTACTATCGCAACACTGAGGAATAATGTCCGGCTGACTGATATTGGAATGGCCACAAGGATGGCGGCACCCGAAGCAATCATCGTCCATACCGGAAGCTTGCGTGCCAGCAACAGCGCAAACCAGCACGCGGCGAACAGCGGATATAACTGAGACGGGCCGGTGATGAAACTGAAAGTTCCCGGGGGACGAAAATGACCCAGCGCCCCGCTCATGAGGTCCGCCTCAGTGCCTCCAACCCCGCGGTTGACCCAGGCATCCGGGAGCATGTAAAATTGGGCCACCAGCAATGCGGTATAGGGGACCGCCACCCAGACCGCCACTTTCGCAAGCGCTAGAATGTCACGTTCACGCAATACGCTGCCCATGATAAAGATGAGCGGAACATGTATAAAATCACAGCGGACCCCATACAGCGCGACGAGTATATTTCCATGCCCCATCACCATCGCATTGACAAATGACAGCACTGCCAACACCGCGCCCCAAACGACAAAACCAGTGACTGGAAATAGATTGTTGGAAACAGAGAGCCAGTAAATGGCGATAATCAAGGGATCACGAATCAGCAGCAAGGGGGAGGATAGTCCAGGCAGAACCCATCGCCGCAGCCCGCCTTCGATCAGCCAGAGAATGATATAGAGCCAGATCAGATTGCGAATCAACCGCGTCTGGCGTCCAACCACACCTCCCGCCGGTGCTGTTGCTGGACGGTCGTTCGCCGGGATGCCCGGCAATTCCCCGGCAGTGATTGCCTTCATACTCACGATGGAACGAAATCAAGGATAGCATTGGCAATGGTCTTGCCATACGCATCCCAGGTCAGTTGGCCGGCTTTTGCCTGAGCCGCCCGCGACATTTCAGAAAGCGCCGGCCGGTTGTCTGCGAACCAGGCAATTCTCTCAGCGATTTGATCCGCGCGGCGGATGGGAACCAGAAAGCCTGTCAACCCCTCCTCTATCAAGTCCTCTCCTCCTGTATTTGGAGTGATAATAAGTGGAAGGCCCCGGCTCATAGCCTCCTGCATAACCAAAGCTCTTCCCTCCACGATGGATGGCAGGCAGAATATGTCGCAACCCAGCATCAATTCCAACACTTCCGCATGGGGGCGATTGGGTTCATAGATGAAAGCAGCGAACTCATTGCGATAGAATTCCATCGGCGCCTGTGGCGTCCCCAGGATCACCAGTTCCACATCGCGCCGATCCAGCATCCGCATCGCGGCAAACAGGTCGCCAAGCCCTTTTCTCTGGCTCATGGAGCCGGCGAATAACACCCTCAACCTTCCGCGAGTGGCGGTCGGAGCACGGCTCTTTGCCGGCGAAGCCGGCGGCGAACCAAACGGGGCGACAACGATCCTCTTTTGCATCCGCGCGGTTTCTGGAAGCGACCTGGCGACGAATTGACTTGGGCAAATCACCACTTCGGATAATTCGAGTTCCTTGGTCTTGCGATCTAACTTGGTTTCAGAATCGCTTACCCCGCCGCCCAGGGTTGACTTCCATCCGGGAAGCCGCCCGGCTTCCTCCGCCAGCAATCTTCGCAGTGTCTGCCAGTAAGCAATGGGCAGATCGTAAATTCGCCTGATGCCTAATTCTCCCGCCGCCCTTAGCGTTTCCAACGCCCCATCCTCGTATGTATAAACACCGTTATATAACTTGGGAAGCTTGCGGAGGCGTTTGGCTGCGATTCTATCTAGCGCCTGATAAACAGCATCAATAGAAAAGACTCCCGTTTCATGCCGGACAAGCGCGCGCAACCCAAGGCGGCCGGCCGCCATCCGCCCCAATTCCCGAAGCGGATGCTGAACGGTGAGCGGACGCAGACATTCAGCATACGTCCGCCGCTGCAATTCGCGTCCCCAATGGCTTTTCCCAAGCAAGTCCCACAAATTGCCAGGATAGGAAGCAATGGTAGTCTGGAATTCCCCCAGAAGTCCCGCTTTGAACAAGCCAATCAAGGCCCCCCTGACATTGGCATTGCCCGTGGGGTGGGAAAAGAGCAAGCCGCTTGGCATTTTATGGTCAATGGTAATTTCGTCTCGCGCCTGTTGTCGCGATTCCGGCGTCGTTCAAGCGGCATTACCGTGACAAGATGCGGCAACGCCGCATCAAACGCTCACACCGTGTTTCACACGCCCCGCTTTGTAAACCGCGGCGTATGATTCGCGATAAAACTCTATAGGACGCAAATAGTCTTTCAGAGTAGTCCGGCCCCGTTCGCCCCGTTCACAATACTCTTCCTCCCTCATGGAAGCGGCCGATTTTAAAGCGGCGGTCAATTGTTCAATGTTCCCCGGCTCAACGATCAGGGCGGATTCTCCACCCGCTTCGGGCAGCCCGCCATCGCGGGTGACAATGACCGGAACCCCTGCGCTTCGGGCTTCAATGGGAGTCACACCCATGTCTTCACGCGTGTTCGAGGGCGCCACAAGCCAGCGGCACGAAGCCACTCGTTTTGCCTTGCTTTGTTCGTCAAGAAACCCCGGCACTTCCACGCCTTTGACACCCAAATTGGCTATCAATGACTCGACGCCTGGTTTTAGAGGGCCATTGCCAAGCAATGTGAGCGGCCATCGAACTGGGTCCAGTTGCGCCCGGGAGTAAGCAGTAACCAAATCCTCAATACCCTTGTTCTCAATCCATCTGCCCAAAAAAAGAAAGCCCTTGCGTTCGGCAGGCGGATACCAGACGCCAGGCAGATGATGCACGGAGGGCACGCGTTCGCTTCCCGCTGCCTTTCCTTTCGGCTCCCAGGTATTCCACACAAAGCTGGAAATATACCAGCGACGATGCGCCAGCCGCGCGCCAATCCCCCATAAGATCGAATGGATCTCCCAATTTCGCCGGCGCCAATTATGAATGGTGAGCACCACCTTCCTGCCCAGAAGCAGCGCCGGGAAAATAATGTCCGGAGACGCATTTTGTCCATGCACAATATCCGCCCAGCGAATCAATTTCAGCAACCTGAAATCCCCGCTATGAACATAGTGAACCGGGCAGCCCAATCCGGAGGCCATTTCCTTCAGGTCCTTTTGCAACTCCCGTCCCCCTACCAATTTGTAACATACTTGGACTTCAAACTCGGGCCATGCCACTGCCGCGGAGGCAAGTCCCATCACGAATCCCTCCATCCCTCCATAGTGACCCTGACTTGGGGTGACGATCAGGAGTTTCATGATGGAACACCTGATGCGCTCATGAGATTCCCCGAGAATTCCGAGGTTGATTTCATTGCTTCGAGCATTTGATCGGCGACTCGCTTAACGCCGTTGTTTCCCGACCGCTGAAGATCACGCGCAGGCAGAGTTTTCAGAACAGCAAATTCATTTGGAGAAAGCAGTTGGGAGGATTTTTCCTCCGGCGGAGCATCAGGGCCGCGCAAGCGCCAATCATCCCGAATCACTAACAGCGTCAAGCCATGTTCCAGCATTGCGGCGGCGGAGCCGCTCTTCTGAATGACCTGGCGGGGTGTGGTGGCAATGCCCATGTCAAGGGTTTGGAGTATCCTTGACATTTCAGAACCTGTCCTTTCGCCGGCTGCGACGACCTCCGCGCGGTTCTGCAAAGCGAGCTTCAGTTCATTAGCGGCCTCCATACTTATGTTGCTTTTGCCAAAGAAGACCAGCACCAACCGCTTTTGGAAGCGCTGCACCAAAGGCAGCAGCGTGGCAACCGCCCGTTCCGCATTCCACTCCGGAGCCATCATCCCCAAAACACCCGCCAAATAGAGTTCGCTTCTGTCAGCATGCCTTTCCACAGACTTGGTCACCAACGGCTCCAGGAGGCCGTCCCAGCCATTACCTTCGACATAAGGTATGTTGCTGAACAGTGGCAAGATGGAGGCCGTGATTTTCTCCCGCTTCAGCGCCACCCGGTAGGTTTCTGCTTGAGTATGCACGATGCGCGGCCGCAAACGCCGCATCAAGTCCATGACAATAAGCCGCTGCAAGGCGCCCCAAACACGATGTTTGACGGGGGACTTCTCGCCCAAACCAAGCCAAAGTTCATGAAACATCACATGCCATGATGCCTTTGCATTGATTCTTGCGAGGCTTCTCCCCAGCCCAAAATAGAGGCCCTTCCGGTGAAAACCAAATGGCACAAACTGCAAGCTTGTCCAATCAGGATTGAAAACATCCGCCCAGTTGCGCGACTCAATGATGCGTTTGCTCCACGGCGCGATGCCGGGCAGGCGGAGCACGGATACTGACGTGCCTTCGATTTCTTGTGATCCAAACACCGTTTCGGAAATGTGCGGGTCGTTCAATGCAACGGCGGCGCTGGGATGGCCTCGCCGGGTTAATTCACCG
>Ga0182027_10005818_pt1 | contig 18631 bp, 19 predicted proteins | sample 712E1DmetaG_FD_121300 | JGI IMG/M metagenome (GOLD analysis project Ga0182027, IMG submission 121300) | Permafrost microbial communities from Stordalen Mire, Sweden - 712E1D metaG (Illumina Assembly) | ecosystem: Environmental > Terrestrial > Soil > Wetlands > Permafrost | place: Sweden...
CGCTTCATCCTCCTCGGGTCGCAGCCAATCTGTCGCCAGCGCCGCTTCGCTTAATAGCGCAAGATTGACAGCATCTTCCGCCGGTTCCTCATTGAGAATTGTAATAATCACACGCCTCTTCTTCGGCAGTTTGATCGATTCAAGGATTCTCAAATTGCCTTTTTCATCAATGAACGCCTCAATTGTTTGAAGCATTGCGTACATCACTTTCTATATGCCTGCCGTTACTGCATTGAGTATAACATGCTTGCAAACGCGATTCTTTTTTAATCCAACTCGCCCAAAAATCTGCGTTTATCCGTGGCTAAATTCTAACTCACCCTCAACACCTTTGCACCGCGAATCTTTCCATGCTTTATTTCAAGCAACAAAGCGTTGGCATCCTTCAAATCACTTTCCTCTCCAGACTTCCTGCAACGCTCAATAATCTAAAAGGATGATGCCCTCTTCTTTTACAATATCTTTCGCCTCTTCAGACATCAAAAAATCGAAGTCCGTCTGGCGGATATGCTTGCCATCGGGTTCGATGGCAAGTAACTCGGCGTCATCCAAGCCGGGATGGATCGCCCACTCGCTCAGCCCCGCCGGTAACTCGTGTAACATTTTGCCATAAATCGCTGATCTATTGACCGGATCGAGCAGGTAACTATCCAGAAAGTCGTAATCGTTGGTGGGTAACCCCTCGCTTTGTAATTTTTCGATCCAGGATTGGCCCGCAAGCCGGAGCGCCAATCCGTATTCTCTGGCCAGCCCCAGCATCACATCGAAAATATCCGTTCTGTTGCCAATACGCAGTGAATGCCAGTCCAGGTGAGTGGGTTTGAGCTTGGCTGCCAGCACGGCCTCGATCTGTCCCCTGAATTCCAGTTCCAGTTGGTCTAACCTGACCCCATCCAAAAATTCAGGCATCTGTTCAAAGGTGTGGAAATACCCAGCTTGATTGATCAGCGCTGGCACCTTTTCCTTTGAAGTGACTGGTCCCCAACGGTAATTGGGCCATTCAGATATAACGGTGAGGTGAATGCCAAAGGGGACTTCGGGATGATCTGAGAGGAAGTGCATGGCGTGCAAAGCCCAAGGGCAGGGCACCATCAAGGTTGTGGAACGCAGTACCCCTCTCTGGAGCGCACGCAAGATGGCCTCATTAATCGCATGACACATCCCGAAATCGTCGGCGTTGATAATAAGCAGGCGGGCATCAGCCGGATACCCCAGCAACCGGTTTGTCTGGCTATTGGTCAGTGTGCTCATTTGCTTGGCAAATGTCTATGCTCTTTTCAGGATGACTTCAATCCGACCCATCTGTTCCGGCGTCAGCGGGCCGAACTCCATCGCGCCTGCATTCTCCTCAACCTGTTTGACAGTGCGGAAGCCGGGGATGGGGATGGTCTGCGGGGTGCGGGCCCAATTCCAGGCGAGAGCTCCCTGCGCCACCGTCCGACCCTTGCTGGTGAGGATCTCCAGGATGGCATCCCGCATGGACATCCATTCCGGGTTAGGTTTGCCATCTTTAAAGTACTTCATCCATTCAGGGCTTTTTTGACCGCGCACATCATCAATAGAGACTTTCGTTGACTGATTATATTTTCCGGTCAATAATCCCATTGCCAATGGACCGCGGTTGATGGCGGCCAGGTTGTGTTTCTCGCAAAGGGCGATCATCGCCGGGTTGTCGTCCAGCACATTCAGTTGCAATTGGATAGCGGTGCATTTCGGCCCTTGGGCAAAGACCTCCGCCCTGTCAACAAAATCGGTGCTCCAGCCGTAGGCGCGGATTTTGCCTCCCTGCACCAGTTTTTCAAGCGTCTCCCGGATCGGCGCGGCTTTTTCCGCGGGGTAACCGTTGTCGTGGAATTGATACAGGTCAATGGTGTCGGTATTCAACCGGCGCAGGGATTCTTCACAGGCTTTGCGGATTCCTTCCGGCGATGTATCCGCTCCCGTTACTTGGCGCGTGGTTTCATCGAAGACGGCGTTGAATTTCGTTGCAATCACCACCTGTGACCTGCGGCCGGCGATCGCGCGGCCGAGCACCCGTTCGCTGTGACCCGCGCCATAAACATTGGCCGTATCGAAGAAATTAACCCCATGATCCAGGGCGGCATGAATGGCTCGAATGGACTCTTCATCGTCTACTTCACCCCAGCCTTGCGGTGTCTCCCCGGCCCAGAAAGGGCCTCCAATTGCCCAACACCCCATCCCCAATGCACTCACTTCGATTCCAGAGCGCCCCAAAGTGCGTTTCATGATTTGTCTCCTTGAAATCTGATTGGCTGTCCGGCTATTAATGATGCTGTCGGTATAATGGATTATATCCCTCTGCCGAATATTTCATAGATTATTTGGGCGGTTATACTGCAAAAAAATTAGCGGGTGAGCCTATCTATAGAATCACCCTTAACACCTTTGCACCGCGAATTTTCCCCTGCTTCATTTCCAGCAGTGCCATGTTGGCGTCCTTCAAATCATATTCCTGAAACTCGGGCTTGATGTTCGCCTCTGCCGCCAGCGACAAAAACTCACGCACATCCTGCCTCGTCACGTTTGCCACGCTCTTGATCTCCTTCTCCATCCACAACTGCGACGGATAATCCAGCCTTGTCAGGATTTCTTTATCGGCTTCCTCTTTGCGGATGGCATTGATGACGACTCGCCCGCCCGGCCTCAAATGCTTCAACGCTTCTGCAATCGGACCCCAAACGGGCGTGGTGTCAATGACCGCGTTTAGCATCTGGGGCGGAGTGTCAGTGATTGCACCGGCCCATGCTGCACCCAATGACTTGGCAAATTCTCTTTCTTCCACGCTCCGGCTAAAAACAAAAATATTTGTATTCGGATATTTGTGTTTTGCCATCTTCAAGACCAGATGATTCGAACCGCCGAAGCCCATTAATCCCAGCGATTGCCCATCTGTGATGTTCGCCAGCCGCAGTGAACGATATCCGATGGCGCCCGCACACAATAAGGGTGCGGCTTCCGTATCGTTGAAGGTTTCTGGGATGGGGTGAACGAAATCTGCACGCACGGTCATATATTCAGCGTATCCGCCATTGACATCCCGTCCCGTGGCCTTGAATTCACTGCATAGGTTTTCATTGCCTGATAGACAGTGCTCACATTGTCCGCAAGCCGAAGCGATCCACGCCACGCCGACGCGGTCTCCAGGTCTTACAAGTCCGACACTTCTCTCATCGACTTTTGAGACCTCTGAGACCTTTGCGACTTGTGGGACTTCTGAGACTTGTAAGACTTTTGACACTTCCCCGACTTGTTCTACCCTTCCGACCACCTGATGTCCCAACACCATCGGAAGTCGCGGTGGCAGTTCTTCCTTCGATCTCATCCAGCTCTGTGTGGCACACTCCGCAGGCAGAGACCCGAATCAAAACTTCACCAGCGTTTGGTTTTGGCTCAGGAACGTCTTCGAATAAAAGCGGCTTTGGATTTTTGGCAATCGGCGCAATCTCGCGCAACCGCATGGCTTTCATAGCTTCGCTTTCACGCTCTCCACTTTATCTGCCATGGTCTGTGGACGATCGGTGCGCGTGCCCACCTTGATCTGCGTTGAGATGCGCGGGGCGCCCATTTTATGGATTGTTTCATGGCAGTGTTTGATGGCCGCAAAGACCGTATCCCATTCGCCTTCAACATTGGTCCCATTGGCATGTAGTTCATAATTCAACCCCGCTTCTTTCAGGATGCGCTCGCAGGCCGCCACATATTTGGAGAGTGATACTCCCACTCCCAGCGGGATGACGGTGAATTCAAGAATAACGTTCATGGGTTACCTTTCTTATTTTTTATTGTCATTGCGAGGAGCGAAGCGACGAAGCAATCTCATGTTTGAATGAGGAGATTATGGTCTTACCAAAGTTGCTTGACGAATCGGATGTTTTGGAACGCGCATGCCACACATGGGTTAGTTTCGTCAATTTTCTAGGGTTTATTCGCGTCATTCGCAAATTCGCGTTAAGGGTTTCCGACTTTGGTAAAGCCATGATGAGCGGATTGCTTTGCCTTCGGCTCGCAATAACATCTATAAAACATACGGTATGAACATTTTAGTCCGCTTCATATACTCTTGATAATCTGTTCCAAAAGTTTGAACGCATTCGGCTTCGTCCGCTTTGGCGGTGGCATGCAGGAAAAGGGTTGCAAGCAAAGCCAGTGTGATTCCCATTTGAGAGGGCGCCTTGAAGAAGATACCCCACGCCAGCAGGAATAAGGAACTGTATAGGGGATGACGGATAAATTTGTAGATCCCACTTGTGACCAGCTTTGTGGTTCTTTCAAAAGCCAGTAGTTGGGAGTCGGGGCGTTCTTCCTTGTTGGGTTGGCCTTTTGCGCGCAGGGATTGAACCCCAAATATTAATGGAACGAGGCAGCCAAACAGGAGAATCCACGAGATGATTTGATACCACGCCAGCCAATGACTGAACCATTGAGGCAGGTTGATGATCACAAGGCCGAGAATCGCTTCCCATGCAAAGAAGCGCTGAAAACCATGCGAATCAGGATGGCGAAGGGACTTCCAGGAAATCGCAATCAGAATGACCGAACCGAGCACAAACGCTATCCATTGAACCATTGCATACTCCCGTTAGCCTTGCGAAAATAAGGCTTTCTCAAAGCCGGAAATGAGTCCGCGAATTTACGCGAATTTTCGCTAATTCAAAATCAATTCGCGGTAATTCGCGAAGATTGGCGGATAAAACCGGTGTTCGTTTGGAGCTTGAGAAAGCCATATGCGAAAACGTTAAATCTTGGCAAGGCGGATTATTTGGGCGGTAGACTCTGCGCGAACTCAACGCCGGTCTTGATCCAGTCGGAAAGGGCCTTGTCCGTTTTGGAGCCTTCCGGGCTGACCAGTATCCACCCGGCCATTGGCTTACCCATGTTGTCGAAGGGTTTTACATGCGGGCGCTTCATGGCCTCGTTATGCTTTCGAACATTTTCTTTTCCACCAGGCCGCGCGTGCCTTTGAGCTTCTCCCGGAGCCGTTCTCCCAATTTCGTGTCGTAAGCCATTTTGATTTCTATCCTGTTCCGAATTGACGATCTCCCGCATCGCCGAGGCCCGGTACGATGTAGCCACGCTCATTTAGATGATCGTCAATCGCTGCCAGGTATATCGGAACATCGGGGTGATGCTCCTGCATATTTTTGATGCCTTCCGGTGCACCGATCAGCCCGACAAACTTGATCTTCTTCACGCCCCAGCGCTTCAATACATCCGTGGTGGCCACTGCCGAACCGCCGGTAGCCAGCATTGGGTCGAGGATCAGACAAACGGAAACGGTCGGCTCAACGGGCAGTTTGTTGTAATACTCCACCGGCTTGAGAGTCCGCTCATCCCGGTAAAGCCCGATATGCCACACTTCCGCGACCGGCATCAATTCCCAAATGCCCTCGACCATTCCAAGCCCCGCTCGCAGGATCGGAACGAGGCCGATCTTCTCTTTGAGTTCGGTGCCGGTCATGGTCGCCAGCGGCGTTTCCACCTGACGTGGAACGGTGAGCAGATCGGAGGTCGCTTCATAGCAAAGCAGCGCCGCAATTTCACGTACCAGTTCGCGGAATTTTTTTGGTTCGATGTTTTTATCGCGCATTCGGGAAAGTTTATGGGCAACCAGCGGGTGGGTGGAAGCATGAACGTTGGACATGGTTTCTCCTGAAAGAGTTACTTTATTATAGCCTGCAAGGTGATTTTTGACCCGTGACTTGTACCTGCAATTTATGTACACTAATAGTGAGTAAAGTTACGTGAAACTTTCCGGCTTGCACATTCTTTTGACCTATCAATGCACCGCGCTTGCGAACATTGTTTCGTGTGGGGCAGTCCTCGCCAGCGCGGCGTGTTTGGCCTTGAACAAATTGAGCAGGTTTTGGAGCAGGCCAAAGAGGCGGGTGTGGAGTGGGTCTATTTTGAAGGCGGCGAGCCGTTTATTTATTATAATGTTCTTATCAAGGGCGTTCAGCGGGCAAAAGAAATGGGTTTTGCTGTCGGTATCGTATCGAACGCTTATTGGGCCGCTTCCGTTGCCGAAGCTGTAGAGCATCTACGACCCTTTGAAGGCCGCCTTTCCGATTTGACGGTCAGCAGCGATCTATATCATGCCGACCAGGAACTGAGCGAGGAATCGCAGAATGCCATTGTCGCAGCCAAGTGGCTGGATATTCCAACGGGCATGATCAGCATTGCCAAATTGGGTGACGATGCTCCTCAAACGCATGGCCAGATCAAGGACCAGGGCGCGGTCATGTATCGCGGCAGGGCGGCGGTCACTCTGGCCTTGCATGCAGACGGGCATTCGTGGTCTGAATTCACCAGATGCCCTCATGAAGACTTGCGCGAACCCGGACGCGCCCATCTTGACCCGTTTGGAAATCTGCACATCTGCCAGGGGATTGTGATCGGCAATATCTTTGAGAAACCGCTTAAAGACATTTGTGATGATTACCATGTGGAGGCGCATCCGATTTGTGGGCCATTATTGGATGGCGGCCCGGCTGCGTTGATCAGCGAGTATAACCTGCCGCACGAATCCAAGGTTGCCGACGCCTGTCATCTTTGTTATGAAGCACGTCTGGCATTGCGGGCGCGTTTCCCTGAATTGCTCAAGCCCGATCAGATGTATGGATTGAATGGAAGTGAAACCTAATTCCGCAAGCTTGTTAGCTAGTGTGGCGTAAGGATAATCAACAACCCCCAAACTAAAATTAATAAAACAGGAATACCATTTGAGCCAAATCCACCATTGACGATAAGCCATTTTCCTTTTCCGAGAAGAGGCGGGAATTCTGATCTCAAAGCTTTAATTTGGTCACTCTTATCACCCTCTGGCTTTTCCCAGAACTTAACTAACATTACAGCGCGATGTCAGACAACTTTCTTCTTCTTCTCCCCTCCTCGCTTGTTGGGGAGGGTCGCGAAGCACGCCGGAGGCGACGGGGGTGGGGGATCATTCCTCGCCCGAACGAAGACAACAACCTTGCGCTGTAATACTAATTCATCCATATGAACAAATGCAGCCCAAATACCCAATAAGCTGAAAAGATTTAAGGTGATAGCAGTCGCGCTAAAAATAATTGCTATATGATACTTTTCTATAGATGCTAGATTTTGAACTTATTAATGTGAATCTCGGCACGTTTTATATAAGGCCAATAAGATAATCAGTTTTGATTCGTAGACATAGTATTCAGTTTACGACTTTGTAAAAAGTTTTTGATATCTTGCAATTCTATCGTTTAAATGCAGGCTCCTCTTTTCTTCTTCCAAGCAGGAAGCCGCTCACGACGGTCAGAAGGGTCCCGGCAAAGATGTAGATCACGGAGATGGCGCTGGGTGGTTTTAATGCGAAGATGTAAAAATAGACCAGGATGGGGGCAATCTGAACCGGCACCTGCGCCACCGGGACCACATTGCTCGCCTGGGCGATTTTGAAGGCCAGTTGGTTTTGCCAGGTGATGGTGCTGGCGGTGGTCATCAGGATCAGGGCGGCCAAAACGAAGATCGTATTCTGCAGGGTCGAACCGCTGCCGGTCAGCACGATCACAAACAAGGCGAGCAATGGATTGATCCAGAAATCCGACAGGCAGGCCAGAAAACCATTCGTCAGGGCAATCAACATCCCTTTACGTCCGATGACGCGCTCTGCCGTTCTGCGCACAACAAAACTCAGGATGAATAGAACTGCTGTGAAGGCCGCGATCCTGCGCAGCGCATCGTCATTTGCCAGCGTCGCGCGCACCTGGGTTTGGTTGATCCCCAATTCACTTAAACCCAATAAAACGATCCCGAGGATCATCAACCCAATACCGGTGATTTCGGAGGCGTTCAATGTTTCCTGATTCATCCTGACCGAGCCGATGACTAAAACGATCAGGCCCGAAGCCATCAGACCGGGCGTTAGCGCCGGGCCGATCATGCTCTGGGCAACCATGTACAAGGCCGTTCCGCCGAACAGGCCGAAGAGAACGCCGAATAGCCAGACTCGATTCTTCAACAGCCGGAGAAAAAAGCCGCCTCCTGTGCTGTCTTTGCGGACCTGGTTGACGGCTTGTTTTTCGAGGAGTTGCCCGAACTGGGTCAAAATCCCGGCCAGGATTCCAACCGCCACTCCGATGATGTAAGAGGTTGTCACGGTGTTAGATCGTGAAGCCGTTATCCTGGATCACGTTGGCAAACCATTTGCCGCTGTCTTTCACCGTCCTTTTTAGAGTCTTGTAATCCACATAAACGAGCCCGAAGCGCGGGCCATATCCCAATGCCCATTCAAAATTGTCCATCAACGACCAGTGGAAGTAGCCTTTGATCGGCGCGCCGTCCTGGATGGCGTGATGAACCTGTGCGATGTGATTTTGCAAATAGCGGATGCGGCGTTCATCGCGGACGCGGCCATCGAAGTCAAGCCCATCAGGAACCGGCACGCCGTTTTCCGTGACCATCAATTCGCAGGTGGGTTGGTAGTCCTTCCAAATTCGCATCAGGATCTCATACATGCCTTCAGGGTAGATTTCCCACATGCCGGAATATTCATTACCTTCGGGAAAAGTTTGCTCGGCGGCCACCAGTGGAAATTTTGCTTGATGCTTTAGCACCGAGCGCGAGTAATAGTTAACCCCAAGCACGTCGACATTTTTGATCTTTTCAAGGTCGCCGGCCTTGATCAGCGAACCGGATAGCATTTTGACCAGGGCAAATTCCTCGATCGGTGACGTGCCTTTGAGCAGGGGATCCAGCACTGAGCGGTTTGTCAATGCATCCACGCGCAGTGCGGCCTCGCGATCCTTTTTGGAACCGGTGGCCGGATACATCGGGTTGAGGTTGAGCGTGATGCCGATCTTGACCGGCCCTTTGGCTGAGGCGCGCATGGCTTCCGCGGCCAGCCCATGCGAAAGCAATAAATGATGCAGGGCTTTGATGCCGGCCACCGGGTCCTTGAAACCCGGGGCGTGGTCGCCGAGGAAATATCCGAGGATGGAGGTCACCCAGGGTTCGTTGTGAGTGAAGATGACTTTCACGCGATCCGTCAAATGCTCCGAAACGATGCGCGCGTATTCGGCAAAGGCATAGGCCGTTTCGCGGTTGGGCCAGCCGCCTTTTTCCTGCAAGGCCTGCGGCAGGTCGTAATGGAAAAGACAGGCATAAGGTTCGATGCCCTGCTTCAGCAGTTCATCCACCAGTCGGTCATAAAACCCCAAACCTTTTGGGTTGACCTTGCCCGTCCCTTCCGGCAGGATGCGCGTCCAGGCGATGGAAAAACGATAAGTCTTCAGGCCGAGGTCGGCCATCAACTTTATATCGTCCTTATAGCGGTGATAATGATCCACGGCCACATCGCCGTTTTCGTTGTTGGCGACTTTGCCCGGCTTATGACTGAAAACATCCCAGATGGAAGGCCCTTTGCCGTCCTCATTCCATGCGCCTTCGATCTGATAGGCCGAGGTGGCCGCGCCCCATACAAATCCTTTTGGAAAAGTTAGCGAAGTCATGCGGCAAGCATACAGGAGAATCGGTCATTGCGCAAGGCAAACAAACCCGATTCACCCCGAATTCGTTCCCCGTAGAGACGTTGCATGCAACGTCTCTACATTAATTATTGTCCCGCCGGTTTTTGCACCTGGAACTTTTGCACTTTGTCACCGAGCGCCACGTAGACGTTGTTGCTGCTGTCAATCGCAAGCCCGTAGGCCTCGGCCGGGAAGGAGTTGAGATAGGCGCCTGAGGAATCGAAGACCTGGACATTGCCGAATATATCGGCCACAAAAACGCGGCCATAGCCGTCTATGGCAATTCCCGAGGGCTCGGTGAACTTGCCATTTTGAATATTAGAGGCATCCGCTTCGCCGCCAAACTGATTGACATATTTGCCGCCCGGCGTGAACTTGAACACCAGGTAATTGGTGGAGCCGACCGCGTAGATGTTCCCAAGCCCATCCACCGCAATTTTGGCTTCGCTCTCGCCGTCGCCCGTGACGTTCTCGAAGGCCTTCTTGATTTCAAGGTTGATCTTCCCGTTTTGGTTGAAGTGCACGATGGAGTCTTCATCGGTGGCGGCGTAGAGTGTTCCATCCGGGCCAAGCGCTATGGATTGATAGTAGCGCTGGTCATCCTGGATTTCATTGAGTTTCTTGCCGGTCGAATCATAGACGGTTATTTTGCCCTCATGCACGGCATAGATCTTTCCATCCCGGCTGACGGCCAGCGAATCCACACCCACTTTGTTGCCGAGCGGGATCATGGAGACGAATTTGCCAGTGGGATCGAATATCTGGATGCGGCCGTCCTGAAAATCGCCGACGATGATATTTCCGCTGCCATCCACGGCCACGGCGCGCGCATCCGTAAACATGCCCTGGCCGATGCCCTTTGATCCAAAGCTGAGCGTCTGCTTTGCGAAGCCGGAGGATGCAATACCGCCCAATCCCTGTGGAAGATTGGTCGCCATGGAAATCATGGTTGCAATGGGATTATTGCTGCCTGAGTTTGAAGAGCTTGAACCAAAGAAGGAGGCAAAGGGTATGAAGCCAAGCAGGGTAGTACCGAAGGCGCCGATCAGCGAGCAGACCACGATCAAGACGATAATGATCGGCAGCTTGGAGCCAAGCCAATAACCCAGGTCAAAGCCGCGCGGCTGGCTGGGAGTGGATGAACTGCTAGTTGTAAACGTACTGCCGGTGAACGGCGCGTAATTTGGCTGGTTGAAGCCCGTATACATCGGAGGCGTCTGTCCCCATTGCAGGCCGCTTTGACCCGGGACCAGACTCACAGCCTGACCGGAGACGATCTGGTTGATGGCCGTGGTGGCATCGGTCAGGGAGGTGCCGGTGATCTGGCTGTATAGCTGGGCAGCCTCGGTGATCCGGCCTTGTTCCGCGAGCGAGATGGCCTCGGGCAGGCGCATCGCTCCGCCCACGATCTCGTTCAGGTTCAAGCCGGCCCATTGATATTGCGGCACGCTCGAAGAAGATCCGGGTGCGGGTGTTCTTAGGGATTGCGGGATGATGACCGTACCGCCGCAATAGTTGCATTTTATGGTGAGCGCCCCCACTTGCGGCTCGAGCGGCGCGCCGCAGGTCGGACATTTGAATGCACGGATGGATGAATCGCTTGCCATTTATTTTCTCCTTCAAAATATTACGATATCTATTAGAAAGTTTTTTGAACATCAAAAATTTAACCAGAGATGAACGACTTTTAGGGATAGGTATTTTCAAAACAGCTACTCTTGTGAGCATACTCCCCTTCCTTCTTAGGGAAGGGTCGCGTAGCACTTCCGTCGGCAGGTGTTTTTCCTGCCAGGAAGTCGGGGGTTAGGTCTGGGTTAGGTCTCATTGATGCGAAGAATTCTACGATCACATAGCTTGTTTTCAAAACACCTACTCTTATAAGAGATGAACGAGGATAAACATCGATTGGACTAAGGGTTTCTCAAAGTCGGAAACGAGTCCGCGAATTTTCGCAAATTACCGCGAATTGATTTTGAATTAGCGAAAATTCGTGTAAATTCGCGGATAAAATCGTTGTTCATCTCTGGTGAGTCTTTTCCCCTTCCCTTTTAGGGAAGGGGTAGGGGTTAGGTCTCTTATTGTCCTGAAGGCTTTTGCACTTGGAACTTTTCCACTTGATCACCGGTGGCCACGTAGACATTGTTCTGGCTATCCACGGCCACACCGTATCCCGAAGCCTGGAAGGAATTCATAAACTTGCCGGTCGAATCGAACATCTGAACGTCGCCGAATGGATCGGAGACAAAGATGCGCCCATAACCATCCACGGCGATGCCGGTCGGCGAGACGAACTTTCCGTTCCCGGTTTGTCCGCCGCCGGTCTGGCCGCCAAACTGGCTGATGTATTTGCCATCGGGCCCAAACTTAAGCGCCAGGTCGTTGACATCCTCCCCCAGGTAGTAGATGTTCCCGCTGCTGTCCACGGCGATCTGGGTGTCGGAATCCGCTTCGCCGGTGACGTTCTCAAAAGCCTTGGTGATCTCGAGGCTGATCTTCCCTTTTTGATCGAAGCGGACGATGGAGTCGTTTTCAGTGGCTGCGTAAAGCGTCCCATCCGGACCAAGCGCTACGGCTTGATAGAAGCGCTGGTCGTCCTTGATCTCCTGGAGTTGTTTGCCGGTTGAATCAAAGATGGTAATCTTGCCACTGTGTGCGGCATAGATTTTTCCGTCCGGGCTGACGGCCAGCGAGAAGATACTCTCCTTGCTGCCCAGCGAGAACATCGAAATGAATTTCCCTGTGGGGTCGAAAGTCTGAATGCGTCCATCCGTGTAATCGGCGACAATGATGTTGCCCTTGCCATCCACGCCAAGTGAATGCGATTCGCTGAACATGCCCTGGCCGCTGCCCTTGGAGCCAAAGGTCAGGATGTTGTTTGCGAACGGCAGGGGGGAGTTATTCGAAGCGCTGGAGGTGCTGACCGCAACCGGCGTGACATTGGCCGGCGCCTGAACCTTAAACTTGACAACATTCGTATCGCTCACCGAAGTCGCATACAGGTTGCTTTGTGCATCGAAGGTCATGCCATAAAAGCTCCCGGAAATATTGTTGAGATATTTTCCGCTGGAATCAAAGACCTGAATGGTATCGCCATCGCTGACGAAAATACGGCCATAGCCGTCCACTGCAATTGCCAAAGGCGAGATGAATTTGCCGCCGGTGAACTGGCTGGGATCGCTGGATTCACTCCCGAACTGGCTGATGAATTTGCCTGACGGCGAATATTTGAAGACCGCATAGGCATCATCGTTGGTGATATACATGTTCCCCAGACCGTCCACCGCCAGGTAGGAAAACCCGCCGGGACTGCCGGTGATGTTGCTGACCGCGCCGGGGATTTCGAGGTCAACAGAAGAATCCTGCTTGAAGCGCACGATGGTATCTTCGGAGAGCGCGTAGAGCGTACCGTCCGCGCCCAGGGTGACATCATCGTAGCTATGCCCGCTGTCACCGATCCGCCCGAGGGGCTGGCCGCTCTCGTTATAGACCAGAATCACGTTGCCGGTGGAGATATAGATCGTCCCGTCGCGGCTGACCGCCAGGCCCGTGGCTAGGCTGGGCTTTTTGCCGTCGGCGCTGATCGTGAACAGGGATGAAAACTTTCCAGCCGGGGTGAAGATCTGGACGCGCCCGTCCTCATAATCGGCCACCACAATGTTGCCGCTGCCGTCCACGCCGAGGGCGCGCGCATCCTGGAACATGCCCTGACCGATGCCCTTCGAGCCGAAGGACAGCACCTGGTTTCCAAAGAACATGGCGGCGACCGGATTAACCCCGTTAGACCCAAGCATAAAATAACCGATGACCGCCGCGACCACACACACCACCAGTGCGGCAATGACCCCGCCTACCATGAACATCGGCGTGCGATTCACTTTGCTGGTGTAGGTTTCCCCGGTAAAGGTCGGGGGAGAAAAGGTGTTGGCCTGGTTGAAAGTGTTGAAGGCGACTGGGGATGATGTAAAGGTGCGCGCGTCCTGCGGGATGACAATGCTGTCACCGCAATAAGGGCACTTCATTTGTGCCGCGTTCGGCTCGGGTGCAAGGCTCGCGCCGCAGCTGGGGCATGAAAAGGTGCTGAGGGATGGATTACTGCTCATAATATTTCCTCGATCGGGAGATTTTCTTTAAGCATAACCGGGGTGCGGTGTTATGTACATAGGACAGACAGGGGATGCCAGCAGGTCTAACAAGTCAATCCGTTGCCAGGTTTTGGGATATGGTGGTCGAGTGATCTGTCACTGATGGACTTAATCCAGTCCATTTCGGTTTTGCCAATTTGAAGCCAGTTCGTTTGTCCGTGCCCGCCAATGGCCGTAAAGGTGCCGACTTTGACTTTCGGCATTCCTAGTTCTGCTTGCGTTTTGAGCGTCCAGATTTCTATGTGCAGTACCTACCATTCCGCCCGGTCGCCTGCATTTAAAGACTGGCCTAGAGTCAATGCGGGCGACTCTAGGCTGGTGGCATTGTCATGTATGTTATTTGTGTTGACAAGAGGGAAGCATCGTCAAAGATGACGATGGGGGACGGTGGACCGTAGACGGGGGATGGGGAACGGGGGACGGGCGTATAATCCCTAGTTGGGCGCTAAACACTTATTGGTAAGCCATCGACACAAGGTTTGACATTGTCCGCTATGGGACATAAAATATTACCTTGTCAGTGCACCACATCATCCAGCCATATTACGTGCTGACCTTTATTCTCGGTATTATTTCCAACATGGCCTAGATGAGGATTACCAAAGTGATCTTAATCTGATGGATTTGCCAAGCAGGAAGTAGCTTGTGCTGCGATCCGCGTTATGTTCTCGGCAACTGGAACGTATTGAATTAACGGAAACCACAGGAAATGCTAGAGTATATAATCTCCAAGATCGAGGAACTCATGCAGGCGGCTCGTGACAACTATGGCGTAAATCCAGTTGTCTTCCTGGTCATCTACCTGGTTTGCGTGCCAATTTTCTACTATTCATTATTCCGTACGTTTCGGGCGATCGCTAAAAAGTTTGGGAAGGAAGTTATGCTTTGGAGCGCAATCTTTTTATGTTCGAACGTGGCGCCTTTTCTCTACGTGCTTCTCTTCGGTCGGAACATCCCCTGGTGGGTATATGGCATCATCGCCATCTTAATAGGACAGGGCGTTTTATCTCTGGTTATGAAGCTGCGGGGTTCCGCTGCGGTCGGCGCGAAGGTTAGGTGATAAGCAAGATAAGGTCAAATAGAGTGCTGTCTGGAAGGTCATTAAGCGCCCACAATGTGCACCCGACTGGCGGGATCTGGTGTGTATCAAAAGATCATCAATCAAATGCCACCCCATCGAACGTATATCGAAGCGTTTGCTGGATCGGGTGCGGTTCTGCATTTGAAACGTGCGGCCTTGGCCAATATCGCCGTAGATGCCGATGCCAGCTGTACGAATAAGCTGAAATGTGACCTGCCGGATGTCACCGTTATTTGTGACGATGCGATATCTGTTTTGAAGGGCTACGACTATAAAGGGGATGAACTGATTTACGCTGATCCGCCTTATCTTGGGTCAACCAGAATGAGCAAGCATAAGATATACAAGCACGAGATGATGAGTGATGATGAACATCTCGAATTGCTGACGGTCTTGAAGTCACTGCCTTGCATGGTGATGATCTCGGGCTATTGGTCGGAGTTGTACGCGCGTGAATTGAAGGACTGGCGTTCAATTTCGTTTCAAGCAATGACACGGGGCGGTTTTGCGGCTACGGAATGGCTCTGGATGAATTACCCAGAGCCGTTTGAATTGCACGATTATTCGTTTCTTGGGGAGAATTTTAGGGAACGCGAGCGCATTAAGCGCAAGAAGGTGCGTTGGGCTGAGCGATTGAAGTCCATGCCTGTGCTGGAGAGGTTCGCGATATTGAGCGTGTTGCAGGAGCATCAGATTTGACGGTGCTGAAGCGTTTGTTTAAAGTAAAAGCTTAAACACGAAGGACACGAAGGAACACAAAGGAAAAATTTTGAAAAAGAAAGCCCCTCGAAAAAAGAGGGGCTTGTGTTTAGGCTGCGGGTTTCTTGTAGAACAGATCCAAGCCAGTGAGCAGTTTCGCAAACTTATTGTCGAAGATGGATTTGTCTGTCCAATGCGAGAAGTCGAGGATGTTGTATTCCTTGATCTGCTCCATAATTCGCTCGGGAAACTTGTCAGACTTCCAAGTTTCATCGAGTGCCACAGGACATAACACATCCCGTCCCAAGTCTTTTTCGAGCTGGCGAGCTTCACGCACTTCATGCTCTACCCAATCGCTCTTTAACGAATGTTCGGAAAGTACCAGTAGCAAGATTGGGTTCTGCCTTATGGCGCGGTCAACCTGAGTTTCTATTCTCCCGGCTTTCAGATCGTGAATATCGCGCCAAAAGCGGACACCCTTCTTTGTCAATGCTCTGTCTACCGTATCCACAAATGCTGAATCATCATGAGAGTATGAGATAAACAGAGGATTGATCTGGATCGCCTGTGTCGCACGCAAGTCATAGATGCGATATTGGATTTTGACAATCTCTTCATTGCTTAAGTCAGGATTGTATAGCTTCGCCGATTCGATCTCCCAATCCGGCAGTCCACAACCGCGCAGGAACACATCTGGAATTTGCCCTTTGGATTTCTCAAGCATATCAGTGCTAATCCGAGATGGGGCCCAGTGCTTGACTCTTTCTAGCCCAAGCGTTTCGCCTAAATATTCTCCCACAAAAGTAGTATCTCCTAATGTTGCTTCCCCCAATTTGGCTCCGATGAGATTGGTAAAAATGAGAATGGCCAAAGAGAGATCGGCCCCCCTGAGATCGGCTTTCCCAAGATTGGCTGCTCTAAGATCGACCAAATCAAGAACGGCTTCCGTAAGGTTAGCCGCGCTGAGATCGGCTCCCATGAGATCGGCTTCCCCGAGATCGACTTTACTGAGATTGGCTCCACTGAGATGGGCTCCACTGAGATTGGCTTCCCTGAGGTTGGTATCCCTGAGATCTATTTCAATAGATGGATTTTCCTGCCGCCACTGATTCCAAGCAGGGACATCCTTCTTTAAAAGCGCTAATTGTTCTTCATTTGCCATTGAATGTGTCCTCCTTACGCCTATATTGAGCCAAAATCGTTTATCCTGAGGCTCAATTATACGGCAAACAATGAGCAAAAAACGCCTGCAAATCATGCTTTGAGGGGATGGCTTGCCTGATGCTGGACGGTGTGATCGCATCGCTGGTTTTGGCAGTGGGATCCGGAATCTCTTCTTTCTTTCTTTCTGTTTGTTTGTCAAGTACCTAATTTTTTGCCATCACCTTCTTGTGGCTCTTCTTTTTTATTAGGTGCAGATGTTGGATGGCTTACAACGTATCTCCAGAATTCATTTCCAGTTGCATCTTCAACCGTAGAGGGCTGGATAATGTTAGTAGGTTCTTTGCTATCCCGTATATCAATAAATGTACCAACTACTACTCTTTTTAGATTATCTCCGGGGTATTTTATGTCGGGAACATCTCCTATTTCGCGGATGTATTCTAAATAGCCTTCCATTGATATTCTGTTTATGAATTTATCACCCAAGTTTCCGTCAAATCCTATTTTCAATTTATATAGCCCTTGTTCACTCTCTCTCCTACTGCCGTTGTCAAAGAGAAAGTAAAAGCTTTTATCGTTATGCAACGCTACGTTAAAAGTCGCCTCACTCCTTCTTCTGATTTCACCTCCCGTAGCATTTCCTCCGCCGCGAGAAATTAAGGCATTATCTGGATTAACTTTTTCTGTTATCGGCAACTCATTCCCATCTTTATCAACTCCCCATACGCCTAACAAATAAACAGCGTAATTAACAATATCCTCATCTTCGTTATTGACAATTTTTATACTGGCATATCCTTCGGATTGTCTTGGAAATAATTTGATCTCAACATTCGCATCAAAAGTCTTTTTAGTTAAATCCTCTAGCTTTTTCTCTTTATCGTAATCTCGTTGCGCGGCTACTTTATACCGCGTATGAAAGTAAGCGGTAAGAGGAATTCCTGCGTAATTGTTTAAAATTAAACCGAGTATGTCTGCGAAAAATAGAGTTCCAATAATATAGAAAACAATATTGAGATTAGATTTTTCTTGCAAACCGAGAATTCTATCCGCCAAAGAAGTTCCAATAAACGCAACAAAAAGAAATAGAAGAAACGAGCCAAGCCCTATGTTCCACCCCAGCTTCACAGTGTCCCCCTTGATACCCAATTCTGATCGTAAATCAGATACGGCTTGCTGGTATACTTCCTTCCAGTACTTCTTAGTGTATTCTTTCGGGTAATTTTCCATCTCTGCGCATCCTCTCTAACCCCCATTTTACCGCGCTGTGCGTCAACTATATAGTTACCTGAGTAAATTAGTTATCGCTAATTTTGGCGGTACGGACCTGCAAAGAACCCCCCTCGTTTTCCGAGGGGCTTTGGTTTTGGTCAGGGCGAGGTGTAGGTTCCCTCGCTCAGGCCGTAGTAATCATTGAGAACTTTGATTTTATATCTATATAAGTTGTTTTGACACCAAAGCGTTGCATTGCCTAACGCATCAAAGCCCTGACGAGTGTAAAGGCACTGGCTCTTGAGCATTACTTCCACGTGGGCGAATGTCTACTCGTCCGAGAATTTGGGGAGGGGCTTGGGAAGTTACTTAAATAAATCCGAGTGGGAGCCCATGCGGATGAGGCGGAGTTCGCTGCCGACGATGGCGTAGATCAATATCCAATCGGGTGCGAGATGACAATCCCGGGCGTCTGCGAACTGTCCCTGCAGGGGATGGTCTTTGTAATGCGCTTCCAACTGTTCTTCATTGAACAATTTTTCGATCACGAGGCGCAACTTCTTGATATCGCCGCCCCGTTTCTGCATGCGCTTGTAATCCTTTTTGAACTGCCCTGAATAGCGGATCACACGCATTATGCCCCCAGGTCTTCAAAAAGCTCATCCACAGTTTCGGCGGTATGCAGGTTGAGGCCTGCCAGGGCCTGCTCGATGGCTTTCGCCGTTTCGGTGTTGGGGGTGGTGACGGCAAAGGGCAAGGCTTGCCGAAGGCTGATCTGGTGAAAGAACAGGGTGATGGCCTGGGAGGTGGTGAGTCCC
>Ga0182027_10005819_pt1 | contig 18630 bp, 19 predicted proteins | sample 712E1DmetaG_FD_121300 | JGI IMG/M metagenome (GOLD analysis project Ga0182027, IMG submission 121300) | Permafrost microbial communities from Stordalen Mire, Sweden - 712E1D metaG (Illumina Assembly) | ecosystem: Environmental > Terrestrial > Soil > Wetlands > Permafrost | place: Sweden...
GATGCGGCGGGACCCGCTGCCGCCGGTATACAGTAAAATCACCGATGTCACGGAAATCCCGGAAGGCACGGTGGGCCGGGACAAACTGGTTATCAAGCACAAATCGGCTGAAGAGCTGATGAAATATACCCGTTGTGACGAGGGGTAAAAAAATACCGGCCTGCTTTCAGAGAAGCGTAATATAGGACTAAGAGCGGAAAAATTATGGATGTTACCGGAATTATTTTAGTCGGCGGGAAAAGCCTCAGGTTCGGCAGAAATAAGGCGGTTGAAAAAATAGCCGGGATGACTCTGGTCGAAAGGGTTATCCGGCGATTGTCAGCTATCACTCATGAAATCATCCTGGTGACTAATGATGACAGTAACCAGTTCGCTGAATTTAACTTTGTTGATGTTGTTACCGATATTTATCCGGCGAAAGGACCGCTTGGCGGGATTTACACCGGTCTCGTTTCCTCGCATTCTGTGGCCAATATTGTGGTGGCCTGTGATATGCCTTTTTTGAATACGGAATTACTGGGGTACATGGTAAATCTGCTGCATGGATTCGATGCGGTCGTCCCCCGCTGGCAGAACGGTCAGATTGAACCACTGCACGGTATTTACTCAATCGGTTGTGTGCCGGTCATGAAAAAACGGCTGGAGAACGAACAACTGAGCATTTCGGGATGTCTGCAGGAGATGCGTATCCGCTACCTGGAACAGGCAGAATTTATCAAGTTCGATCCGGAATCACGGTCATTCTTTAATATCAACAGCCAGGCCGATGTCGAACTGTTTCATAAAATCGAGACGGAAAACAGACAAAATAATGTTTAGCGTTTTCAGGATTTGTCGGTAACAAATATCCGTTTGTATAGGTCTTCGCCGTAGCTCGTTTGCAGGGGTTCCCCGACCGCCAATTTATAGGTTCTGGTGCCGTCAGCCTGGCGGTCGGCCCGCAGGAAAATGGCATTCCCCATCTTTTTATCCCATAAACCGTGCGCAAATTCATACTGGTGGGTTACGAAAAACACCTTGATGCCTTTTTCTACCAGGCCGGTGGTTATCTGTCTGGCGATTTCGGAACCTTCCCTTTCGTTCGTGGCCGCGAAAGACTCATTGAACAGGACGATGGAATTCAGCGATAACCGGTCGACGATTTGACTCGTTCTTTTCAGTTCTTCGTCCAGCTTGCCGCTTTCCATCGTGATATCTTCTTCCCGTTTAAAGTGAGTAAAAAGACCGTCGCAGATATTAGCCCTGAAATTATCGGCGGCGACAAACATGCCGCACTGCATCATCATTTGCGCCAGGCCGATGCTGCGCAGGAAAGTAGATTTACCACCCTGGTTGGCGCCGGTAATTAACACCAGGTTCTTTTTATCGGCGCCGACATCGTTGCTGACCACTTTATTTTTGACGGTTAAAGCCAGGCAGATATCATATAATCCCTGGAAAGCATGCTGCCGTTCTGTTAGCGCGGCCGGTTCCGGCAAGACTGACGGTTCGCCGATTTTCTCCAGCTGTTCATGTAAATTCAAGCACCCGACATAAAAACCGAGTTCGAAACGGAGCATACTGAAGAAGCTGTCGATATGGTCGGCGGATTGGGCCACCGCATTAACTGCGGATTTAATGCCTTTATTCCGCAATTCTTCCAGGGCTTTGCTGCCGCCTTCGTCTCGTGTTTCAATCCGGAAAGTGTAAACCGGTGATTTTTTTGTAAAAAGACGCTGCACTAAACTCAATTTTTTATCCAGTGGCTTGCGCAGGATATAATTCGTGCCTTCATTACCTCTTCCGAGTTCAACCCCGATCAGGATGCCGTGATGGAATTCAAGCCGGCGGAGATGGTTCTGGATAAGGGTGAAATACGGGGCATCAAGCTCTTTTTTTATCATCGCGAAGAGCGTTCTAAAACCTTCCGACTCGAATTTATCGGCGTGTTCATCGGCCATGGCCCGCAGCTGCTTCAGGCTGCCGACAAACATTTGTAACGCGCCCACCGAAACGGACATCACGTAAGCCGGGTTGCTGTTTTCCAGCAGCCAGCCCCAATGGTTCTTTTGCTTCGTTTCCATGGCGTCTTCGGCAATTTTATATAGGTTCCGGACAATCACCGGGTTTTTCAGACAATCCTTTAAAATGCTCTGGCGGAAGAGTATCGAGTCGCAGTCGTCTCTCATTCCGGCGAAGATAACTTTTTGCACGGATTCCCGCAGAAATTCGTCACCGAGCGCCATGGCGTTAAACAGCGTGTCCAGTTCCAGGTCTTGCGTCAGGTCCGGCGCATTCCACGGTAACTGCTGCTGCACGTCAAAATCACGGTCTTTATACATCAAAAAAACCTTCATGATTTGATGCGCTCCTGTAACGATTTGTAAGTGAGGTGATGTTTTTCTGCGATGGCGATGGCGTAAGACAAACCGTCCGCCGGTTTTCTGATAACGCGGAACGTGCTCTTAGCCGGGTTTTCCGGATTGATGATGCTGACCATACTGACGGTTTTTTCGCTGTATGTTGAGAGTTCCTCAACGAAAGTGACCCAGACACACAATAAATCCAGTTCGATGATTTTCTCGATTACTTTTTTACTCAAAAAGATGGCGTCCTGCAAGGTGGTAGAAGTCAGGATTTCATTGATGATGACGATACTTTTCGGCGTCGCCTGATTCAGGATTTCGTAGACTCTGATCAGGTCGTCCTGTAATTTGCCCCGAAGGTCTTTGATGTCTTCCGTTTTTTCAAAATGAGTGAAAAGCCGGTCGAACAGATAAAGGCGGGCTTCGCTGCCGGGGACCGGACAGCCCAGTCCGGCCAGATAATGCAGCTGCCCGAACATCCGCGCAAACGTGGTTTTCCCACCCTGGTTGGGGCCGGAAACGACAAATATCCGTTCCTTGCCTTTCATGGAAAATCCGTTGCAGACGATAGACGAGCCTTCGGAAACGAGCTTGTTCGCCAGGGCTAAATCAAATCCGTTATTACTGAAAATTTCTTTGTTGACCTCGGAAATTTGGGGGTAGCAGAATTGCAAACCGGCCGGTTTGAATTTGGCGATAAACTCCAGATAGGCAACATAAAATTGGATTTCCCTGTCGAATACGCTGATGGTTTCAGCGACGAAATTAGCGTGCTGTTCAAAATAATTGTCCAAAGCTGCGAAAATAGCGGGATACAATTTGGCCACGAAATCAACAATCCGCGCTTCCACATCATTAACGTCGGAATCTTCGCGCAATTTGGTCCGGTAGTCTTTGACGGTGCCCTGTTTGAACTTGTCGAAGGTTTGTGCCACTTCGATGCTGAAATCAGTTTCACCTTCATACTTGCGGACCCGAACGGTCAGGCCGTTGATATGCAGGCTGTATTTTACGGTGGACAGGTCGGCGCTGAGCTTCTTCGTATCCGCTGACAGGGTTGTAAAGCCATCCGATTTTGCATAAGCGGTGAGGTATTCGCGGAAAGATAAAAAGCCGCGTGATTTTAGTTCCAGCGCGGACAAATCGTTTACCAGGTTGTTGACGGTCTCGCAATAAAGGGCCGCCGCTTCTAAAAACCAGCCTTCCTTGAAGTTTTTATAGATTAACTTTTCGGAAAGGGCGAGGTATTTGCGCACCAGCACCATTTTCGTGGCAAACGATTTGATCGCGGCCATCAAAGCATCGCCGGTGAGTTCCTGCATGATTTCATGGCGGTACAGGATGGCGTCCTCACTCTGTACGGGAGTATAAAAAAACGGCTGCAGGGCATAGATGTCTCTCTCGGCGGTGACGGCATCGATAATCTGGTTGAGATTTAAATCCACAAAAAAGGGCGGCACCTCAGTGTTTGTTTTATTGGCGCCTTCACCTGTTTTAATGAACAGAATGCTTTCAAAGGTCATCGGGGAAACTGCCTCCAGCAAATAATACGGCCGGTCGTTCACTAAAAAAGCCTCTACTCGCGGTACTGGTAAAGGCTGTTAACCATAATCATAGCAGAAAAGCCGATTTTTAGAAAATAAAAACGAATATAGCAATGCCGGTGTGCTGCAACTGGCATAACCCGGTTTTCGGATGTAAACCAAGCTGCAGTGGTGTTATTTTACCCGTTTTAATTCGATGGTCACTTCGTTGCGGCGGTCGAGGCACCCCACTTCGATGGATTCTCTGCCGGAAGGATAGGTGCCGCCCATCTGCAGCATCTGAATCGTCGAGAAAATGTCATGGTAGAAAAAACCGCACATACCGGCGGTGTTACGGCAGCTGACTTCAAACGAATCTCCGGTTTTGTGCCCGGCCTTACAAACTCCCTTGACTGACTTCACGGTCGCAATTACTTTATATCCGTCCGGTGCCGGTGTGGTCATTTTCGTTTTTCTCCTTAAATTTAATATTTATCGGATAGCGGTTAAGGCTGGTATTTCTTTTCGATTTCCTGCCAGAATTCCTTGTCTCCCGGCATATTTGTTTGACCGCCGGATTTTGCCTTTTTAGCAGTGCCGTAAAGCATGGCGTACATATCACGGTAAACACTGGCCAGTAGATTTTTCACCGGGATGGTCGGGGAATCGTCCGGCACCGACAATTTGGCGCCCATGTCGGCGCAGTCCTGGAGGGTAATGTTTTTCAGGCCGTTGCACCAGATTTTTACACCGGGCGCCCCGATGGCCTTGTATAATTTTGTCAGGCCGGCTTTATCCTTGCGCGGATATTTGGATTCGGGCGGAATGGCATGAGGCAGTACCACGTCAACCCCCAATTTAAAACAGGCTTGGGCCCGCGCGATTACTTCCGCGTCGCCCATGGTGGCGCCGGCATCAATCCTGGCGATGATGACAAAATCCTTACCCTCTTTGTTCCGGGCTTCTACTACCGCCCCCATTTTACCCAAATATTCATCCAGGGGAAGCACATCTACGAGGTTGTGAGGCACCCTCGCCAGTTTGAGGTGTTTCTGGTCGTTTATGTACAACCCGGCCGCAACCGGCCCGGATGACCTCCTGCACGGTGCGGTAGGAAGCCAACGCGCCGCCCCAGCCGTCTTCCACCCCGACGATGAGCGGGATATTGACGGAATGCGCGATGTATTTGGCGCAATTGATAATTTCGCTGGCCGTGGCCAGGCCGAGATTCGGCATGCCAAGCTGGGCGTCTCCGGTTAGCCCGGCTGCCATTAAAACGGCTTTGAATCCGGCCGCCTCGGCAACCCGCGCCGATAGACAGTCGTACGCCGGCGGGATAATCACCGCTCCCGGGTTTTCCAGTAATCTGCGCAGCGCTGTGGTCTTTTTCATTTAATCTCATTCTCCTGTCATTTATTTCCGCCGGCCGTTTTTAGAGAATATTTCCTCAAAGTATAATCCAGCCTTTTTATTTTAGCAATGGAAAACGCTTATGTATATTTCGGGCATTATCGCAGACCCTGAATCTGTTATAATGCAAACTAATCCGGCTAAAAATTAAGCATAAAATAACGGGGTATCGATATGAAACAAATAATGTTGACAGTAGCGGCAGGAAAACGTTTAATCGGTAAAGCGACGGCCGCGCACGCGGCAGTGGTGAACGCGCTGCAAAAAGGGACGGTGGTGATTATCGCCGGGACGACTAACAGTTATGCGGCGGAAGAAATCCTGGCAGCAACCGGCCGGAAAGATAAATTTTCCCGCCGCAGGTTTTTCCGCGGTATCACGCTCCCGCCACATTATAAAATTAACGAGGCCGGCCGGTTAACCGGAGAAAGCGAATTTCCTGGAGACGTGGTTATCCGGGACGGTATCTGGCAGGAAGGCAAGACCATCAATGAAGTGGTCGCGGATTTAAAAGAAGGCGATGTGATTATCAAGGGGGCTAATGCCCTTGATGTTGTCCACAAACGGGCGGCGCTTTTAATCGGGCACCCGCAGGGCGGCACTATTACTGTGGCTTTGACGGCAGTCATTGGGCGACGGGTCCGCCTGATAATCCCGGTCGGGCTGGAAAAACGCATTTCCGGCAATTTTGATGAGATTGCAAACAAAGTAAATGTTCCAGGCAATACCGGTTACCGTTTTTTCCCGATGCAGGGTGAAGTAATTTCCGAAATTGAAGCCTTGCAGCTTTTATCTGGGGTGAAAGCGGAAATGCTGGCGGCCGGCGGCATCAGCGGGGCCGAAGGCTGCATCTGGTTGAATATCGAAGGCCCTTCGGAACAAATCAAAGCGGCGGAAAAACTGGTGCAATCCCTGGCATCCGAACCGCCGTTTATTCTTTAAGAAAAAACAAGGGGATCAGGAAATAAATCTTATTTCCCGATCCCACTCAAAAAGCAGCCTGAATTAATGCTGCGGCGAAAACTTTTAACTGGTCTGCTTCGATAAGAATATCTGGATGCCCATTTGCGATATCTGGTCCTGCACTGCTTCGATGCTGTCGACATGGCCGTCTTCGTCATTGAGGATATGTTCCAGGACTTCACGGGTGGCAAAATCTTTGGCATCACCGCAGATTTTAATCCCTTCGTTGTACCGTTTAACGGCATCGATTTCAGCTTCATGGTCGTTGGCAAACATCTGGGGGATATCTTTGCCGATGTGCATTTTCTCGAGCTCGCTGACAACCGGAATGCCCTCCAGGAAGATGATGCGCCCGATGAGTTTTTCCGCATGGGTCATTTCGACGATGGCCCGTTTCTGGATGGTATCGTGCATTTTAGTGTAGCCCCAGTTATCACACATTTCAGCGTGCACCATATACTGGCTGACCACGGTGAGTTCACGGCCCAACAAAGAGTTAAGGATTTCGATGACTTTTTTATCCCCTTTCATATTGCCTCCTATCAGTTTTTTGCGTTATTTCCTTTTGTGACATTATTATAGCAGAAAGAGTATTTATCCCACATGCAACTTAAGTCACAGCAAATCAATATCGGGAAATTTCGTTGTTAAGTCCGCGGCAGTGTGGATTTTTTCCAGGCATCCGCTTTCTGGACGAGTTCTTTCGCATTTTTTGTTGAGGTTACAGTATATTCCGGACCGGAAAGCATCACCGTCAATTCTTTAATCCGGGCATCGCCGTCCAGGTTTTGCAGCTTGGTTAAGGTGCGTTCGCCGGCAAGTTCTTTATGAACTCCGAAATGGGCATCGGCAAATACTGCGATTTGAGACAGGTGAGTGATGCAAATCACCTGGTGCTGCCGTCCTAGACCCCATAACTTTTTCCCCAGTATTTCGCCGCTTCTCCCGCCGACGCCGATATCAATTTCGTCAAAAATCAGCACCGGCACGGTATCGCATAAGGCCAGCGCGCTCTTTAGGGCCAGCGTGAAACGGGACATTTCTCCGGTGGAGGCAATATTGATTAACGGTCGCATTGCTTCCCCCGGGTTGGTAGCCGCCATGAACTCCACTCCATCGGCGCCGTTTTCCGTGAAGGAATAACATGTGCCGTCCGGGAAAGAAATCCCTGCCGCATCCGGAATTTGCTTGACGGCAACGGCAAACAGCACCTGGGACATGTTTAAATCTTGAAGTTCTTTTTTAACAGCGGTTTGCAGTCTTGCAGCACCATTGCGTCGCTCTTCTGAAAGTTGCTGCCCGATGCGTCCGGCTTCCTGATTCAGCTGGGCAATCTCTTCTACCAGTTGCGCCGTTTTTTCGTTGTGGTGCGTCAGTCCGTCCAGTTCCGCCCAAGCTTTATCACGGTAGGCGAGTATCTCGGCAATATTTGCCCCGTATTTTCTTTTTAGCTGACGGATTAATTCCAACCGTGCTTCGGTTTTTTCCAGAACGTCCGGATCGAAACTCAGATTCTCATTATAAGACTGGACATCCCGCGCGACTTCGGTCAGGCCGGAGACTGCATCTTCCACCAGTTTCAGCTGCTCCTGGAGTGCCGGGTCCAGATCAACCAGTTTTTTCAAAATTTTCAGGGCCGCACTCAACTTGTCGATAACCGGGATTGAATTCATGGAACCGTCGTCTTCGTAGAGGGCCTGATATATTTCCAGGGAATAATTTTTAAGTGTTTCGATTGAAGTCAGGATTTTCTTTTTTTGTTCGAGTTCTTCTTCCTCGCCGTCCTGCAATTGCGCCTGGTTCAACTCATTTAGCTGGTATTTCAGGAATTCTTCGCGCTGCGCCCTGTCTTTTTCATTTTGTTCCAGGTGCCGCAGTTCCTGTTTTTTCTTTTGCAATTCCGCTGCTTTGGCGCCAAATTCATTTCGCAAACCGCTCGTTCTGGCATAGGCATCCAGAATTTCCAGCTGGGATTTGCTGTCCATCAAAGAAAAATGCTCATTTTGACCGTTAATATCTACCAGCAGCCTCCCGATTTGATGGAGCAGTGATTTTGTCACCGCGTGGCCGTTTATCCGGCTGACGCCGGAGCCGTTTTTCCGCAGCCGGCAACTGATCACCACGGCATCTTCATCTTCGTACAGTTCTTTTTCTGCCAATAATTCTTTCACCAAACGGGCCGCCGGCGTCTGATTCAGCCGGAAAATCCCCTCGATTTGAGCTTCATCGGCCCCCTGGCGGACGGCTTCGCTGTCCCCTTTGCCGGTCAACAACAGTTCCAGAGCATCAATTAGCAACGACTTGCCGGCGCCGGTTTCCCCGCTAATCACGTTTAAACCTTCACTTAACTGCCAGCTGATATCTTCGATGATACCGAGATTTCGAACTCTCAATTCACTTAACAAGTAGTTATTCTCCGCATGAAAATCAGACCACGTTTTTCTCTTTCCCTTTCGCTAAAAGGTATTTTACCATGTCTTTCATGACGTAGTCTGCGGATTTTCGTGCGGGTATTCGCCGGGTGACCCACTTGACAACGGAAAAATGGGAAGTACAATAAAAATAGAAGTGGACTTAATTCACGAGTAAGTTCACGTTATTCAGGAGAAAAAAATGGAAGCATATTGTGTTAAATGCCGCGCTAAGAAAGAAATTAAGAATGCCAAAGCAATCACCATGAAAAATGGCAAACCCGCGACTCAGGGCGTCTGCGGCACTTGCGGAACCAAGATATTCCGTATCGGCAGCTGCAAATAAATAAATTACCCGGAAAATATTAATTCACATAAATATCGGTTTTTATCTTTACGATAGTTAACCGTAATAGAGCGTCTCACGAATAGTTTTTTAACATTGCGTGAGGATGATATTATTACGTTTATTACGCCTGTCGATTGCAATAGGTAATCGTCGATTGACTTGTTGTAAAGTGATGGTCCAATCCGGCAGGCATTTTATCAGCCTGTTACCGGATTTTGGGCTATGACCGATTTGCAGATTTGTCTTTCGAAAATACGATTAGCGATCAGCTACTTTTACCCCAACAAAAAAACGGCGGTGATGTTTTTCCCCGCCGTTTTCTGTTTTTGTCAGCGTTGTTTCAATATTTAATTTGCAGTAGTAGTGGTAATGGTTGTTGCCGGAGCAGGTGTGTGTAAAACTTCCCAGAGGCTGATTACCTTGTTTTCCTGTTCCGTAGTAATCTTGCCGTTGGCGACAGCTTTGTCGAGGAAAGCTTTGACGTTACTCTCATTCTGGGCTCTAAGTAATCGTCTGAGAACAACCGCTTTGGTGAATTGGGTATGATATTGGGTCCAAAAATTGTCTATTGCCATTGCCTGGTCGGCGGTTATTTTCCCGGCTGCTTCGGCCTGGGCAACATAGGCAAATGCTTTTGTCTGGTCCTGTACCAGCAGCAAACGCAGCAGCGCCCCGGCTTTATTTGCCGGCGTCAGTTGAGTTGGGGCGGGAGTTGCATTCGCGGCGTCTGCCATTACCGGCACGGCGATCGCGATAGCCGTAACCAATGCCAGTACCACTAAACCAATGATGATGATTTTTTTCTTGTTCATGTTTCTCATCTCCTTACAATATTAACAATATACTCCTTTTGTAACCGGTGTGTTATGCCTCTGTAAAAACTGTGTAAAAAAATATTGCGCCGGGCATTGATTCACCGATGGTGATAAGAATATAATTTTATTCATTAGTTTGATATTTGGGCAAAGTACTGTGGTCATTTGAATTGCAATATAATAATCATTAATCAATATGCTATAAAAATTTAGGAGGTTATCATGTTGAAATTAGGATGTAACTCGGTGATCTTCAGCCAGCTGGACCTGTACGGCGCGCTTCAGCATATTGCCTGGGCCGGCTTCAAAGGAGCCGAATTGTGCCACCAGCAGGGGTGGGGCATGCATGTCGAATTGAATACCAAAAAATCATATATCGAAGAAGTGAAATGGACGGCTAAAAAGCATCAGGTTGAATTGTGGGCAATCCATGCCGGTTTTGAAGGCAAAACGGACGCTGAAAGAATTGTCTTGATGACGCAGGTATTCGATGTGGCGTCCAAACTGGGAATTCCGGTGGTTTCCATCCGGGCTTTCGGTAAAGCTAACGACAAAGAGGCGACGAAGCAGGAATTCAAATACTTGCGGGAAATCAATAAACGGGCGGAAGCCCGCGGCGTCAAACTTTCGGTAAAACCGCATCAGGGCGCTTCGGTTTATAACCTGGCCTCATCGCTCCAAATGGTCAATGAGATTGATTCTCCCAGCCTCGGCGTGGGCTTTGACCCGCTGCATCTGACGCGGGGCGGCGACGACCCGGCGGAAGTCGTCTTAAAACTCGGCAAGAAAATCGCCCATGCCCAATTCCACGATTGTCCGACACCCTTAACCCCGGAACAGCTGAAAAAGCGGAAAGGCCCGCCTTCGCACGATTCTCCGGAACAGCAGACGCCGGGCAGAAGCGATATCAACTGGCTGCGGATTCTGCAAAACTTCAAGGATATCGGCTATGAGGGTGCGATGGACGTACACATTATCGGCACCGCCACATATCCCATCTCCCGGGCAATGGGCCGGGCCGCAGAAGCGAGGGGCTACCTGAACCGATGTCTGCAGGAGCTGAAATAAATTAGAAGCAGTCGTTTAAAAGGAATAGAAAAAGGAGACAACCTGAAATGGCCGGAATTAAACGTTTATTCATCGTAGACGGGAAACCTTTTCTACCCGTCGGCGCCGAATTTCTGTGTCAGACCGGTTACAGCGCCCGAAATGAGGGTGAAATAGAGGAAGCCTTTCAGGCAATTAAGACTGCGCACGGCAATGCCGGGGAATTTCCGGTTTTCTGGGACCAGGTGGAACCGCAGGAAGGTAAATACGATTTTTCCAGCGTGGATACGCTGATTTCGATTGCGCGTAAATTCGGAATCAAACTAATACTGGTCTGGTTTGCCACCTGGAAGAACGGTACGATGGATTTCGCTCCGGCGTGGGTGAAGACCAACCCGGCCCGTTTCAAACGGGAGAAAGCGGCCGACGGCAAGGATATCTGGGTGCTTTCTTCACACTGCCCCGCAACGATTGAAGCGGATAAAAAAGTTTTTACCGCGCTTTGTAAACACCTGAAAGCAAAAGACGCAGCCGAACATACCGTCCTCGGCCTGCAGGTGGAGAACGAGCCGAATATCACCGAGCAGGACCACGATTATGCCCCCGAAGCGATGGCGGTCTTCAACGGCACTGTTCCTGCTCAATTGATATCCGCGATGAAAGCAGCCGGCAAAGGCTATGTTTACGACGCCTGGCAGCAGGCCGGCGGCAAAGAATCGGGAACGTGGACACAATTATTCGGTCAGATGGCCGGTACCATCTCTCATACTTGGGGCCTGGCCAACTGCATTGACGCCGTCGCCAAAGCCGGGAAAGCAGCATATAATTTACCGATGATAATTAATATCGCCGGTCCCGCTGTTGATTACAAAGTGCTGGATATCTGGAAATGGTTGACGCCGAATGTGGATGTCATCGGCCCGGACCTTTATATCCGCGATGCCCTGGAGTATAACTTTGTGGCGGCAAAATATGCCCGGCATGACAATCCGCTTTTTGTGCCGGAATCGTTTGGCAGCCCGAACATGCTGTATGCCATTGCCGATTACAACTGCATCGGTCACTTTTTCGGGTATTTACATATGAACCGTGTCTACGGGGATACGATGGCGATTCCGGAAAGCATCCAGAAGATGAACCTGATTCAATGCGTCACGGCGCTGCTGCCGTTGATTTTGAAATATCAGGGTACCGGCAAAATTCAGGCCATTATCCAGCCGGAAAAAGAAGAAGTACAGCGTTTTGATTTTGACGGCTACACCGGCATCGCTGAGTTCGGGGATTGGCGGCCGGCCTATGTCCCCCGGAACCCGCCGGATAACAGCCGCGGTGCGGGCCTGGTGGTACAAGCCGACAGAAATGAGTTCTATCTTGCCGGTAACAACTGTCGCCTGCATATCAACGCCAAACCGCCCTACGATAAAATTCAGGCGCCGAAAGTTACAGCCCGGTGGAGATATGGCATCGGCGTGGGATATACCCTCAGCATCGAAGAAGGGCATTTCAACGCTAGCGGTGAATTTGTCGCCGACCGCCGCCGTAACGGCGATGAGACCTATCACGGCGCCTGGGTGGAACCCAATATCGGCGTAGTCCGCGTTATCATGTGCGATTGCTGAACCTGTTTATTGTTTAAGCAGGCTATTCTTATTGCGTGACGGTGAAATGCAGGATTACCATCGCACCCCATTCGTCTCCTGCGGCAACGGTATAAATACCGGATGCAAAGTTGGTCAACCCAGCCGTCGGGCTGCCCGTCCAGTAACCGGCGGGTTGGATTGCTGCGGTCATTTTTTCCGTTAAAGCCGGAGTGACGCTGCCCAATTGAAAGACCGCCGCCGTATCGCCGGACGGTTGAAACTGATAAGTACTGATTCGAGACAGCATCATCGGACAGGGATATCTGGCGGCCGGGTCGTTCAGACTGAGTGGTGTTAACGATGAAATGTCCCCGGCGGTATCGTACCCCTGATAAATCGCAACTCCGAACGAATAATTGAGCGTCCCGCAGGGGCCGTCGCTCAGCCCGGCAAAAGGCCAGTTATCCGCAGAATTGACACTATTTGTTGTAGGCAATGTGTTTATCTCATCAAGAGTTATTGTTATCGTTTGACCCGGTTGGTAAGTCATCGCGTCGAGTGAAAGCGACAGGCTCAAACCGCTGACTGAATTGATTGAAGCGGAATTAATCCCGGTTGTTGTCGCCACATTTGTCGAAGTATGGCTCAAGCCTGCACAGCCGGTTGAAACGATTAAAAATGCAGTTATGCTTACAGCCAATACCCGTCTCATTTCCAATGTTCCTCTTAACAAAGTGAATTACAACTCTCAATAATTATAACGTCTGAAAAAGAAAAAAGTTACTAAATTTAAGAGATCATCCAATATTTACTGATGGAAGCAAGAGCGGGTTTTATTGCTGTTTGTCCGGTGGAGTTTTGCCGCTAAACCAGGATGACAGCAGCGGCCAATTCGACCGGCGGGCGACGACCAGTAAAATATGTATTACCAGCAAAATTCCGAAAATTAAGGCCGAAATATCGTGTACTTTAGTCGCGGTTTCTAGCAATTTAAATGGAATTTTGATATAAAAGAAAAGCAGTTTGATTACTCCGGTGACGAGGATAACCGCGCCGGCCGCCGCAAAAAGCAGGAAAGATGCCCTTTGCGAAGCCATATACTTGCCGGTTTCTTTAAACTTGAACCGGAAAAGATATTTTTTAATCGTGCCGTTAATAATATCTTTCAGGCCGGGCAACAGCGTCCTGTATTTTGCGGAGATAACAAAATCCGCCAGAAAATATGTACCGAAGAGAAGTGTAAAAAATATCCCCAGAAAATGCAGTTTGATCGCCGGCAAACCACCGTGGAAATAATGCAGTTGAATGCCGGAAACTATCAGGATAAAAATACCGGCCGCCGTCCCCCAATGTTCCAGTAGCGTGTCAACCGTGTGACGTGCCGGCTGCGGGTTTGTTTTTCTCGCACGAAAGGCAATTTTTACTACACCGGCGGTTATTCCGGCCGCGGCACCGGCGATAGCGGTATAAATAAATACCCAGCGGCTGTCCCGGAAAACCTGGAAGGGAGAGTAAAGCGTTCCGAATTTCACGTTCCACAGGACCCAGGCGGCAATCATAAAGATAATCAAGCCGACGCTGAATAGAATCCTTTTTACCATGCTTACTCCTGCGCGGGTGCGGTACTTACGGAATTCTTATCTCTACAATAAGGAACGTCCGGGGGTAAATAAAGGACATTAGTCACTATGCAGAGCAATTACATCAATTTATTTATGCAAGGAAGGTCATTCAGCACCAAAACGGTGATAAATGTTACAGTTAAGATAGGGAGCAGGAGTTATAGTGTTCATTATAGGTGGGGAGGTGGAAAATGGCTAAGTTTAAAGATTTTGTGGTGGGGTGCGGCCTGGCCGTAGTTACTTCCGTGGTCTGGGTCGTTGCTGCCTGTTCTCCTGCTGCTAATACCCAGGTCGTTGCCAAACCGCCGGTCGGTACAACAATGACAAACCCGCCGGGCACTACACAGGTACCGGTGTCTCCCGGTTCAACTGCTGCTGCAAGCCCGACAACGACGGCGCCGCCTGTTACCGGAAGTACTACCGCGACCGGGTCCACGACAACTACTCCTGATTTACCCCAGGTGGATATTTCGCCGCCGACAACTCAGGATTCTTCGGCAGTTTTTAATATTGATATTAACAGCTATAATCTGGTCGTAAACGGATTGGTAAATAATCAAATGTCGCTAAGCTACGCTCAAATCCTGGCTTATCCCTCCGTCACGCAGCAGGCTGAAATTATATGCCCCGATACGGAAGATGAATGGGATAGTTGGACCGGCGTGCCGGTCGCTACTCTATTGAACGCCGCCGGCCTGCTGCCGGACACAACTTCAATTGTATTTACCGGAAATGATGGGTATTACGTGGAGTTGCCGCTGAAAACCGTATTAAGCGGCGGCGTTTTTCTGGCCTATCAGATGAACGGACAGGCGTTAACCCCGGACCGCGGATATCCGTTACGGCTTGTGGTGACCGGGGACGTCGGTGCCGACTGGCTGAGATGGGTCACTAACATCCAGGTGAAAGGAATTTTGACTTTATCATCGGATTCATCTGTTGCTATCCGTCGGGCAAGCAGTAACATCCCTACGTCCGGAAACAAATTGTGCGCCTGCTTGTTGTCTGCTGCCGTAATCACTTACCAGAGCCCGGCAGCCCAGGAAAAGACTGAACCTGATAATAATTCTGAAAGCGTTTAGGCTGCTGTAGAAAAGCGACAAATCTCAGGGAAAAACACAAATAGGGTCTGCCGCAAGCGGACCCTATTTATTTACCACAGGACGACGCCAAATAATTATTCTGATAACCGGAGACGCTATTTCGCTTTTATAAGTATCGCTTTCTTGACCGCATCAAAACCCATCTTCGCGATTAACTGATCGGTGTCCAGCCCTGTTTTACTCAGCAGCTGCAGCAGCTTATCGGCGATTTCAAACGCTTCGTCTTCAGAAACGAATCGTGCGATGGTGGTGCCCAGTCTGGTGCCGGGTTCACCCTGGCCGCCGAGCAGCACAGCAATCCCCCGCCGTTTCTCCCCGATGGCTTTCTGGGGACAGGCCGACCTGCAGGCCCCGCAAAAGGCGCAGTTTTTCATCTCGATAACTGACTTTTTATCTTTCAGCTGAATGGTTTTACGTTTACAGGCGGTCACACACGTCCCGCAGCCGGTGCAAAGCGTGGTATCCACCACCGGTATCATTACGCCGTGGAAACCGATATCGCTGAGATGCGCGATGCCGCAGGAACTGGGACAGCCGGCGGCGGAGACGCTGATTTTCAAGCCTTTAATTTTCAGTTCGTTGATTCTCTTCTCAATTCTTTTCAGCAGCGCCTGCGGGTTGAACAGGCCTTCGCTGCAATACTCCCCGAAACAGGACTGCATATTTTCCACGTCATCTTCAAGCAGGTGTAGATTGACCGTGGCTAATTCTTTGCGGATGGCCGGGATTGATTTTATTTGGGTATCGGGAATCTCCGGCCCACCCCGTACTGCAAAATGGATGGTACCGCTCCCGTATTTTTCGGCAATGTCCGCGATTTTCCTGACCTGTTCTGTGGTTACTTCCCCGCAAATGGCCCGGATTTTCAAGACTGTTTTACCGGGGTGTTGTCGTTCCTGTTTAGTGGAGTAATGGACTGTCGGCAATGTTGCATTCCGGCCTAAATCGCGGGTGAGTCTGGCTTTGAATTCATCAATACCCAGCCGCTTGATAACATCCGCCGCTCTCTCGCCTTTTATACCCTCGGCGGCCAATAAGTCGAAATAATTCTGCACCAGATTGACGCAGGCGTCTTCGGTCAGGTGGTCGGTGATCTTAACGCCGACAAACGGATTTACTCCCAGTCTCCCGCCGACATAAGCTTCATAACTTTTTTCTTTACCGTCATCCACGCCGACCAGGCTCAGGTCGTTCAGCACGCGGGACATCACGCAGTCTTTGCCGCATCCCGCAACACCGATTTTGATTTTATGCGCCAGCTGGCTGCCGAAGAATTTTTCCAGTTTTTCGCCTAAGGGAATGCAGTTAACCACCGCGTCGTCACAGATTTTGTCGTTGTAGCAGATGTTCAGGTTCCGCACGATGGGGCCGTTATGGTCCATCCCCATTTCTGCTTCGGCCAACTCCCGTTTGACATCGAAAATGTGTGCGACGTTGACGAACGGGATAATCGGAATTTGCCGGGAAGTAAACAATAAAAAGCCGCGGGCATATTTGTCGGTGATATCGGCGATTTTTCGTAATTGTTTTGAATTTAAATTACAGCTTTCCGTCTTGACCCAGATGGAAAACATGTCTTTTTCTCTCAGTGGTACCATTCCACCCTTTTTCAGTTCGTTAATATCCAGTTTTTGTTCGGACATGCAATCTCCTTGTTATAAAAGCCAAAAAATATCCTGTCGCTATCTTAATATTAACTGAATTGAGTAATTTCTACACTAATGCCTGGATTTTGGCCTTGAGTGCAGCCTCCGGCACTAATCCCAGAGAACTGTCTTTCTGGACACCGGCTTTGAAAAATAAGACCAGCGGAATACTCATCACTTTGTATTTACCCGCCATTTCCGGATTTTCATCGACATTGATTTTACAGAATTTCACTTTACCGGCGTAAGCTTCGGACAGTTTCTCTGTTATCGGCGCCAGGGCACGGCATGGACCGCACCACGGAGCCCAGAAGTCCACCGCTACCGGTATCTTGGATTTAATAACCTCACTGTCAAAATTTTGATCGTTAATTTCTGTTACCATGCCTTTCTCCTCAATGTTTTATTTTATTCAGTTTAAATCTCTCCTTCACAGTATAATATGACCTTTGTCGCAAATTAAAAATACAACAAAATTTTTGACAAAAATCTGAAATCTGATTAGACTAAGAACAAAACATAAAGGGGGATAATTATATGAAATTGGGATGCAGTACCGTACTTTTTAATCAATTGGACCTTTACGGGGCGTTGCAGCATATCGCCTGGGCGGGCTATGAAGGGGCCGAACTGGCGTGTTTAGCTCACTATGCCCGCCATGTGGAATTGATAACCAGGAAATCGTATACCGATGAAATCAAAGCCACTGCTAAAAAGCATAACCTGGCGTTATTCGGCATCCATGCCGGATTCGGCGACCAGCCTGGTTACGACCGGATTACCGCCATGAAAATCATGTTCGAAGTCGCAGAGAAAATTGGTGTTCCTGTTGTCACTATCCGCTGTGGGGGCAAGTCTGATGATAAAGAGACCACCAAAGAGGAATTTAATGTCATCCGCGAAATGAGTAAAGCTGCCGAAAGCCACGGCGTTGTCTTGGCCATTAAACCGCATGTCGGCGCTTCTGTTTACAACACGGCGACGATGCTCCAGATGTTAAACGAAATTGAATCGCCGGGATTGGGCGCGAATCTGGATACTTTGCATATTTTCAGAGCCAGAGAAGACGCTGCAGAAACAGTGCGCAAGCTTGGGAAGAAAATTGTCCATGTCCATCTCCGTGAATATCCCGATGTCCCCGACAGATTGCATTACGAGGCTCTGGCCGAGGAAGAAATTGCCGGTCGCGGCGGCGTCGAGTTCCCGAAAATCCTGAAAGCCCTCAAGAAAATCGGCTACGAAGGAGCGATGGACCTGGATGTAATCGGCGCTTTCACCTTCCCGCTATCCCGCCAGATGGGGATTACCGCGGAATCGCGCGGTTACTTCAACCGCTGTTTGCAGGAATTAAAGTAAATATTCTTCGCACAACCTGAAAAACATTATAAAGGGCAAATCCGACGTCAGTCGGGTTTGCCCTTTTAATTTTACCTTAGGGAATCAGGGTTTGATTTCTTTGCCCGTGACAAAAGCCTCGCCGATGGGTTTGCCGAAAGACCAGTACTTATTCGAAGGACGGGAGACCCAGAGGAAAGGATTGATTTTCACGACGTCCGGCTGGCCGTCGGTGAGGCACGAGTCCGTGATATATACTTCTTCAATCAGCGCCACCATCATTTCCTGGCTGCCTAGGTTCAGCATGTGTAAAACACGGCATTCCATGTTAATGGGGCATTCGCTGATTAGCGGCGTGTGCGGCAGCTTGCCGTAAAAGATATTGAATTTACAATCTGCGGTTTTATCCCGGTCTTTCCCGGAAAAAGTGCCGCAGTAATCGGTTTCCTTCACCTGTTCACATGACGGGATATTCACCGAA
>Ga0182027_10005821_pt1 | contig 18630 bp, 14 predicted proteins | sample 712E1DmetaG_FD_121300 | JGI IMG/M metagenome (GOLD analysis project Ga0182027, IMG submission 121300) | Permafrost microbial communities from Stordalen Mire, Sweden - 712E1D metaG (Illumina Assembly) | ecosystem: Environmental > Terrestrial > Soil > Wetlands > Permafrost | place: Sweden...
GAAGTCGAAGGACGAATCCACGAGGCCTCGCGACTGCGCCCAGTTGATCGGGGTCCTGATCGCGTCGATGTTCCGCTTGATGACGTCGCGGGACTTGCCTGCGCGCCTGAGCTTGCGGACGAACGCCTCTATCATGGACAAGTGCACATCGTGAAGGGATGTGAGCCTAAAATCGGAGAAGCCCTTGATCGTGGTTCGAATGTAGCTCTTGGAGGTCTCGACATACTCCTGGGAGAGCGGCCTTCCGGCATCCTTGCGCTCGGTGATGTAGTAGCTGTCGTCGCTCCAGAACCAGTTCACGAAGTCGTAGACAGGCATATCCGCGAGTCGCTCGTCGTCAGCTTGTCCGGCGGCTTGCGCCTTGTCCCTGGCCTTGGCGATAGCGTCGAGGTTGAGCTCGGCGAGGAACTCCGCTATCTTCGGCTTGATCGCCTTCTCTGTCGCCTTGGGTGTCTTCTCGGCTTCGATGCCCGTGGATCGCGTGGCGATGATCTCGCCCGACTCCATGTCGATGAAGCGGACATAAACAATAGGGCGGCCATTGCTGGCCGCCCTAGAGAACGTTGCGTACGTGAAGCGGTTCTTCGCACTGGTCCGGTGCATACTTGATCTCCGTTTCAGTAACAGTATCAAGTAACAGTGCCTAAAACCAGCCCCTTACCTCACGTAACTCCTTGTCGGGCTGAGTGGATTTGAACCACCGATCTCTTGGTCCCGAACCAAGCGCGCTAGCCCCTGCGCTACAGCCCGTAAAGAAAAAAATCCCGCCATGCGACGGGATAGGCGGGAGCGACGGGACTTGAACCCGCGATTTCCGGCTTGACAGGCCGGCGCGATAAACCAGCTTCGCTACGCCCCCGAGTCTATGTTGACGAGGACGAACTATACCAATCGCGCCGGGCTTGCGTCAAGTAGGAAGGATTATCGCGCCCGATTTCTCGTCGTACTTCTGCAGGGGCGAGGCAGTGACTTCAAGCAGGCTCCCCGAGCCGAAGCCCTCCTCGCCGCGCGGTCTTTTGAGCAGGGTATAGCCGAGGCTCGAGCATGCATACTGGCCCGAGGAGCCGTCGCTCAGGGCGAAGGGTTCCGAGATGACGCGGACGAGGATGCCCTTGCCCGCCCTGTCGCGGCGCTCGCGCTCGGAGCTTCGCAGGGGTTCGGGCATCCCGACAGGGTTGCGCGCGACGGCCTCTCGGGCGGCCCAGAGGTAGGATAGGACGGCTCGCTCCTTGGGAAGGCCGGCCTCCTCCGAGAGGGCCTCGAGCCATGCGGGCGCCTTGAGCGCATCGACCCCGAAGTGGCACCAGGGGAACTTGTCGCGCTTCTTGGGCATGACGACGGGCGAGAGCACGAAGCGCGAGGGCGCGGCGTTAGGATCGCTCTTAGTCGTTCTCGTCTCTTCGGGCGGGAAGAGGTGGCGGAATATCCCTGGCATGGGGCAAGAGAGTGCGTGAGGGCAGGGGCCGAGGGGCGGGGCGCCTTCGGCGAGGAGGGCGGCGCGCAGGGCCGTGATGAAGGCGCCCGAGCGAGGGTCGCCCGGCTCCATCACGAAGAGGCTGCCGTTCTCTTTAAGGTATGATAAAAGGGTCCGCGCTGTGTCGAGCGCGCGCTCTCCGAGGTGGCGCTTGTCCTTCCAGAAGAACTCGTTGAATACGTTGGCCGCGGTAAGCAGGTGGGCGCGCTCGGGCAGGCTCGAGCCGAAGCTATCCTTGCGCGTCTCCAGGCGCCAGGGCGGAAGCTTGCCGCCCACGCGCATGCAGAGCGTCTGGAAGATCGCGATGCCGGCCTCCAGGACTCGCTCCACTCTGTCGATGCAGTAGATCGTGAGCGGCACTTCGCGAAGCTCGGGTCGAGCTATCCACAGCGCTATCGGCAGGGTCAGAGGCCCCGACCCGACATCGACGATGACGGCTTTGTCCGGAAGGCAAAAATCCGCGTTGGTGAGGAGGGCGACGAGTCGGAATACGTTCCAGGGGAGGAAGTAGCGGAGGTAGGCCGAAAGGGCTGGCGGGGAGCTGAGGTAGTCCGCCGAACGCGACTCGCGGTCGGAAGTAAGCTCTTCCCAAAGCTTGCGAATATCGCCCCGAAGAGCCGCCCTGTGCTTCGCCTGGAGAGGCGCGGCCTCATCGAGGACTCCTTCGAGGGCCGCTAGCGCGGCGATGCTTTCCGAAGAGGGCGAGAGTATCTCGAGAGTGCGGACCGCGTTGGGCGGCTTTGTCGGAGCGGCGCGGGTATGGCCGCGGAGGTTGGAGACGTAGCGGGGGATGCCGTCGTCGCGGCCGGATTGCGCTACTGCGGCCAGATCCTCGGGGCTAAGTGGCGGAAGGCCATCGGGATGGCCGCGCCTGTACGATATGCCCTCGGCCTGACGCCTCTCGCGATAGGCGTCGGAAGACCGCGGGCCAGTCCTTACCTTGCCTGGCTGAGAAGCCGTGCCATGGGGCCGGCGCTCGTCGTTTCTGGGACGGAAGGCGATTTCGCGCGGGCTCTGAGTCTTTCGAATGTCGGGGCGCGCGGGGTCTTGGTATCCCTGTTTTATCGCCTTGGGTCGAGGTTTCGCCGTCGGCGGCTTCGAATCCTCGCGTTCGGGCTTGCCTTCACGGGGGATTCCGATATCGGCGGACTTGGCGGCCTTGCGGCGCTCGCGTCGCCGTTTGGATCGGCTCTTCTTGGCTTCGGACGGGCCGTCTCCGGAGGGCGAAGCGCCTTCCGGAGCGGGAGAAGCTTGGTCGGGGGCGCTCGGTCCGCTCTCTCCTGGCGCGGACTCCATGGCCCGCGTATCGTCGGTCTCTTGGGAGGACCTGGAGCGTTTTCTCACGGTAGGCTCACTATAGGGGAATCTCGGTCAACAATTCAAGCTAGCTGCGTCAAGCGCCTCGTTCATAGGCTCAAGATGACTTTCCCGGATTCTCCTGAAAGCATTACGTCAAAGCCCTTTTGAAAATCATCGAAGGCGAAGCGGTGGGTGATGACGGGACTGATGTCGAGATGAGAGCGGATCATCGCCTCCATCTTGTACCAGGTCTCGAATATCTCCCGGCCGTAGATTCCCTTTATGAATAGACCCTTGAAGATCACCTTGTCCCAGTCTATCGCCGTGCCGTTGGGTATGAGGCCGAGGAGGGCTACCCGTCCCCCGTGGTACATCGTGTCGAGCATCTGCGTGAAGGCCTGGGGGCTGCCCGACATCTCGAGGCCCACATCGAAGCCCCCGACCATGCCGAGCTCGTCCATAGTGGCCTTGAGGTCCTCGCGCTCGACGTTCACTACCCGGTCGGCGCCCAATCTCTGCGCGAGGGCGAGGCGATAATCGTTGACATCGGTCACGACCACGTTGCGCGCGCCGTTGTGGCGGCAGATGGCCGCGGCCATGCAGCCGATGGGTCCCGCCCCGGTTATCAGAACGTCCTCGCCCACCATGTCGAATGAGAGTGCCGCGTGCGTCGCGTTGCCATAGGGATCGAATATCGCGGCTATCTCGTCGTCCACGCTTGCGTGCAGACGCCAGACGTTGGCGGCGGGGATCGATATGTATTCCGCGAAGCAGCCGTCCCTGTTTACGCCTATGCCGACCGTGTTCGGGCAGAGATGGCGCTTGCCCGCCTTGCATGCCCTGCACTCGCCGCAGACGATGTGGCCCTCCGCCGAAACTCGCTCGCCGATTTTCCAGTCCTTCACCTCGCCGCCGAGCTCGACTATCTGGCCCACGAATTCGTGGCCGATGATCATGGGTGTCTTAATCGTCCGCCGGGACCAGTCGTCCCACTTGTATATATGCGCGTCGGTCCCGCAGATCGCCGTCTTTTTTACTTTTATAAGCAGGTCCTTGAGGCCGACCGCGGGCATGGGGACATTGTCCATCCAGATGCCGCTTTCCGCTCTTTTTTTGACGAGGGCTTTCATCTTCCCGCTCCTTGATTCTCTGAGGTAGTATAGATGAGAGGAGACGCTATGGAAAAGGATGCACCGCTGCTGGCACTGACGATGGGCGATCCCGCGGGGGTCGGCCCCGAAATATGCGCTCGCTCCTTGGCAAGCGAGGCTCTGCGCGGCGCGGCGCGCTGCGTGGTCTACGGCGACGCTCGGGTCATGCGCAAGGCGGCCGCCCTCGTCGGCGTCGATCCCTCCGGGTGGGACCTAGTCGATCTCGCCAACGCCGATCCCGCTTCCTTCGTCCCGGGCCAGGTTTCGGCGGCCTGCGGGCGCGCGGCATGGGAGTACGTCGAGGCCGCCTCACGCGCCGCGCTTGCCGGGAACGGGGGCCCGAACGATGTTCGGGCGGTCGTCACCGCGCCGATCAACAAGGAGTCGGTGTCCGCGGCGCGGGTTCCCTACATCGGCCATACCGAGATGCTCGGCGCGTTGACCGGCGTCGCCGATCCTCTCACCATGTTCGAGACCTTAGGCTTGCGCGTCTTCTTCCTAACGCGGCATGTTTCCCTCCGGAAAGCCTGCGATCTCGTCACGAAAGAGCGGTTAGTCGAGTATATCGAGCGCTGCTCCGCCGCCCTCGCGGGTCTCGGCCTCAAGGGCGAGCTCGTCGTCGCCGGCCTAAACCCGCATTGCGGGGAGCACGGCCTCTTCGGCGACGAGGAAGGCCGCGAGATCGCCCCGGCTATCGCCGAGGCCCGCGCGCGGGGCGTCGCAGTGGCGGGGCCCGTGGGGGCCGATTCGGTCTTCCATCTCGCCAAGATCGGGCGCTACGCGGCCGTGCTCTCGCTCTACCACGACCAAGGCCACATCGCCTGCAAGACCCTCGATTTCGAGAGGACGGTTTCCCTCACGCTCGGCCTGCCTTTTCTGCGCACGAGCGTCGATCACGGGACGGCCTTCGACATAGCCTGGAAGGGCGAGGCGAGCGCCGTCAGCATGGTCGAGGCGCTGCTCGTCGCCGCCCGGCACGCCGCCGCCTATTCAGCTTGGCGCTCGAGTTAGTATCCTACAGCCATGCCGGATACGACCGCCGTCGAGCTGCGCATAGAAAAGCTCGTCGCCGGCGGCGACGGGCTCGCATTCCTGGACGGGAAAGCCGTCTTCGTGCCCTTGGCCCTCCCCGGCGAGATCGTCCTTGCCTCGATTAGGTCGGGGAAGCGAGACTACGCGCAGGCGGAGCTGGTAGAGATACTCGAGCCCAGCCGGTACAGGGTCGAGCCTCCCTGCCCCGTCTACGGCGAGTGCGGGGGCTGCAATCTCCAGCATCTCTCCTACTCGCGCCAAGTCCAGGAGAAAGTCCTCATCGTCGCGGAGGCCTTCGCCCGCACGGGCCGAGTGGGGCCAGTTGAGATCGCGGTCGTGCCCTCCCTTCCCTTCGCCTATCGCAACCGGATGCAGCTCCACTTCACGAAAGATAAGCGCATCGGCTTTATGAAGCGCTCCTCTTCCGATGTAATCGAAGTGCCCAGCTGCATGGTGGCACTCCGCCCCATACAGGACTGGATCGAGGCGCGAGAGGGCACTAAGCGAGCCTACGCCGAGCTCGAGAGCTACGTCCTCGGGAAGGACCGCTTCCTCGTCTTCGGCTACGGCGGCGAGCTTTGGATCGAGGGGCAGAAGGGACTCGTCGAAGTGACCGTCGCGGGCCAATCGATCCGCTTTCATATCCGGGATTTTTTCCAGAGCAACCTCTACCTTCTGGACTACTTTGTGCCCGACGCCGTCTCGGGGCTGTCGGGCGGCAGGGCCGCAGATCTCTACTGCGGAGTCGGCCTTTTCGGCCGCTTCCTCGCCTCTTCCTTTCAGAACCTCGTCTATGTCGAGCAGAATCCCCATGCCCTGGAGCTCGCCAAGGCTAACGCGATAGGGAAGGGGCACGAATTCTTCTGCCTACCCGTCGAGGATTGGGTGCGCGGCGACTCCGCCAAGAAGCCCTTCGACCTCGTCCTCCTCGATCCTCCCCGGACCGGCCTAGCGGCGCCCGTCCGTGAATGGCTCATCGCGGCCAAGGCGCCGACGATCGTCTACCTCTCCTGCGACCCGGTCACCCTCGCGAGGGATGCCGGGGAGCTGATCAGGGCGGGCTACCGGCTCCAGAGTCTCAAGGCCTTTGATTTCTACCCCCAGACGAGCCACGTGGAGTGCAATGCGCGCTTCGTGCTGCGCTAAATACGCGATCGCTCGAGCGATCATCGCGGCGGCATTTTCTCTTACTTGCGCCCTCTGCGCCGCACAAGCGGGAGTCTCATCCCTCGATCCGGCCTTTCGCCTGCCCGCGGGCGGCCTCGCCCTCGCCGGGCCCGTACTGGACTCGAGCTCCTCGCCCGCAGCGGCCTGGCTCCTCTCCGAGGATCTCTCGCTCTACGCCCTCACCGAGAAGGGCGTTCTCGCGGCGCGGGTGAGCCTCGCCGCAAAGCCCGGATCCGGGTCTCCCGGGACCCTCCTCGCCGTGGATCCCTTCGGCCGCGTTCTCGTAGTGCTGGGCGGAAACAAGCTTTCGGCATATACGCGAATAGGCGCGCTGGCCTGGCAGGCTCCGATCGAGCCGGTCGCAGGCGCTGCGGCGGCATATCCGCCCGCCTTCGGTTCGGACGGCCGGGCCTTTATCCTTTCGGGGAAGGGCCTCATCTGCCTGAATCCCGCGGGTATGCCCCTATGGAGTCTCTCCCTGCCGGCCTCCGCCTCCTGCCCGCCGGCCGTCGATGGCCTAGGAAGGCCCTGTGTCGGTCTCGCGGACGGCCGTCTCCTCATCGCCTCGCCTTACGGGGAGACCGTCGCGACAATAGGCCTCGGCGGCATCCCCGGCGTCCTCTGCCCGCTGTCCTTCTCGTCGAGCGGGGCGACAGCGCCCTGCCTCGCCGCGGGCCTCGCGGACGGTCGTCTCGTTTTCATCGGGACGGAGGGCGATATCGAGGCCGCATACGCTTGCAAGGCGGCGCCGCTCTCCCTGGTCGGGGATGGGGCTGTCCTTTATGGGCTGGACAAGTCGGGCGAGGCTTTCGCGGTCTCGGGCATGGGCAAAGCCCTGTGGAGCGTCCCGACGGGCTGCGCAATGGGAAGGCTCTACCTTTTCGCCGAGCGCATCGTCGCCGCCGGGCAGGGGAGGGCCGTGTCCCTCTCCCTCGCCGGGGAGGTTTTCCGCGAGCTGAGGATTCCCGACGCCTCGGGGATACCCGCGATCTCGCCCGCCGGACTGGCCTTCTCGTCGGGTTCGGACTGGGTCCTCGCCGCCTACCGTTTTGAGAGGCAGTTGGGCCAGCCGCGCCTTCCCAGCCTTCCGCCCTATCCTGACCTGCCCGACATCGCCTCGCGGAGCATCCTCTTCGATCCCCTGGCGGCGGATTCCGACAATCAGCTAACGCGTCTAACGTATATTGAAAATTCCCTGCGATCGGGTACTATTGGGAAGGATGAGCCGGAAGCCGCGGCATATTGCGCGGCGGTGGCCACGAGGGCGCTGGACCGCGAACTCTCCCGGGACGAGCGCCGATATGGCGGCAATCCCCTGCCGAGGTCGAAGGCCTGCTACCTTCTCGGGAGCCTGGGCTCGCCGGCCTACCGGGAGCCGCTTTTCCGCGTGATCGAGGCCGACTCCGACCCGGCGGTGCGCGCCGCCGCCTGCGAGGCTCTCGCCGCGATGGGAGCGGACCCGGACGGAGGCTCGATGTCGGCCTTCCTGGCCGCGGCGGCGCGGCCGGTAGACGAGAGGACCGCCCTCGTCATCGTCGCCGCCATAGAGGGCATGGCGCTCCGCTCGGGCCAAAGCCCGAACGAGGACGGCCTCCGCGCCCTCGTCAAACTGACGGCTTCGCCCTACGGACCGACAGTCCGCAACCGCGCCTTGTCCGCCCTCGGGCGGATCGCCGGGACCGCTAACTAAATGGTTGCGCGCATGGCGCGGAACTTCTCGGATCGACTAGAGGAGCCATCATGAAATTACGCGTCCAGGCATTCGCGGCCGTCGCCGCCGTGACGATCCTTTTCGCCCTTGTTTCGCCCACCGCATTCGCGCAGGCCGCAGGCCAGGCCGCAGGCCAGGCCGCAGGCTCGGCCGCAGGCGGACTTTCCCCCGACAGGGGCGAGATCGAAAGCGCAAAATCGGCGAGCATCGTTTTCGTCGACTACGAGGGCCCGGAGCCTCGGATCGACAGCCTTGCCGATATCAAGGGCCTGGGAACGGCGCTCGGCCGAGAGATGGGCAGGGGAGTCGAGGCTCGGCGCGCGGGCGCCGCGGCTCGCTACCAGGTGATTCGCGCGATCGACCCCAGCGTCAAAGAAGGTCTCGACGCCGACATCATCATCCTGGGGTCCGATGCCCAGGTCGATCACATCCGCAATCTGCGCTGGATAATCGCCGGCTATCTCGCATCGTCCTGGGGCTATGCCGAGAAGGACGCCTACACCCTCGCCACCTTCATCACGGTCTACGACGCCGCGCATCGCGGCGATATCAAATATTTTTCCTCCAAATACAAGGCCGCCGTTCTTAAGGAACTCACCGCCGATACGGCCGGCCTCGCCCTCTCCTATTCCGAGTGGCCTGGCAAGAGCCGCATAGTCGTACCCTTGAGCTCGGGCGCCGCCGCGGGCAAGCTCGGCGCCGTGGATACGGGCGCGGTCTCCGACAAGGCGGTGGCCGATAGTCTCAAGGCCCAGGCCGACAAGGGCGTCGCCGACAGACAGGCCCTCGTCGATGTGAAGGAGCGCGAGGCCGCGCAGAAGCAGGCCGATCTCGACAAGCAGAAGGCCGCCCTCGCCGCGGCCGAGAAGAAGCTCGCCGACGACAAGGCAAAGGCCGAGGCTGACCGCGCCGCGCTGGAGGCCCAAAAGGCTACCGCCGCCGCGGCATCGACTAACGCGGCTCCTGGGCCATCGACCGCGGCGACGGGCGGCGCGGCGCCCGCGAGCGGCGTCCCGGCTTCCTCGGCCGGCGGCAGCGCCGCCCCTGCCGGAGGCGCCGCCCCGGCGGCCGATCTCAGCACCAAGGAGGCCGCGGTCAAGGCCGAGGAAGCGGCCGTGGCCGCATCTACGGCCGATGTCGCCGCGAAGAAGGCCGACGTGACCAAGGGCGAGGCAGCCGTCGCCGCCAAGAAGGACGAAGCCGCCGCCGACCGCAAGGACATCACCGCCGACCAAAAGCAGGTCATCGCCGCCGAGGTCGCCGCCAAGGGCGCGGCCGCGGTCGCGGGCGTCTACCTAGTCCGGGTCGGGGACGATGCGAATCACTTGGGGCAGATCGTATTCGCCGATGCCGACAAGGGCACGGGCATACGCTCGTCCAGGATCAACAGCCTCCACCTGCGTTCTCTCGTCGAGCTGAGCGACGCCTTCGTCGCGGTCTCGGGCCTCGAGGGCAAGGCTGGCGGCGTCAAGCTGGTCAAGCTCGACAAGACAAGCCTCGAGTCCGTCGCCGAGAGCAAGGCCGACATGTTTCCCGAGAGCGCCGTCCTCGTATCGGGCGATTTCATCTACGCGGTGGTCAAGGCCGCCGACGCCAAATATTACATCGCGAGCTTCGCCGCGGCCGACCTCGCCGAGAAGGCGCGATCCAAGGACGCCGTCGCGCCCTACACCCTCCTGCGCGATGCTTCGGGGAGCTTCGCCGTGCAGTTGCCGAACGGGTCCTTCGCCCTCCTCAAGCCCGACACGCTCGAGAAGGTCAAAGAGCTAAAACCCTGATATGGAGGATCGATGAGTTCCAGGAAGGGCCCTTTCAAGGGGCGGACGATCGCGGTCGTCAACGACCTCTCGCTCGACGAGCAGCGCTATCTCTATCGCAAGGCGGGAGAGCTTAAAAGGGCCGTCCAAACCGGAGGCGACGCGCTCGAGTTCCGGCTGAACGACGAGGACTACTCGGTCTACCTCATCTTCATGGAGGACTCGACGCGCACGCGCGAGTCCTTCCGCAACGCGGCCAAATTCCTCGGCGCGCGCACGAACATGTTCGACACGGCCACCTCCTCCTTCAACAAGAACGAGTCCATGTCCGATGCGGTCAAGATGCTCTACGGCTACGCCGACGAGTCCTGCTTCGTCATCCGATCCAAGCTCGAGGGCGTCTGCCGCTGGCTCGAGGACGCCCTGGGGCGCTACGCCGACTCCACCATCAGGCCGAGGCCTTCCTTTATAAACGCCGGCGACGGCAAGCACGAACATCCTACGCAGGAGTTCCTCGACGAGTACTCCTTCCTCGAGCAGATGGGCGGGCGCGACGAGCATATCCACCTTGCCCTCACTGGCGACCTCTTCCACGGCCGCACCGTCCACTCCAAGGCCGACGGGCTTCGGCTCTTCCGCGAGGTCGAGGTCGACCTTGTCGCTCCCGAGATACTCGGGATGCCTCCAGCCTACGCCCAGCGGATGCGCGACAATGGCTTCCTCGTCCGGGAGTACGAGTCCGTCGATGAATACCTCGCCTCCGGCAAGGTCGCTCCGATCTGGTACTTCACCCGGCTCCAGCTCGAGAGGATGGGCGAGTCGGTGCTCGAGAAGGCGCCGCAGCTGCGCGCCTCGCTGACCTTCCGTAAGGACATGATCAGCCGCCTGCCCGAGTCCTGCCGTTTCTACCATCCCCTGCCGCGCGACCGCACGGCGCCCACCAACCCGACCTTCCTCGACGAGACTCCCCTGAACGGCTGGGACGCCCAATCCGCCAACGGCTATTGGACGCGCATAGCCCTCATCGCGATGGTGTCCGGCCTCCTGGGGTCGGACTTCGAGGGCGAGCCCAAGACGCCGCTTGCCTTCGAGGACTACTTCGTCCACGAGGTTTCGGTCGCCCAGCGCTCCAAGCCCGAGTACAAGGTCGGCATCAAGCCCGTCGAGGACGGCCTCGTCATAGACCACATCTCCTCGGGCGAGGCTATCTCGGACATCTGGGGCCACCTCGACGCGGTCAGGCGGATGCTAAAATTGGACGTGCGCGGTGGCCATGGCGTGTTCCACAACAATTCCGGCGCCTACAAGGGCATCATCTCCCTGCCCGACGTCATGAGCTTCGGTGGGCGCGAGCTCAAGAAGCTCGCTGCGATCGCCCCCGGCTGCACCCTCAACCTCGTGCACGAGCACCGGGTGGTCAAGAAGTACCGTCTCTCGATGCCGCCTCGCATCTACGGCTTCGACGAGATCTCCTGCAAGAATGAGCTCTGCGTCTCGGCTCCGGCCAGCCTCGAGGGGGCCACGACCGAGTTCCTGCGCAAGAGCGAGGTCGGCGAGCCCGGCGGAGCCAAGTTCGTCTGCCGCTACTGCGAACGCGAGCATGCCTTCCGCGACATCTGGGATCTCTAGCCATGGGCAGGTACATCGCGCTCGTACGCGGCATCAACGTCGGCGGCGTCGTCCTCAAGATGGACGACCTCAAGAAGATGCTCGAGTACATCGGGTTTTCGAAGGTCTCGACCTACATCCAGAGCGGGAACGCGGTCTTCGATAGCAAGGAATCCAACAAGAGGAAGATGGAATCGGAGATCGCCCAGGAGATCAAGAACAAGATCGACCGCGACATCGTCGTCATAGTGAAGACCATCGACGAGCTTAGGCGCATCGTCGCGGCGCATCCGCTTGCCGCTCTCGGGGACGAGGACAAGCTCTACGTGACCGTATTGTCCGAGGAGCCCGCCAAGCCGGACGTCGAGGTCCTGCTGGAGACGATGAATGCCGTCGATCGCCACGAAGTCGCGAATCGCGCGGTTTATTCCTACTACAGCGCGGGCTATGGCAATTCGAAGCGGTCGAACAACTTCATCGAGAAGATACTCAAGGTTTCGGCGACGACCAGGAACTGGGCTACGATGAAAAAGTTGCTGGAGCTCGCGACGCAGGGGGAAGCGGAGAGCGCGCACAGGCTCGGCTCAGACCGATAGCTCGCCCTCGACATCGGCCAGAAAGGAATCGACCGATGCGCGGTCCTCGAGGCTTCCGTAGAGATTCGAGCTGAGGGTTATCGTCCCGGCGAAGCCGCTCAAGGCCATCTGAAAGTGCGGCTTATGCTTGATGGAGCCGCAGACGTAGGCAGACTCGACCCGCGTAGCCGCAAAGGCGAGGCGCTCCGAGTCGAGCTCGCCGACGTTGGTCATGCAGATGAGGGGGTTCCTCAAGCCACGCCCCAGCCTCCGGAAGGCCTCGCGCTCTCCCAGCAGCGAGAAGAGCAGCTCGAGCTTCACGAATCCACCGAGGCCGATTCGGCGCCTCTTGAGCTTGTCCATCTCGGCCTTGGCCTTGAGCAGGGTCGTCTCGAAGCTCTCGCCAGCGCATTGGCTCAGCCGAGTTATCGCGGTGGAGCTGAGATTGCGCAGCGCGTCGAATTCGCGGCTCGGCAGGTAGCGCCGCATATCGATCATGATCGGGATCGCGAGTCTCGTCAGGGCCGCCTCGCCGATGCGTCCGCCGAGGACGCGGTAATACGCGGCGAGGGCGGCGTCGTTGAGCGTCGCGCCGCGCTCGCGGCAATACGACTTCAGCTCGGACACTTTCTCGGCCACTATGGTCCGCGTCGCGATGAAGGGCGCGAGCTCCCCTCCCTCGGAATAGGGGAAGGCGAACTCTCCCGGCTCGTTGCTCGCGCCGCCGAACCCGAGCAGGGAAGCCGCCTTCGCGATGGGGCCGACGGCGCGCAGGACCGGACCGATGCCTCGGTCGCCATCGATGACGCGCTCGCTCCCGTAAGCGGGGTCGCGCAGGAGGCGCGAGTAGGCGTCGCAGAGGAAGTAGAGGTAGTCCGTGAAGCCGGACCCGTCCGTGACCATGTGGTTCATGGTGACGGCTAGCGCGTTCCTCCCGCCGACCATGAGGCATACCCGTACCTGCGGCCCCAGCTCCTCGCGGATGCGGTAGGTCCTTTCCGACTCGAAGGCGGCCTCGCCGTGGACGAGAGCGAAGGATCCCTTTAGTTCGGAGGGCGGCAGGCTCACCCAGGCGGCCTTCCCGTCCGCCGCCGCGTACTTCGTCGCCAGGATCGGGATCGCGCCTAGCGAGATCTCGACGGCCCGCCTCAGCGCGGACTCGTCCAGCGACGACCCGAGGCCCAGCTCGCAATGGACCTGGTGGTCGGTGAACCCCGTCGCCTCGTAGAGCCATTGCATCCTGTCGAATATTTCGGCTTTATAGTGCATGTGATGGAATCTAGCGGCAAATAGGATTATAGTCAATACCGACGGTATTGAATACCAATGGTATTTATGAGGAATGCAATGGAAAAGGGATCGAATCCTTCCGCGGCGCCGCAGCGGCGAAGACGCGAGAAAAAAGAGGAAGTCCGGGCCAAGCTGGTGGCCGCCGCCGTCGGCGTCTTCGCCGAGCGGGGCTACGAGGGCGCGAGCCTCGAGCGCGTGGCGGAGGCCGCTGGCTTCAGCAAAGGCGCGGTCTACTCGAACTTCGCGGGCAAGGACGAGCTATTCTTCGAGCTCGTCTCCTCGCGGATCGACGAGCGGATCGAAGCCGTGCGCGCCGCGACGGAGAGTCGGGAGAACAAGGCCCGCGCCGCCAAGCCGGCCGCCGACGAGGCAGACACGGGGTCGGCGGCGCGGGCCGCGGGCCGCGTCCTCCGCGAGGTCGGCGAGGCCGATCCGGAATGGCAGCTGCTCTTCCTGGAATTCTGGCTGCGCTGCGCCAGGAACGAAGAGTTGCGGGCCAAGCTCGCCGAGAGGCGCCGCGAGATGCGGGGACGGATAGCCGACCTCGTGGAGGCCAAGGCGAGGTCCGTGGGCGCGACGATCGACAGGGCGCAGGCGATGGACCTCGCCACGACCGCCCTGGCCCTGTCGAACGGCTTCGGCATCGAGGGGATCATCGATTCGAGGGCCGCGCCGCCGCGATTGGTGGGCGACGTGCTGTCGCGCATAATCGCCGGCGCCCGCTTCGGCGTTCCGGCGGACTCCGTTTAGCGGCCCGCGGAGGAGCGCCGCGCCGACGGGAACCGCCGACGGTACTCGTACATCAGCACGGCCGCGGCGGCCGATACGTTGAGCGAATCCACATGGCCGGCCATCGGTATCGAAAGCGCGAAGTCGCACTCGTCCTTGAGAAGGCGCGAAACGCCCGAGCCCTCGTTGCCGAGCACAAGGCCCGAACGCGCCGATATGTCGGCGTCGGGCAGGCTCAGCCCCCCCATGTCGGCCGCGTAGAGCCAATAGCCGGCCTGCTTCAGCTTGCGCAGCGCCTCGGCGAGGTTGGGCACGAGGACGAAGGGCGCATAGGCCGCCGCTCCCGCCGAGGCCTTTACCGCCGCGTCGCCTAGGGGGGCCGAGCGCCTGCGCGGCGCGATTACGAGGTCGGCCGCGAAGACGTCGGCCGAGCGCAGTATCGCGCCAAGGTTCTGCGGGTCCTCGATGTGGTCGAGGAGGAGGACGAGGGAGCTCTCGGGAGGGTCGAGCAAGAAGGTATCGAGATCCGCCTCTTCCGCCGCTTGGCCCTCCTCGGCCTCGAGGGCGATGCCGCGGTTGCCCGGCGCGAGGCGGTACAGCTCGGCCTTGGAGACACGGTCGATCCTCAGCCCGAGATCCTCGGCCAGGGCCAGTATTTCCTTGATGCGCGGCCCCGATCCGGATACGAGAATACGCGCCGGATGCGCGTCCGTCGCCGCGGACGCGCCTTTCATCGAGCGCAGGAATTCCTCGATGGCGTGGAAGCCGGTCGATCGCCGCATCATGTCTCATCCGGCTTGGACTGGCGCCTCAGGCTCGTGCAGGTTCCTGACGCATATTCCGGGAGCGACCTGGATCATAGGACAGCTTACCATTTAGCCCGATTGGGTGAAAGCCTTGCTTCATCGTCAAGGCATGACCGTGAACTCCTGCACTACTTGAATCGCGCTCTCGGCCTCGGCTACGCCGGGCACTGAACGGGCGGCGGCGAGGGCCGCGTCTATGGCCGCCTGGGTGTTGGCGACGCCGTGGAGCACGACCCGCCCGCCGTCCGTCGCCGCGGCCTCGAGGAAGTGCACGGGCACCTTCTTGGCATAGACTATCTCGGTTACGACCCGCTGCCCGAGGAGGAGCTCGGCCAAACGGTGCTTGCCGGCCTCTTTCTTGGCTTGATCCACGATTATCTTTTGGGCGGCGTCGATCATCTGAGCGGCCTGCTCAGGCTCGGTCTTGGTAGAATTGATGATCAAATCGTAGCTGCGGGGATCCGCCCAATCGATGGAGAAGAAATATTTATGGAAACCGGTGCGGTTGTGGTCGCTCTCCTCGACTATTTGCAGGGCATGGCGCTCGTCGCAGCCGTAGGACTTCATGACGCGTTCGATGCGAAGGGCAAGGGGGGAGACCAGCTTGACGGCGACCAGGCTCGGCACGGACTTGAACACCGCCGACCCGCCTCTGCCCACGACTATGCAATCGCCTCCGATAGTCTCTTCGTAGAGGGCTGCCTTGAGAAAATGGAGGTAATCGTCCCTTTCCTGGGAGAGGGAAGCCCAGAAACCGGGCTTTTTTTCGTCGTACTTTTCCCTCTTCTCGGCGTCGAGACCGTAATCGCCAAGGCGCTTCTCGAGATACTCGCGGTCTATGAGCTTGTAGCTCGTGATGCGGGAGAGCTCCCTGGCTACCTCTTCGCCGAGGGCGGCGAGCTCGCGCGCGATGGTGATGATTGCCATGATCGCCTCCTTGTTCTTTCGCATTCTACTTTACGTCTCCTAGGCCGCGAAGTCAAATACGAGCGGCGCCGAAAACCGAGTGGGGTGCCGAAGAAGACCGGAGCGAAGGCGCATAACGTATTCTCCGCCTTTATATTTGCATCCCCCTCGCATAGGCGCTATGATCGAGGCCATGAGCATACGATTCCATTCCGAGGGAGGGGCCGGCGAAGTCACCGGCTCCAAGCACGTCCTCAGCGTCGATGGGGCGCGTTGCCTGATCGACTGCGGGGCCTTCCAGGGCAGGCGCGACGAGGCCGAGGCAAAGAACCGCTCGCTCGTGAGCGACCCCGAGTCGATCAGTTCGGTCATCCTGACGCACGCGCATTTCGACCACTGCGGCATGCTGCCCCTCCTGGCCAAACGCGGCTATCGCGGCAACATCTACGCGACGCCGGCGACGCGGGACCTGGCGGGCATCGTGATGATGGACTCGGCCGCGATACAGGCCCGCGACGCGGAGTACTTGGGCAAGCAGGCGGCCAGGAAGGGCGCGAATTTCGACTGGCAGCCCCTCTATGCCGAAGAGGATGTCATCAAGGCGACCAGCCAGTTCGTCACGGTATCCTACAACCGTCCAATGCCCATCGGCGACGGGATCAAGGTCGAGCTATACGACGCGGGCCACATCCTCGGCTCGGCGATGGCCTACACCTACGCGCGCGACCGATCCGGGCGCGAGGTGACGATAGCCTTCACGGGCGACTTAGGCAGGAAGGACAAGCCGATCATCCGAGATCCAGCGAAGATACCCGCGATGGACTACATGGTCCTCGAGGCGACCTACGGCGACCGTTTGCATGAGTCCTCCGAGGACGCGATGGACCGCCTAGCCGACGTCGTCAAGCAGGCGGTGGCCAGGGGCGGCAAGGTAGTGATCCCCTCCTTCGCGATCGAGCGAACGCAGGAGCTCGTGTTCTATTTCCACCTCCTCGTCGATCAGAAGCGAATACCCGAGATACCGATTTGGGTCGACTCGCCCATGGCCATCAACGCGACATCCATCTTCCAGATACACCCCGAGTGCTACGACGAGGAGACGCACAAGGCTTTTATCCAGCACCACGAGAACCCCTTCGGCTTCAATAGCCTGCATTTCTCATCGAGCGTGCAGGACTCCAAGCGCCTGAACGATTACAAGGGGCCCGCCGTCATCATCTCGGCCGACGGCATGTGCGAGGCGGGCCGCATCCAGCACCACCTCATCCACAATATCTCCGACCCGAGCGCGACGATCCTCATCGTCGGCTACATGGCCGCCAATACCCTGGGCAGGCGCATACGCGACAGGGCGAGCGAGGTGCGCATCCACGGCGAGCTCTTCAAGGTGCGAGCGCGCATCGAGGAAATCAACGCCTTCTCGGCCCACGCCGACTATTCGGAGGCTTGGGCCTGGATGTCGGGCCTAGACCTGACCAAGCTCAAGAAAATATTTCTGGTGCACGGGGAGGCCTCGGGCCTGTCGCATATGGAGAAATACCTGCGCGAGAAAGGGATCAAGGACGTGCAGGTGGTCAAGTACGGGGAGAAGTACGAGCTCTAGGCCGAGGCGGATCGCCTCTTGACGGGGAGAGCGGGCATGGGCGATCGAGGGGCCTACCTGGGACTGGATATCGGCGGCCAAAGCATCAGGGGAATCCGCCTCGAAGAGGACGGAAAAGTGTCGAGGCGGGCGGCTATGCCCACGCCGGCCTCCTCGGGAGCCGAGGCCGTGCTTGCCGTCGCGGCCGCAGTCCTCGCCGAGCTGGGCGAGGGCGGAGCCGTCGCGGCGGTTGGCGCCGGGACGCCGGGGGGCGTGGACTTGAGCGGCAGGGTCGTCGGCGAGGCTGCCAACATCTCCGGCTGGAATGGCGTCGATCTGCGCTCCCCGATATCGCGGAGCGCAGGCGCCTCGGCCTTTGTCCGAAACGATGGCAATCTCGCGGCCTTCGCCGAGTGGGCCTCCCGCGGCGGCAGGGCGCGCGCCCTGCTCTTCGTCGGCCTTGGCACGGGGATAGGCGGCGGCTATATCGAGGACGGACGCATCCTCGGCGGCGTGGACGACAAGGCCCTGGAGATAGGCCATGTCATCGTCTATCCCGATGGAAGGGAATGCGCCTGCGGCCGTTCGGGCTGCGCCGAGGCCTACGCCTCCGGCCCCTCGATCGGGCGAATCGCCGTCGATCTCTCGCCCCGCTTCGACACGGCCCTTGCCCGCGCCGCCCGCGCGGGAGCGGCCGTCAACGCGCGCGAGGTCTATGCCGCCCTCGCGGAAGGCGACGAGCTCGCGGCCGAAGTTCACAGAATCGCGGCCGAGGCCCTATCGCGCGTCATCGCATCGGCCTTGGCCTTCCTCGCGCCGGATACCGTCGTGCTCGGCGGCGGTGTGCTAAAGGGCGCGACGAGCCTAGTCGCCGATGTCGCCGCTCTAGCGCCGCGTTACGTCTACGATGCCGCCAGCGAAGGCGTCCGCTTCGAGGCGGCTCTGCTAGGGGCCGACGCGGGACTGCTTGGAGCGGCGCTCTACGGCGCCTCGACGCTGCTATCGCGCGAGGAGCTGCTCCTGTTGGGGGGGCGGGCGGCGGAATTTAGCATAGGAAGATAGACTATAAACCAAATCATCGGGCGCAAAGAAGGCAGGCATCAGTGTGATCGTCGCGCTCACGATTGTCTTTGAGACGCTCGCACTCGTTGCCGGTTTTGTCGATTGAGGCTTTTCAAAAGCAACCGACTTTTAAAATAGGCTCGATTTACTAAATTTTGAGTTGATAATTCCGCTAAATAAATTGGCACCGGACCATGTTTCGCTTTCAGTGCCCTTCTCATGTAGCTCTTCAATCCTGCCGATATTCTGAAAAGTCGAAGCTATACATTCCCGACACGCGAGGGGCACGGCATATGCGCAGGACTATTATCCTTGCTTTCATGATATTCGGCGCCGCATTGGTCTTCGGCCAGAACGACGCGGCCGCCGCCGACCAGCCCGCGGCCGCCGCCGACCAGCCCGCGGCCGCCGCCGACCAGCCCGCGGCCGCCGCCGACCAGCCCGCGGCCGCCGCCGACCAGCCCGCGGCCGCCGCCGACCA
>Ga0182027_10005822_pt1 | contig 18628 bp, 16 predicted proteins | sample 712E1DmetaG_FD_121300 | JGI IMG/M metagenome (GOLD analysis project Ga0182027, IMG submission 121300) | Permafrost microbial communities from Stordalen Mire, Sweden - 712E1D metaG (Illumina Assembly) | ecosystem: Environmental > Terrestrial > Soil > Wetlands > Permafrost | place: Sweden...
CCCTCGTAGGCGGCAAAACACTGTTCCAGGCGCTGGTAGCCATTGCCTCGGGCAGTGAAGTTACGGGGCCCCGGCCACCAGAAATGGATGGGTTGTTCAGCCAGTAGCTCCTCGCCCGTCTCGCTGCGCAGGAACCGGAGCTGCCCCTCCGCGTCCACCTCGGCGGTGATGGCCCCGACGGTGATGCTGGCCTCCTGCCCCAGGATCCTGACCGCGGCCTGGGCGGGCGGCGGCTCCGTCAACGCACCGTGGTCTTTGATGAAGTAGTCCAGGGCGGCGCGGACGCGCAAGCTGTCAGGTCCCCACGCCTCTATGCGCACGACCTCGTGGCCCGAGCGCCAGGTGAGCGCCCCGGCGTCGTCGACGAAGGGCGCGGTCGGGATCTCGTCGTCAGGTTTGGGGAAAACGGAGGGCACGGCGGCGGTCCTTTACAGTTGAGGCAGGCTGCGGTTGAGGCAGGCTGCGGTTGAGGCCGGTTGCGGTTGAGGTCGTTGCGGTTGAAGGAGTATGAAGGGCCGGGGTGCTCAAGGTGGGCCGAAAACGACTTCCAGGCCATCGCCGGTCCAGCGGAGCGAGGGAAGATCGGGCACTACCAAGTCGGCGCCGGCGGCCTTGGCACGCTCGCCCACGCCGATAACTGCGCCGGCGCCAGCGGCCCTGGTGGCACGGATCCCTACCGACGCGTCCTCGATGAGGGCAGCGGGACGACTTAGTAACCAGAAGGTCGATGGTCCTATCCCCATCCGTGTACAGAATGCACAATTATCCGGCGGCCTTAGTAAAGGATGTGCCGGCCACCGTCGACGATCACAAGCTCCCCTGTAACCATCTCGCTCTCGACCAGGCCCACGACAACGCGCGCAACGTCAACCGGCATGACCAAGCGCCTCAGCGGCATTCGCCGGACCTCCTCCGCCGCCCAAAGCTTGAAGCCCACCCCCTTTTGGTTCCTGTACCACCGGGTATCAACGCTGCCCGGGCCTACGGCGTTTACCCGCACCTCCGGCGCCAAAGCCGCCGCCAAGCACTGCGTCAGCTGGACCAGGGCCGCTTTGCTCACGCTGTACGGCAAGGAAGACCCCGACGCCCTGGTGGCGGCGACAGACGCAACGTTAACGATGGCGCCATGCGATTTCGTGAGCCACGGAGCCGCGCTCCTGGCAGCATAAAAAGCCCCCAACACGTTGACCCGGAATATCCTGTTCCAGATGTCGTCGGTTAACGAGCCGAGATCCTTGAAATCTATGAACTCAGTCGTTCCGGCGCAGTTGACCAGGATGTCCACGCCCCCGAATTCCTCCACGGTCGTCTCCACCAACTGCCCCACTTCCGCCTCCACCCCCACGTCCGCGCGGCAGGTTATGGCCCCGGTGCCGGCCGCCCGGAGCGACTCTGCCGTCGCCTCGGCTTCTTCGACCGACCTCGAATAATTCACTACAATCGCCGCCGCACCCGCCGCCGCTAAACCCTGGCAAATTGCTTGACCGATCCCCGTGCCGCCACCCGTAACAATGGCAACGCCTCCCGCTAACCCCACGGTTGCTTCTCCTTATCCCTACCTATGAGCGCGGCATTTGAGCCATCACGCGCCGAGGCCCGTCACGCACCGAGGATGGCGCGGACCTGCGCCTCTCGCGCCCGCCTCATGTGCTCGGTCGACTTCTCGACGGCCGCGTCAGCGTCGCCGGCCGCAATGGCATCGATGATTGCGTGGTGCTCGGCCAAGGTCTCCTCGATCCGGCCGGCAGCATCGTAGGTGGTTTGCTGGAACCGGCGCACCCCGTGTTCGACCTGCGTGAGGAAGCGGACCAGATAGGGGTTGCCGCTGCTCTCCCGCAACTGCCGGTGGAACTCCCGGTTGAGTTCCACCAACGCGGCCGTGTCCCTGACGCCTGCCGCCACGATCGCCTGCTCTTGCAGCTTGGCCAAGGCGCCCAACAGTCCGGGCGGCTGACGGACGGCGGCCAAACGAGCGGCAAGGGCTTCCAGCTGCTCTCTGACAAGGAACAAGGCCACCACGTCGTCAAGGCTCATCGAGGTGACCACCGTCCCCCGGTTGGTCAGCCTCACGGCCAGCCGCTCGTCCGAAAGACGCCGGAGCGCCTCGCGCACCGGCGTGCGGCTCACCGACAGTTCGTTAGCCAACTCGTCCTCACGGAGCCACGTCGAAGGGGCCAGGACGCCGTCCAGAATGGCCTCCCGCAAAACGTCGGTGATCACGTCCGTCGTAGAACCGTACGCCGGCACCGATTTCAGGTAGCCGCGCAACTGGCGCTTCCAGCCAACGTCCTGTACGGCCCGGACGCGCCCCTCGGAGGTCTTCGGCGTCACGGCAACCCCCTGGCCCTCGCCACGCCCCCGCGCACCACCCACGCCAAGCTCTTCACGGCATCAAAACGCTTACGAGCTACCCCAAGGCTTACGTCCATATGTGCCATGCCCCATTTCACCTAGCTGCCTGTCAGCACAAATACTCACCCGAGCTTCTGTCATCTTAATACCTTCCCGGGCGGCCGAACGAGTACACAGCCCGGCCGACCGCCAGCCAGCTCACGAGCCGCACCACGGCCCTCTTGCCGCTAACGCATGGCACGTCAGCGGCAAGCGGCCAGCTCAACTACCCTCCAGCGGCGATGACGTCCTCATTTGCGCGTTTTTCCGCCGACGCTAGCTCGGCGCTGATCTGTGAGACGGACTGCGGACCAAGCCAGATGGGCCCCATACCCGTGCCCATATCGGCTAGCCCCTGGTCCATGCCGTACGTCTCCGGCCAACCGACGTTGGCCTTGAGATCGCCCTCGCTGGTGTAGCCGGCCATGTCCACGCCTTGCTTCTGCCAGTACGCCGTGAACAGGGGACGCACAGACGTTATGGACGGCCAAAGCACTCCCGAACCGGCGAGCAGCCGCTGGGACGGGACAGAGTCCAGGTAGGACGCCAACTCCCAGTCTGCCTGCTGATTGGGGGAATGCGGGTTGATGGCGTCGGCCCCCCCATTGGCGACTGTGGCCACGCCCGCCGGTCCGGCCGGCAACTCGATGGTCCCGATCTTGAACTTGCTCTCCTGGACGGTCGACTCCGTGTTCCAGCTCCCCGACAGCAGCATCGCTATCTTCCCAGCGGCAAACAGGCTGGCGTCCTCGCTGTTGTTGGCCTCGGCGTTGCCACCGAGCTCACTGCCGGGAACGAGCACGTGGTACTTGTACATGAGCTGGTTGATGAACGACATTGTTTGGATGGCGGCGGGCGTGTCTATATTCACGGTCGAGGCATACGGCTTAGTGAGCACGTTGCTTCCGTCCTCAGCCAGGAAGTTGCCCCAGCCCGACTCGTCCACGTTGGCGATGTCCGACCCGTAAGTGGCGATCGACTTCGGGTTGAAGTTCGGCGACAGAGCGTTGTTGCCATTGGCGTCGGTGGTCGCTTCCTGAAGAAAATGTAGGAAGGAACCCCCGTTCGACGGGCTCCAGGACCAGCTCGTCGGGGGCGTCAGATGGTACTTAGCAAAGTAGCTCTTGTTGTACACGAAAGCAACGGTGTTCAGCTCCTTCGGCAGCGCATAGATAAAGCTGCCTTGACTGTACAAGCTCACGAGGTACCGGTTGTACTGGGACATGCTGATGTGGGACTTCTGTGCCAGAGGGCCCAGGTTTTCGAAGACGTTATCTTTGGCCCACGTCGGGACCCAGGGCGTGTTCACCCAGAAGACGTCCGGGCCCGCGCCCGTTGTGAACTCCTCGGTTAGCTTCGGCTCGTAGTTGGCGTAGGGTATCACCTCTATACTCACGCTGATATTGGGGTGAATTTTCTCGAAGGCAGCTACGTCCTTGACGTACCCGGGTTGCTCGCCCGGCCACATGGCGTAGGTTAGATGGATCTGGCCCGCGGCGGCGGCCTCACCGGCGCCAACTGCCCCGGCAGTCGCCCCGATCACGAGGGCCGATGCACCCACCGCTACTCTTCCGACCCAGTCCTTTTTGGCTCTTGGGTTAATTTTCACTTTCTCTCCGATCTTCGACAGTCAGGGTATACTTGCGTTGTTCATGTTCGCTCTCCACTCGTAAACCGTTCCCCCCTGTATTTCTCTGGCGGAGGCCCCCTTTCTATTTTACGCTCCCTGTCAGCTGGACGGACCTGATGATCTGGCGCTGGAACACCGCAAATAATATGAGCAGCGGGATAAGGGCTATCATGCCACCCGTCAGTACCACGTCCCACCGCGTTCCGTAGCCGCCAGCGACTTCAGCGATCGCGATCGTGAGCACGTACTTATTCGTTGAGTTTGTAACTATGAGCGGCCACAGGAAGTTGTTCCACCCAAAGACAAACGCTATGAGCGTCGCCGTCACGATGACCGGCCGAGACAGGGGGAGCATGACCCGCCGGAGTACCCCGAGCTCCGAGCAGCCGTCTATCCTCGCCGCGTCTAGGAGTTGCTGGGGGATGCTCAGGAAGAACTGCCGCATGAGGAATATCGAATAAGGGACCCCAAGCGCGTAAGGAAGGAAGATGGCCCAATAGGTATTGAGGAGGTGCGCGTACCGCATGATCGTGAAGAGAGGGATCAGGGTGACGGCGTTGGGGATCATCAATGTCAGTAGGTATACCCAGAACAGCCCGTCCCTGCCGGGGAACCTCATCCGGGCGAAGGCGTAGGCGGCGAGAATTCCGAAGGTGACCTGACCAACAGTAAGGGCGCACGTGACAAGTATCGTGTTCTCGAGTGCTTTTAAGAACCCGTAGTTGTTGAGGGCGTTAGCGTAATTGTGAAGGTAGAGGGACGACGGCAACCGCCATGCCGGCTGCGAGAAGATCTCATCGATAGGCTTCAAGGACGCGAATGCCGTCAGGACATAGGGCAGGATAAACGCGGCCGCGGCCAACGTCAGTACGCCGTAAAATATTGCTAATTTCAACGGGCGGGCGACGGAGAGCATCTCACACGTACTCGTAGACAGTGCGGCGGCGAAAATACGTAAACTGGATGAAGGTGAAGATCAAGACAACGACAAATAGGACAACGGACATTGCCGAGGCTTCTCCTATGCGGAAGTCAGTGAAAGCCGTCTGGTAAATCGAGAGATTGAGCACCTGTGTAGAGGTCCCCGGTCCGCCGTCGGTCAGGACGTAGACGGTGTCGAACACCTGGAACGATCCGATGACCGTCGTGACAAGGACAAAGAGCATGGTTGGCCGCAAGAGGGGCACGGTGACCCGCCTGAACCGCTGCCATTGGCCCGCTCCGTCTATGGCGGCGGACTCGAGAAGCTCGGGGGGGATCCCTTGGAGTCCGGCGAGGAAGAAGAGCATGTTGTACCCCACCCATTGCCAGATCTGCACCGCAGCAAGGACGGGCATAGCCAACTTGTAGGACCCCAGCCAGTTCTGGGCCGGGATCCCGAAGTAGCCGATCAGTTGGTTGGCGAAGCCGAACTTGGGGTCGAAGATCCAGTTCCACACGACCGCCAGGGCCACCGGGGTGGCCATGAAGGGGACCACGAACAGCACACGGTAAACGCCCATCCCCGGGAGCTTGCGATTGAGCATGACGGCCATGCCCAGGGAGAGGACGGTCTGGAGGGGGATGGCGAGAAGGACATAATATGCGGTCACCAGCAGCGAGTGGCCTGCGCCATCCTGCTCGAAGATGGTCGCAAAATTCTGGAAGCCGACGAACTTGGGCGGGCTGAGCAAGTTCCATTGGAGGAGGCTCAAGACGAAGATGAGGATGACGGGTAGGAGCAGGAACACCGAAACCCCGAACAGGCTGGGCGCCAGGAACGGGAAGGCGCGCACCCAGGCGAGCAGCCCCCGCCGGAACGGGCTGGAACGGTGCCCGGCACCGGGGCACGCTGTATACGCCCCCTGCCCCGGGCCGTCGCCTCCCGGCGGGGGGCCCTTTCCTAGTGACGCCTTGGTCAGAACGTGATCCACGGTTGGTTTGCCTCGAACATTTCCTCTGCCATGTCGTGGATCTGGTCCAGGGTGCACACCGCGGCGGTCAGGGGATCGAGAGCCATGGCTTGGTAGATGGCTTCGCGGTCTTTGTCCATGTGGCCTCGCACGACCATCTCCTGCACCCCGACGCTGGCCCGGTTGAGCGCCGCCAACTGCGGGGGGAGGTCACCGACGAAGCAGGGGTGCACACCGAGCCCATCAACCAGGCACGGGACCTCTACGCAGCACCCTTCGGGAAGGTTTGTGATGTGGCCGTCGTTGCGCACGTTGCCGTTGATGCGGATGCACGACCCTGATTCGACGGCGGCGACGATCTCGGCGCCGTACTCGCCTGAGCGGCTCACGACGAACTGCTCCTGGCCGGAGCTTTGCTTCTGCATCATCTCCTCGTACTCCACCTCGCGCTGCTTTGCCTTGGTGATGCCCCCGCCGGTGCTGCCACCCCCGTACTGGGATCCCGGTGGCTGGTAGAGCTTCCCCCAGGCGTCGATCATCTCGGAGGTCTTGCGGAAGTACGGGTAGTACTCCGAGGCGTGGGCGCTCGACTCGGTCACGAAATACCCAAAGCGCCTGAAGAGCTCTATACGGACGGGTTCGTCGCCGTAAAGGTCGTCCGATGCCAGCTTGGCTTTTAGGGTGGGGAGGAGATCAGTGCCCCGGTGCCGGAGCTGTAGGAACCAGGCCTGATGGTTGATCCCGGCGACCCAGTAGTCCATTTCGTCGACGGGCACGCCGCAGTACTCCGCCAGCTGGGCGGAAGTGCCCTGGACACTGTGGCACAGACCGACGGTGCGGATCGGTGTCAGCAGCGTGCGCCAGGTGAGGATGGCCATCGGGTTGGAGTACTGCAACACCAGAGCGTCGGGGCAGAGGTCCATGATGTCCTCGGCGATGCTGTCGAACACGGCCAAGTGCCGTAGCCCGCGGAAGATCCCGCCGGGCCCCAACGTGTCGCCGATGCACTGGCCGACACCGTACCTGTCCGGGATGGCGATATCGGGCGCCCTGGCCTCCAGGCCGCCGACGGCGATGGTTATGACCACATAGTCCGCCCCCGGCAACGCCTCCCGCCTGGAGAGCGTGGAGCGGACGCTCAACCGGGCGTTCTCCTGTTTGATGACATATTCCGTGATCTGAGTGATCCGGTCCAGGCGCTCCGCGTCGACGTCCATGAGGACGACTTCGGTATCCGCAAGCTCGGGGAAGGTGATGAGGTCGGCCACGAGGTTGCGGGTGAAAACCGCGCTCCCGGCACCGATGAACACGATTCGGGCCATATCGATCAGTTCTCCTTACTTTTGGTATCGCGTAACAGAGGTTCGGGGCGAGCTTGGGGGCCTCTCCGGTCGGGCCGGGAACTTGAGCAACGGGCACCTCGCTCTCAGGCGACGAAGCGCTTATCGTAGCGTGAGTACGTCTCGTATGCAATGGGTATCCAAGAGGTAAGTCGTCGACATCTCTTGACCCTCATCGGACCGTCGGCTCAGGCCTTGTGAGCGCCCGCGAACGGGCCATGGTCCAGGAGGCTCAAATCATGGCTCGGGATGACTTCACAGCCCAGATGCTCGATTTTCTCGAAACTGGCATAGCAATCCAGGAGGCTCGTGTTGACGCCGGGCGGCAAATGCGGGACGGTCTCGTTGCCCTCCCAGTCCGCGTAGGTGTTCACGGCGTCGCCCGCGATCAGGTAAGGCACCGCCCCGTCGACCAGTACCCCTTGCGAGCCGGGCGAGTGGCCGGCGAGCTGGACCACGCTGACCCCCGGGGCGATTTCGGCGTCGCCGTCCACCAGCTCGATGCGGCCCCACACGTCGAGCCACCCGGGAGAAAGGCCCGGCGCCTTCTCATAGGCCCGGCGGTGCACCGGCAGAGGGTCGCTGGCGTAGACCAGCTCGTCGCGCTGGACGTAGAACTTCGCCCGAGGGAAAAGGTTGTTGTTGGAACAGTGGTCCCAGTGCAAATGAGTGTTGATCACGATCTCGATGTCCGCCAGCTCGATCCCGTGACGGGCCAGGACGTTGGCCGGCTCAAGCTCGGCTGGTCTCTCGACGATGCAGCCGTGGTACTGGCGGTTCCAGTCCTCGTCCAGCGGGCCAGTGTCCACGAGGACCGGCCGGTCCCCGCCCGTCACCAGGAACATGAGCATGGCCCCGATGTAACTTCGGCGCCCCGGCCCGGCGTCGCCGGGATGGCCGTCGGTCTGTCGGGTGTCGACCGGCCCAGCGTTCATCCCGACGCAGAGGGGCTCGATGACAAAGGCCGTCATCGTCTCACGACAGGCACGCCGCCCCCGCCGCCGGCTGTCCCGGCTTGAGGAGGCACGGGCCGGAAGATCGGGCCATGGCCGGCGCCGGTCGTCTCGATGGCCGAGGCGATGGCGGCCAGGTCCTCGTAGTCAAGCTCGAGCCCGGCCGCCGCCACCAGGGAGTCGACCTGAGCAGGCTGGCGAGCACCGAAGATAGCGGCTGTGACCCCGGGTACGGCCAAAGTCCAGGCGACGGCTACGGAACCGACACTGGTGGCGTGTTTGTCCGCTATAGGCCGCATGGCTTCGGCCAGAGCCACGTTTCGGGCCAGGTTGTCCCCGGTGAAGTTGGCGTGCGTCTTGCGCCAGTCGTTGTCGGCCAGCCGATGCACCCGCTGCTCGGAGAAGGTCCCCGTAAGAAGGCCGTTCTGCATCGGGGCATAATTGACCACCGCCGCCTCGTGCTCGAGGCACCATGGGATCAGGTCCTGGGCCGCGTCGCGGTCAATGGCTGAAAAGGGTGGCTGTAGAGTGTCGACGTGGCCAACGGCCTCGGCCGCCTCCACCTGGGCCAGGGTGTGGTTGGACAGGCCGGCGGCCCGTATCTTGCCCCGACGGCGCAGATCCACGAGCTCGCCCCAGTACTCCTCGATAGGCGTCGCGTCTTCCGGTGGCCAGTGAACGTAATAAACGTCGATCTGTTCGACCCCGAGGCGCATGAGCGACTCGTCCAGCTCCCAGCGGATCGAGGCCGGGGTGCCGACTCGCACCGTCCGCTCGGCCAAGCCCCATCGAAGGCCGCACTTGGTCGAAATATAGGGCCGTTCCGCCTCGGGAAGTTGGGCGATGGCCGCGCCCAGCACTTCCTCTGAATGACCCCAGCCGTAAAAAGCCGCGGTGTCGACCCAGTTGATGCCGAGCTCGACGGCCCGCAGTACCGTCGCTACCGACGCCCGGTCGTCAGCATCTCCCCACGTCATTTTCGGCCCCAGGCCGCCCATGGCCCAGGTGCCGAGCCCCACCCGGGTGAAGTGCATATCAGTCAAGCCAAAGCGTCGCGTCGGCAGCGACGGGCGGGTCGACGCCGGCGACGGGCTAGCGCTCAATGTCATTTTCCCTCCTGTTGGTTTGTTGTGCTCTGGTTTTGCGCGGCCACATTGCCGGCCCACAGGGCCGGGGGCGTCACTGCCCCCAGGCGTGTGGCCAGCAGGCGCACCGCCATGAGCGGTGCGTCCCGGCTGCCCCCGGCCAGATGGGGCGTCAGCAATGCCGAGTCGTACCGGTGCAGCTCGTGGTCCAAAGGCAGCGGTTCCTCGCTGAACACGTCCAGCGCCGCGCCGCATATCGAGCCTTCCCTGAGGGCGGCTAGGAGCGCCGCCTCGTCGATGAGCTCGGCGCGGGCGGTGTTGACGAGTATGCCGTCCGGGCCGAGCCAACGGAGCTCCTGGGCACCGATGAGGCCCACCGTCTCGGGCGTGACCCGGGCGTGCAACGAGACGAGCTCGCTCTGCTCGATCACCTCCTGGAGCGACTCGACGACCGTAACGTTGACATCCCCGAGCATCTCGGTGCGAAGGTAGGGGTCGTAGACGCGCACCTGGCCCTCGAAGCCGCGAAGCAAGCGGGCAACCTGGTAACCGACCTGGCCGAAGCCCACCAACCCCACTGGGGTCGAGGCCAAGGTCCGAAAAACCCGCCGGGCCGACCTTGGCAGCCAAACACCGTTGGAAAGCGCTCGGTTCGCCAGGGCCAGGCCCCGGCAGGCGGCCAGCATGAGGGCCATGGTGAAGTCGGCAACGACCGGGGCGTTCCTCCCCGGGTTGTTGTAGATCTCGATCCCTCGCTCGGCCGCCGCCACCGAGTCGATGTTCTGGGTCCCACTGCGGACGGTGGCGACGAAGGCCAGGGACGGCAGCTCGGCGATCAACTCCCGGGAGATGGGGAAAAACTCGGTGACAATACCGGTTATTTGCTCGCGCACCGGGCCGAGGAGCTCGTTCAATTGGGCCTGGTCGGTATGACCCGACGGCCCGTGGAGCTCGAGATGGCGATTGGCCTTGACCATCTCGTCGTTGTCGGTCAGGGACCACTGGTGGGCAATGGTGCCGCCGATGTAACCCTGCGCCTCGAACTCGGCGACGAGCTGGGAGACCGGGACGGCGAGGTCGCCCAAGAAGAGGATCGTCACAATGCCTCCAGTTTCTCGAGGCCCGACAGGTAACGCCCGTAGCGTTCGTCGAGACAGGGTTTTCGTCCCGGGCAAGGGGCGAAAACGTCACCGGCCGCCCCGACGGCGCGCGAGGCCTCGTCCACCGACGGCCACGCCCCGGCGGCGACGCCGGCCATGGCGGCGGCCCCGGCGGCGCCGGCGGCGTGCTCGACCGGCCTGACCACCTCTCTACCGAGCGCGTCGGCCAGGAGCTGCGCCCACCTGTCGCTCTGGGAGAGACCACCAGTCGTCCTCACCTCGGCGATGGGCACCTCGCCGCCGATGAGCTCATAACCGAGCCGGTGGCGGAAGGCGATGGCCTCAGCCAGCGCGGCGGCGACATCGGAGGGGTCGTGAGCCGCGTCGAGGCCAAGGACCATGGCCCCACTGACCTGGCTCAGCCCCAAACCGCGGACCGAAGGGACGACGGTGGGCAACCGAGAGGGGCCGCCTTCTTGGTAGTCCGGCCCGAGGAGCCCGGCCAAGAGGTCCTTTTCGGCCCCGGGACAGTCCGGGCCCGGCCCCAGGAACTTGTCGAGCAACGGGGCGCCGGACGGCGATGAGCTGAACAAAGTTGTACGCGCGCCATCGGCGAACCACCGCCCATGGACGCCGCGCGCCGCCGCCGCCGCGCTCACGCTGCGCTGGTGCGACACCATGACATCGATCGACCAGGTACCGGCGATGAGGCATATGGCATCGGCGCCGAGAGCGCCGGTGCCGATCACTGATGCGGAGGCGTCGTGCGAGCCCGAGGCCACCGGGACCCCCAGCCTCAACCCGGTAGCCTCGGCCGCCTCGGCGGAAATGACGCCGGCCACCTCCGCCGACGGGACGATCTCGGGGAGCTTGGGGAAGATCTGGGCCAGCCCCAGCCTCTCGAGGAGGGACTTCGCGTACTCCGGGCGGGACCGGGAGAGCAGCCCGGCGCTGGCGTCGCTGAAGTCGGTCGTCGCCCGTCCTGTGAGCCGCAGCTTTATCCAGTCCTTGGTGAAGAGGATCCACCGGGCGGCCCGGACCGAAGCCTCCTCGTTGGCAAGCATCCAGAGCAACAAGGTCACGGGGCGGCCGCTCCCGGGCGGGCGGCCGGTCTCGACCGCCATCTCATGCCCACGGCCGTCGCGCTCGAGGGCGGCGACGATGTCGCGGGACCGGGTGTCCAGGGACAGCATCCCCGGCCGGACGGGCATCCCGCTGTCGTCGACGAGGACGAGCCCGTCCCCGTGCCCTGAGATCCCGATCCCGTCGACCTGGTGGGCCGGGACAGCGGCCTTCTCCAGTGCTTCCCCGATGACGGCGCAACAGCTCAGCCACTGCTCCCACAGGTCCCGCTCGCTTCGCCCGCCCGGCCCCTCATGGCGAGCCGCGGGCCGGGCGGCCCGGCCCAATGTCCGGCCAGAACCGTCGATCACGACCGCCTTCGTGCTGGTCAGGCCGGCGTCCATGCCCACGAACACGGGGCCGGGGACTATCAAGTGCGCTCCGGCCTCTCGGTCGTCGCCTCCACGACTTTCAGAATGTGGGCCACACGCTCCACGGGGTCATCTGCCTGCCAGATATTGCGTCCGTAGACGATCCCTTGGGCACCTGCGGCGAGAGCGTCCCTTGTCGTCGCTATCAGCACGTCCTCCTCTATCGGGGGGCCGCCGAGCGCCAGGACGGGGACAGGGCAAACGGACACCAGTTTCCTCATCTCCTCGACCGAACCCAGGTAGGGGACTTTGACCACGTCGCCACCCAGCTCCGCCGCCACCCGGGCTCCCATCGTCAACAGCTCCACCCTGGTCTCCGGCTTGGCCAGAGGCCCCCAGTCGACCACCTCGACCACGAGGAATATCCCCGCCGCGTGGGCATCGTCGGCCAGGCGGGCGATACCGGCTTTGTTGTCGATGAAGAACCGGCCCGACGTGCCCATGATGAGGTTCACGGCAATAGCGTCGGCGCCGAGCTGTAGGGCGTGCTCGGGCGTCACGATGAGCCGTGACTCCTCGGCCCCGTAACCGACCGCTCCCTCGACCGGGAGCCCGGCGTGCTCGTCGATGAGCCACGTGTCACCACGCACGATGGCGATCGGGGCCCGCGGCACGGCGAGCAGGTCACCGAAGCGGTGCAGCAGGCCTTTGGTTATGAAAATCCCGTCCGGCTTGCACCCTATGATGCGCCGGAGCGCGGCACCGGCGTCCTCGGACCCCTTGGTGGCGCCACGCCGGGCGCCGTGGTCGAAGGCGATTACGAAGGCACGCCCGTTGCTCCTCCCGAACAGACGAGCCAGGCGTATCCGTTCCCCATGCACTTTGTTGTCTTCTTTCTCTCGTTTATCCTTTTGCCCCGTTCCAACCGCGGCGCACCTGCGGGCCCCGGCCGGGCGGCCCGCGGCCTGCTCAGCCCTCCGGCCGGTCGACGGGGGTGAAGCTGACCATCCGTTCGGCGGTCATGGCTCGCACGGCGTAAAGCGGCCCTTCCCGGCCCCAGCCCGACTGCTTGACGCCCCCGTAGGGCTCGTGGGCTAGACGGAAGCGGGACGGGGCGTTGATGTTCACCGAACCGAACTGCAACTCCGTTACGGCCAGCAACGCCACGGCCAGGGAGGAGGTGAAGACCCCGGCCTTGAGGCCCCCGGGAGTGCCGTTCGCCAAGGCGACGACGTCCTCGAACCGGGAGTAAGCCGTGATGCTCACCACCGGGCCGAAGACCTCTTCACAAACGACCCGTGAGGTGGCCTCGGGTTCAGCCAGCACCGTCGGTTCCAGGTAGGCACGCTGGCGTCCGCCCCCGCACAGAAGCTTGGCCCCGGCCGTCACGGCTTCGCTCACCCAGTCGGCCACTCTGGTGGCGGCCTCCTCGCTGACGAGCGGCCCGATCCCCGAAGCCTCGTCGAAGGGATCCCCGGGCTTGACCTCCCGGACGGCGTCGACGAACCGGCGGGTGAACTCGCTCGAGACGTCCTGGTGGACAAAGATCCGCTGGGTAGAGGCGCAGCTCTGGCCTGTGAGGGCGAAGGCGGCAACCACGGTCTGGCTCACGGCCAGCGCTAGGTCGGCGTCCCGGTGGACGATCGTGGGCCCGATCCCTCCGAGCTCGAACAGCGTCTGCTTGAGTCCCGCCTCCGACGCGATCTGCTCTGCCGCCCGGGCGCTGCCCGTGAACGTGATCAACCTGACGGCGGGGTGGGCCACCAGGGCGCGCCCGACGTCAGGGCCTCCCTGGACGAGGTTGAACACGCCCGCGGGGATGCCGGCTTCCTCGGAGAGCTGGGCGAAAAGGGTTGCCACGCCCGAGCCGTGGGGGTGGGGCTTGAGGACGAAGGTGTTGCCGGCCGCCAGAGCGGGGCCGAGTTTGTGGCAGGCGGCGCTGATGGGGACGTTGAACGGTGTGATCCCTACGACCACGCCGAGCGGCACCCGGAGCGTGAAGCCGAGCCGCCCGGCGCCGCCGGCCAGGGCGTCCATCGGCACGCCCTCTCCGGCGATGCGCTTGGCCTCCTCCGCACAGATGTGCAGGATGTCGACCGACTGTCCCACTTCGGCCCGCGATTCCCGGGCCAGCTTGCCGGTCTCGACGACCATCTGGGTCGTCAGGTCGTCCTGGCGGCCGTGGACGAGGTCGGCCAGAAGATGAAGAAGGCGGGCACGCTCGAAGGCCGGTACCTTCCGCCAGGCCCGCCAGGCTTCGTCGGCCGCCTCCACCGCCTCGCCCGCCTCGGCGACGCTCGACGACCAGACCACGGTGGCCTCGGAGCCATCTATCGGGGTCCGCAGGACCTGCTTCTGCTCCCCGTCGAGCCACTTCCCGGCTATGTAGGTCTTGGCTTCGCTAACTGCCGGAAAAGGCCTGGTCACGGGTTCGCCTCCCATCCACCGTTCCGGCTGTTACGGACCGGACAGGTGGGATCGTAGCAACCCGCAATATTGGATGCAATAAATATCCAATCATTCCCGCACCGGTCTCTCTGTGCCGGCCCCAGGCGCCTCACTCCAGCACCGTTGCGCCCCGTCGCAGGATCTCCAGGTGCTGGCGGACGGTCGAGGTCGCCGGGCCCCGGCTGTTGAGCGCCACGTGGGTGGCGCCCAGCCTCCTCCAACCCTGGACGTCGGCGGCCACGCGTACCATGTCCCCGTCGGCGGCGTTGACCCAGGCTTCGACGCCGACCAGTCCCGGGTCGCGCCCCGCGCTCTGTGCCGCCGACCGGATCAGCCCCAGCCTGTCGGACGCCTCGGCGCTCGGCGGCCCGAGCGCCATCCACCCGTCCGCCAGTCGGCCAACCCGGGCAAAGGAACGGGGATCTCTCTCCGCCCCCATCCATATCGGTATGGGACGCTGCACGGGGAGAGGCGCGATACCCGCGCCGTCGATGCGGTGGTCCCTCCCGGCGAAGTGCACGGTGGGCTCCGTCCAGAGCCGTCGCATCACTGCGACCTGCTCCTCTATCCGGCGCCCCCGGGTGGCGAACTCGGCGCTCATACCTTGGTACTCGACCCGGTTCCAACCGATACCCACTCCCAGGCGGAAACGGCCCCTTGTCAGCAGGTCGACCTCGGCCGCCTGTTTGGCCACCAGGACGGACTGGCGTTGGGGGAGCACGAGCACACCGGTGACGAGCTCCAGGGAGCACACACCGGCTAGGAAGCCGAACAAGACCATCGGCTCGTGGAACATGTCGTCCACGTCATAGACACCGCTCCAACCTGGGTGGGCCGATGGGTCTACACCGAGGACGTGGTCAGGGACCACGAGGTGGTCAAAGCCGGCTTGCTCGACGCCGGCGACGAACTCACGGACGAGGTCCGGGTCCCCGCCAATGCTGCCCTGAGGAAAAATGACACCTCGCCTGAGGCCCTCCGCCCCGGGGCTCACGAGCTGGTACCCCGGCAGTTCACTACCATCACCGACGCCTCCTTCGACCGACCACCGCACTCCGCATACACGTCGAATACAATATGCGCCAAAGCAGGAGGGGTTCGTGAAGATCCAGACGCTTTCGGCCGACGCTGTCCGGGTCCCGGTCAGCCGCCCGACCCGTATCTCCACCCGCCGGCTCGACCAGCGCGACTACCTCCTGGTGCGCGCCCGCGCCGAAGGCGGCGACGAGGTCGGCGTGGGCTACACCTACGCCGGCACCTCCGGTGGGGACCTGCTCGTGCTCATCGTCGACGAGGTCCTGGCACCGGTGGTAGCCGGCTCCGATGCCAGCGACATGGTCGGGCTCTGGGAGCGCCTGTACCGCGATACGCTCCTTTCGGGCCGGCGAGGTGCCGTTCTCCGGGCCCTGTCGGCGGTCGACATCGCCCTGTGGGACCTCGCCGCCAAGCGGGCTGGGGTGCCGCTGACGGTCCTGCTCGGAGGGTCCACACGACCGGTGCCCGCCTACGCCTCGGGCGGCTACTACCGCGACGACGCCGCTGGTGCGCCTTCGGCCGTAGCCGAGGAGATCGCTCTCGACCGGGCCCGGGGGTTCCGCGACCACAAGATCAAAGTGGGCGGGCTGAGCCCGCACGAGGACGCCGAGCGGGTCGTGGCGGCCGTCGACGCCATCGGCCAGCATGGGCGGCTCGCCCTTGACGCCAACAACGCCTACCACGACGTCCCTGAGGCCTTGACGGCCATCCGCGCCTTCGAGCGGGCCGCCGGGACGAAGGGGCTCTGGTGGGTCGAGGAGCCTCTGCTGCCCGACGACGTCGCCGGCCACGCCAGCCTCTCCCGGCGGGTAGAGACGCCCATCGCCACCGGCGAGATCGCCCAGACCCGATGGGAGTTCCGGGACCTGCTCAAGATCGAGGGGCCCGTGGTCCTCCAGCCCGACGCCGGGGTGATGGGAGGCGTGACCGAATGGGTCAGGGTGGTCCGGGCGGCGGAGACGTTCGGGGTGCCGGTGGCCCCCCATTGGCACGCCAACCTGCACGCCCACCTGGCCGGCGCCGCGTCCAACTGCCTGGCGGTGGAACATTTCGTGCTCGAAAAGGACATCTACAACTTTGAGCTCCTGGTGACCGAAGGCTCCAGGCTCGCCTTCCGTGATGGTCAGGTCCTGTTGAGCGACCGGCCTGGCATCGGCATCGAGCTCGACGCCGGTGCCGTCGAGCGGTACCGCCTGCCCCAGAGGACCGGGTAGGTGGCCCGGCCCGGGCCGTCTCCGCCCGAGGGTGTCAGCGGCCGCCTCACCTCCTACGCGGACGAGGGCCTGGCCCGGTTCATCCGGGGCGCCTTCCTCAGCTCGGCCGGCTTCGACCCCTCCGAGCTGGAGAACCCGATCGTGGGCATCGCCAACCTGACCTCGGACTTCAACCCCTGCCATCGGGCGACGCCCGCCCTCGTCGAGCAGGTTAAACGGGGAGTCCTGGAGCTGGGAGGGCTGCCTTTCGTGTTCCCCACCACGAGCCTGGGGGAGCTCTTCCTGTCCCCTACTTCGATGCTCTATCGGAACCTCCTAGCCCTCGAGACCGAGGAGATGGTGCGGGCGCAACCCATGGACGCCGTCGTCCTGGTCGGCGGTTGCGACAAAACCGTGCCCGCCCACCTGATGGCGGCCGCCGTCTCGGACGTCCCGGTCCTCTTGGAGGTGGTGGGGCCCATGCGCACAGGATCGTGGCGCGGCGAGCGCACCGGCGCCTGCACCGACTGCCGCAGGTCCTGGGCCCGTTACCGTTCAGGCGAGCTGACCCAGGCGGAGATCGGCGAGGTCCAGGGCGAGCTGGCAGTGACCGCCGGCACCTGCGCCGTCATGGGCACCGCTTCGACCATGGCCTGTCTGGCGGAGGCGCTCGGCATGATGCTGCCGGGGGGTGCCTCGGCCCCCGCCGATTCCGGGCCGCGGCTCAAACACGCCACGGCGACCGGGCGCCGAGCCGTCCAGCTCGCCCGGTCGCCGCTGCTCCCCCGGGACATCCTGACCCCCTCGGCCTTCGACAATGCCCTCCAGGTGCTCGCCGCCGTGGGAGGTTCGACCAACGCCGTCATCCATATCCTGGCCGTAGCCCGGCGCGCCGGAGTTCCCCTCACCCTCGACGACGTGGACCGGGTAGCCGCCATCACGCCACTGCTGGTGGACCTGAAGCCATCGGGCCGTCAATACATGGAGGACTTCGACCACGCTGGGGGCGTACCGGTACTACTGAAGAGCCTCGGGGACCGATTGGATCTCGCGCACGTAGGCGTCTCCGGCCGGCCCCTGGGAAGGCTGCTCGAAGCCACGGAGCCCCCCCAGCCCTGGCAGGACGTGGTCCGTCCGGCGGACAGGCCCTGCGGACCGCCAGGAGCCCTGGCCGTTGTCCGGGGCTCGCTCGCCCCGGACGGGGCCGTCATCAAGGTCTCAGCCGCCACGCCCGCCCTGCTCCGTCACACCGGGCCCGCCCTGGTCTTCGAGTCGCCCGAGGACGCGGCGCGCCGCCTGGACGACCCCGACCTCGCGGTGACGCCCGACCACGTCCTGGTCCTCCGCAACGCCGGCCCCGTGGGCGCAGGGATGCCGGAGGCGGGGTCGCTGCCCATACCCCGGCGCCTCGCCGCCCAGGGCGTCACCGACATGGTTCGGGTGTCCGACGCCCGGATGAGCGGGACGGCCTACGGGACAGTGGTACTGCACTGCTGTCCCGAGAGCGCCGTCGGCGGTCCGCTCGCCCTTGTGCGCGACGGTGACCTGATCGCCCTGGACGTCGTCGCTCGCCGTCTGGACCTTCTGGTCGACGACGCCGAGCTCGAACGGCGACGGGCCGGCTTCCGGGCCCCGCCCCTACCCGGGCGCGGCTGGCACCGGCTTCACGTCCAGACCGTCCTCCAGGCCAACCTCGGTGCCGACCTGTCGTTCCTGTGAGCGGCCGCCTCGGGCCCGACGCTTTAGGCGGCCGGCGCGTTAGGCGGCCCGCCCGCTAGCAGGGAGGCGGGAAGGGGACCAGAAGGCCGCCCTAGTCAGGACTGGCTCTGCTCGATCGGCCCCCGATCAGTTTCGGAGCTCCCTACGCCCCCGAGCAGCAGCGGGGAGATCTTGTGCATCTGGTGCCCGGTCCGCGGCTCGTCCCAGTCCCTGTGAGGGTGTCCGGAGTAACCGAGCGCAACGGCGATGGCGTTGGCAATGAATGGGAGGACCCGCTCGGCCTCTTCCTCATCGAGACGCAGCCGGTACCGCTTCTCGATCAGTAACGAGACGCCCCCTTCAGGCAAGGGCCGGCAAGTGAGGTACGGGACGGTCCACCCGTCCACCACTACTTCCCATTCCTCGAACG
>Ga0182027_10005823_pt1 | contig 18627 bp, 15 predicted proteins | sample 712E1DmetaG_FD_121300 | JGI IMG/M metagenome (GOLD analysis project Ga0182027, IMG submission 121300) | Permafrost microbial communities from Stordalen Mire, Sweden - 712E1D metaG (Illumina Assembly) | ecosystem: Environmental > Terrestrial > Soil > Wetlands > Permafrost | place: Sweden...
AATCCTTTTACCAGCATCCCTTTCCAGTTGAATTCTAAGTACATTAAGTACGTCATTATTGGCAATTGCAGCATCAATATTAGTATATACCTTCACACCTAATAATTCTATATCCATCGGAATCAAAGTCGCCGGTCCGCAAACAGAAACATTAGCCCCCATTGTTTTCAACCCGTAAATATTTGAAAGAGCTACCCTGCTATGAGCTACGTCTCCAACAATACAAATATTCAGATTTTCTAATTTTCCGAATTTTTCTTTAATTGAATACATATCGAGCAATCCTTGAGTAGGATGTTCATGCAGTCCGTCTCCCGCATTAATGATATTAGCCTTTGAAATTCTAGTTAAATAACTAGGCACTCCTGCTGATTGATGACGAACAACAATCATGTCAACTTTCATTGCTTCGATATTTCGGACTGTATCTTTAAATGTTTCTCCTTTCTTCGCACTGCTGATCCCTGCTGAAAAATTTACCGTATCTGCGGATAATCTTTTTTGAGCAAGTTCAAAGGAGATTCTAGTTCGTGTAGAATTTTCATAAAATAAATTAACAATTGTTTTGCCCTGAAGTGTAGGTACTCTTTTAATTGGTCTTTCCAAAACTTCTCTGAAAGTCCTTGCAGTATCTAAAATTAATTGGATATCTTCTTTAGGAACTCCATTAAGTCCTAACAAGTGTCTGTTTGATAATGACATGTTTAATCTCTCTATTATTTTCCCGGAGCATTTAGTAAATAAACAGCATCTTCGCCGTCAATTTCCTTAATACGAACCTGAACTTCTTCGTCAATTGAAGTTGGAATATTTTTACCTACGAAATCAGCTCTAATTGGCATTTCACGATGTCCCCTATCAACCAACACGCATAATTGAATAGTACTCGGTCTGCCTAGATCCATCAATGCATCTAGAGCCGCACGAACTGTTCTTCCAGTATAAAGAACATCATCAATTAGAATAATATCTCTGTCATTCAAATTGATTGTTATATTAGTTACTGAAATTTCAGGTTGTTTAAGACGAGTTCTAAAATCATCGCGGTAAAGAGTAACATCCAGAACACCGTAAAGCGGTTCCGATTTATCAATCTCCCTGATTTTTTCTTTAATACGTTCGGCGATGTTTTCTCCACGTGTCCGCATACCAATTAGAACTACATTCATCGATCCTTTATTCTTTTCGAGTATTTCGTGAGCAAGGCGGGTGATTGTTCTATTGAACCCTTCCTCATCAATTAATTTTGCTTTTATATTAATATCCATATAAAAAAAATCCTCATTGACCTAAGGTCGCAGAGGTTCCCATGATTGTTTATGTTTTTATGTTATACATTCCTTAGTTATCTCTCGGGATAAAGTTAAAGGATACTTTCTTTACTAAAATTATAATAAAATACTATCAGATCAAAATACAAATTAAAAAAAATCCCGCCGTTTCAGGCGGGATTTTTGTTCGAAATTACTGAATCTTGAACTCAACACGTCTATTCTCTGCTCTACCTTCTGCAGTTTTATTATCGGCGACATAATCAGTTTTTCCATAACCAACTGCTGTTAATCTTGAAGAGGCAACGCCTTTGGATTCAAGATAATTCTTAACAGTTTCAGCTCTTCTTTGAGAAAGTTTTTTGTTGTAATCAACAGAAGCATTGATATCGCAATAGCCCTGAATCTCAACTTTAAGATCGGGATTCTTTTGCAAAGTTTTTGCAGCATCATAAAGAATAGGGAATGCTTCACACGTTAGTTTTGAACTGTTATTCTCGAAATTAACTCCAATAAGAACCCATTTATCGGATGATGCTTTCGATGGTTTTTCTACAACAACTTCTTTAACTACTTCTTTAGGAATGTGCTTTTTAATCATATCTTCAATTCTGTCATAGTTAGTCATGTCTTTTGCTTCATCTTTTATACCGGTATAAAGCTGACAGTATTTGGAAGGTTCACCTTGACCAAAATAATATAAAGCACCGACTTTAATATCTAGATACGTATCTCGTGCGTTGATTTCCCTGGACGCAGTTGTACCATCTTCATATTTTGTAACGCCAAGTGCACCATCTAGTTCGGAATTGACTGCCCAATGATAACCAAATTCAGTAACTATTCTCCATGCAGGATCAACATTCCATTCAATACCAAGTCCTACTTTTGCCTGCCCGGCGAATTGATTAGCATCAAGAGATGGAGTAGCCGGATTTGTAAGCATCTTATAAGATCCGCCTAAACCAGCTAAGACATAAGGAGAAATATTTTCGCAAGGAACCAGATAATAGAGCATATCAAGATCACCGGTAATCGCATTTGTGCTTGATAAAATTTGTATATTATTCGGATTATACCAAGTCGTTGCCATATGGGAATATAAACCGCTTAACCTGAGTCCAAAATGTTCCGAAAAATTTCTTTGAATAGATAAAAATCCTCCAAAATCTCCATTACGGGCTTGTATGTTAGTGCTAACAAATCTAGGATAATCAAATCCAAATCCAAAAGCCCAACTATCTTTCGCTAACTGCGCAAAGGTTAAATTTGAAAAAAGAAATAGAAACAAAGCTACAATAATTGTACATTTTTTCATCTTAGTTCCTCCTGTTTCTGACAGAATTAATATATAAAAAATAATAAATTTTTTTATCACGCATAAAAACTTTATTTTTTACCCCAATAAAATTCGGGGTGTAGCGCAGCCCGGTTAGCGCGCTTCGTTCGGGACGAAGAGGTCGGGAGTTCGAATCTCCCCACCCCGACACATTTATTTATTATCAAATTTCTTTTATAATCCGTAATAACTTCCAATACCGCCTTGACTATGAGCTACCCAATACCAACCTGTTTTATTTGTTCCACTCTCCTGAACGTAAATGGTTTTAGCTTGAGTATAAACTACCGTAACTTCTAAAGCTGAAAGTGTATATTGTGTAGTAGTAGATTGTTGAATAAAGAACCAGTCATAATACCAATTGCCTGCTTGATTTGGAAAAGCAGGATTAACTTCATTACCATTGACATCTACATAAGTTGGATGTAGAGAAAAACCAGGGAAAGATAATACTACTGGATCAGATCCAGCAAAAATTCCCAATCCAGTGTTTGTTATTTGGAATTGCTTTTTAAGTTCATCGTAAATCCACTGTTGGCTAACCGCGTAACCAGTTGGAGTTATGACTTGAGAATTGTTAACTAAATTTGGCAAATTTACAGATTGAGTTCCACTTCCTAATCGAAAATCCAATTCTCCGTCGGAATTTTTTGAAAGAGTAATTGTAGTTCCATGAACATTACTTGATTTGTTAATTCCAACCTGATCAAATAAACAGTAAGTTCCGCCTGAAGTAACATATGCCTTAGCAACTAAACCTGTAGGATCAACAACAGCACTAATATTGGCTGATTGAAATGTTCCATTTACTATGTTCCAAACCTCCAAAAGTGCACCTACATTAATCTTATAAGGTAATGGAAATGCAAGAGTAGCACCCGGTGCAGTAAACGCTGCATTAGCAGGATTAATAACAACTGTTGAAATATCAATCTTATTACCTGTTGAAGAAGGATTATTAGGAGGTGTTGCATTTGTGGGTAAAAAAGCAACAGAAACTTGATTTGTTTGAGTTATAACACTTGGAGGAACAGTTAACAGAGCAGTAGAAGGACCGGCTGATTCTGTTGAATTTGTATTAGCTGCTCCGCCAACAGCAGGTGTAATAGTAACAGTAGGTCCAGTGACTATTTTGTATAAAGGAATCACTGCATAATTAGCTCCATTAGTTGATTTGTCAACATAAGCAGAACCGGATCCATATCCATAATTTGGCCAATCAGAAGCATTTAGAACAACAGTACCGGTATTAATAAGTGTCAAGTCACTGAAAGTGAATGCTCCTTGAACATTAGTAGTTGTGCTTAAACTAGTTCCTTTGACAGTAACTGTTGCACCTGCAATTCCAGCTCCGGTAATATTATCTACAACAACTCCTTGAAGTACCAGCGGTACTGCCGCTGGAGCCGGCGGATTAGGACGTCCAACGTCGGGTGAAACTCTAGTACTTTCACAACTTGAAAGAATAAAACTAACAACCAAGATTAAAAAAACTGAAACTAACGAATAAATAGATTTTTTACTTTTCATCATGCCCTCACTTAATTAATTAAAAGTCGTTATTAAAAAGATTTCTTATAAAACTGGGATTTAGTTTTTTATCAAAACTATTTAACCTGTTATTAGTATCATATCTTAATCCAATAAAATCATTCGAATTAGATCTGACTACATAACTAAATGAAAAACTTTCGGCCGTTCTAACTCTTACAATATCCGGATTCCAATATTTCGAAGGAAAGATTGGAATTGAAACATTAACGCCTCCATTTGAAATGCCTTCCCGGGATCTAATAGCAAAAAATCCAATTTCAACTTCATTAAATTCTCTGTTTATATCAAAACGTATACTTTCATCGCCCAGTAAAAATTTACCAACCATAACTCCCAATATAAGATTGTATTTCTCAATCCTGTATTGAGCACCTAAAGATCCGGTCATAATGAATGCATCTGAATATAAGAACCTTTTTAAACCGGAAAAAGTTGCAAAACTTGTATAACCAAGGTTCCCTGATAGATTTAAATCACCATTAATCCAATATTTTGATATTTCGAAATCAATTCCATATCTGTTTTGTGTGAATAAACCTGCTGAACCCGATAAAAACAAAGAATTTGGCAATCTAAAAACCTGATTTAGAGCTATGACACCAGATCTTACTGAATCCTCCCTTCTACCAAATGCGGGATCATTATAAACCGGGATAATCAATTCATAATTGATTCCCATGCCTTTCCACCAATTTGACATTACTTCCGGAACAATATTAACCTGTCCTGCCACCGGATGAATATATGGTCCAAATTCAAACTGGACAGTAGGTTTAACCGCAATATCAAATTTGAAATCAGATGCGTTATATTCCCTTTCATTTTGCAATTGATTATAAACTGAATCTGTGTATTGATTTATAATTAGTCCACCAGCAAATTCCGGTCCGGTAATTTTCTTTGACTTGTATGAAAGACAACTGTTAATATCCGCTTCAATAATTACCAATGGAATTTTTTTATTCAGCGGGACTAATACAATTTTTTCAAAATCATTTAATAAAGGAATTACAGCAAATAAAACATCCCTGATACCATCCAGTTCAAATCTATCAACCCGATTCTCATATGCCAGAATAAAATTCTTATCATCAATTTTAATCCGTATATTTTCAAATCCGTTTTTAATTAGAACTTGCGCGACTTCTTCGCGGATTTCACCTTTTTGGACAGCATATATTCCAGAATTTGAAAGAACAAACAACAGAATCGTTAAAATTATATTTATATGTATATTATTTGATCGTATCAAATTACGTAAGCTTACACCAATTAATAGTATGTTATTCAGCTATGATTCCTTGTTCTCCAAGATAAACTTTAAACTCTATTTATTTCATTTGATATTTGACTTATAGAATATAAGAATAAGTTTGAATAATATCAAAAAATAAATTATTGGCAGTCCTTTCTATCAGAATAAACATTGAATTAAGCATAAATATCAATTATTTTAATTAGAATCAAGATTAATATTTTATAAATTTTTAAAAATAGGAGAATTTATGTCCGCAAATCATTCTTTCGACATTGTATCTGAAATTAATTTTCAAGAAGCCGATAATGCACTTAACCAAGCAATCAAAGAAATTCAACAAAGGTATGATCTGAAAGATTCAAACACTGAATTAATTCTAAACAAAAAAGAAAAATTAATTTCTATAAATACAAAAGATGATTATTCACGCAAGCAATCAATTGATATTTTACAAACAAAGTTTATCAAGAGAGGCATCTCAATCAAAACATTAAAAGCTATAGAACCTGAGCCAGCCGCAAATGGAAGAATTAAACAAATTATTAATCTCCAAAGCGGTATCTCTAAGGAAAACGCAAAAATTATTATAAAATTAATTAAAGATAGTAAATTAAAAGTTACAGCTCAAATCCAGGATGAACAAGTAAGAGTCCAAGCATCAAAAATAGATGACCTGCAAGCTATAATGAAACTGGTAAAAGAGACCAATCTTGAATTTCCGGTTCAATTTACAAATTATAAATAGTTTTTCTATATAATCTTAATAAAACTCTTTATTTGTTGAAATGTTGAATTGTTGAACTGTTAAATTGTTGAGTTGTCAGGTCGGAATCGCTATTTCAATACTTAAACAACTTTCTTTTGGAGTAAACGGATTAACATTTAGTACAATTCAATATTCAACTTATAAATAATACGTTATAGTCACTTCAACAAAATTAATTTCCTTGTTTGTAAAAACGATTCTGATTCCATTCTATAAAAATAAACACCGCTTACAAGTTTGCTGCCATTAAATTTAACGTTGTAATTCCCAATTGATTTATTTTCATTTACTAATATTGCTACTTCATTTCCGATTACATCAAATACTTTTATTGTTACAAAACAAGCTTTAGGAACCGAGAAGTTTATTGTAGTCATTGGATTAAACGGATTAGGGTAGTTCTGATTCAATTTGAATTCTTTCGGTAATCCTAATTTTGAATCTTTATTGCCGGACGTACTACTCAATGCAGAATCAAATGAATTTGGAATTTCTAAAATATCGTTAGCCGCTTTTAATAAATAATCTCTATTATTATCTCCTGTCCGAATATAAGAATTACCTGAAGCAGTTAGCTGATAAGCTCCTCCTGTTGTTGATACAATCGAATTATTAAAAGTTGATAAACCAAATTTATATTGCGTGATGTTACCATATGCCATAGCATAAATTATATCACCTCCATTTGTTAGCCTAAATGCAATTTGTCCACTATCAGCAGCAAATGGAGAAAATATATCGTTAGCTTTTTTAGAAGTTACAGAACCGGCTGTAACAAATTCGTTAGAAGCCACTAATCTAAATTTTCTTGAAGGAATCAAATTTGATTTAGTCCATGCAAATTTAGCTGAAGGGAGAATACCTTCAGCACTTGAATAAGCAATTTCATAACCACAAAGATCAATATCGCCGTCCGTATTATTAAATAAAACAATATATTCATCGGACGTCCCGGAATAATGCGGTGAATAATGAGAGATTAAAATATCATTTACAGATAAAACATTATTAACTGAAATTGAATTAGATATCGCATTGATTAAATTTTCCGCTGAGGCTTTAATTGTAAAGGGTTTCGTAGTATCATATCGTAGATCCGTCCATATATATGTCCCCGATAATAAATTATGCATTAAACCAGTCTCAGAAGTTAATTCACCATTACCGGTTTCCTTTGAAAGAGTAATTAAATTATCAGCATTGAGGTCTGTATTATTATTAATGTCTACAGCTGAAATTTGCAATGAAAAATTTCTATTTTGATATACGGATACCGGGAGTTTATCCAAATTGAAAATTAATTTGTCTGCATACACCTTTATTTTATTATTATCACCAGAATCATCTGTCGAAGCGCCTCCAGCATCTTCATTAATGAAGGAGGATCCCGAAGAATCGCATTTAGCCGATACTATTGTAAATTTAAGATTTTGATTATCCGTTACGATTGTGTTAAAGCTCACCCTTACTGAAAACACTTTTGTATTACCATCAAGCGCAGTTAAACTTAGTCCGGAGATTTCAACAGAAGATGCGCTTTTAGATTCGGTTCCAACTTCAACTGTCCCGTCATAAATTGCGATTCGTTTAATATTAGAATAGTTACTGATTGAAAATGTAATTGCTGTTAGAGTTGTTCCAAATGAATCCGGATCATTTGTATTACCGCCGTCACGTATAATAAACTTCGCGACTTCAAGAGAGTTGGAATCATATATTATATCGTCTGCCTGATAATTTTTGTAATCAATATTTTGAGGGTAAGAATAACCCGGAAAAGTAATTATATCAGACATTGCTGATTTTTCAGTTGAAAGTGAGGTTAATGTTCCACCTATTGAAAGACCGTTATTGCCTGGCGAAGAAGAATAAAACCCCCAACCTCCTGTCGTTGTTTGTCCGCTGGCATAATAACGAATAGTAACGATTTTCCCGGAAGGAACATTTTGTAAATCAGGAATGTATGATAAACTTATCCGTTCCATCTCAAGAGAAGTCGATGTTATCGGTGAACCGATAGGTATAAAATTTGATCCGTCAAGACTATATGAAAATTGTGAAGTTACACCCGGAGCAGCATAAAAAGTTGCGGTTCCGTTGAAATTCGCGTCTATCGAAGATAATGATAATTTATATCCGGTTGACGCCGAAAGAGTAATTTGGAAATAATCATTATTTGATATAGAAATGCCCTCATTTTTGAAACCCTTAGTTCTAAATGAATTTACTCCTGTACTTGGGCCTGCATCAATGCCGCGCGTTATTAAATTAGACGAATTTATGTTTGAATCAAAAGTAGTTGCAGATGCAGATGCCACATTATTCAGTCCGGTGAAATCCCATGCTGCGACTTGTCCGCGAATGATGTTATTAGAAAAAAGGACTAATAAGAAAAATAGTGGAGTTACATTTTTCATAATTTCCCCTTAGAAATTTTTAATAAGGTTTTTTTGACTTATATTACTTACTGATATATTATAATTATTATTTTATTAAACTTCTACTAATTAATATAGTATTATTAATTTAATTAATCAATATAAAAATTTATATTTTATTCGAATCAGATATGTCTCTTAATGAATATTTGATGATTGGATATGTGATAAGATGTTATTGATTCTAAAATTTGAGAATTATCTGTTCACCGATAATTGTTGAGATATTGAGCAGTATAGACGGCCGTCAAAGATGGGTCAATATGAACTTAGGATTTAATTTTCAGATTACAAATCAGTAAATTGAAGGATCGCATTTGCGACCCCTCTTTATTTTCACTTAACTGGGGAAAAATATGAAAAGATTGAAAATTATTATCTGTTTACTGATTTCATTTTATATTTCTGTTTTATCACAATCAAAACCATATGTTGTCCTTATTTCCTTTGACGGATTCAGATGGGATTATATGAGCAGAGGTATTTCCCCCAATCTTGAAAAAATAAAACAGGAAGGAGTATCAGCTTTATCTCTAAGATCGACTTTTCCATCGGTTACATTTCCAAATCATCTTTCAATTATTACGGGAATGTATCCCGAACATCATGGAATAATTACTAATTCTTTTCATGATCCGTACTCTAGTTCAAATTATAGAATGTCTGATACAAATTCCGTTCGTAACAGCAAGTGGTATCTCGGTGAAGCATTTTGGGAAACTGCTGAAAGACAGGGAATTACAACAGCAAGTTATTTCTGGCCCGGATCTGAATTACTTATTCCTTACCGCAGACCAACTTTCTATGAAAAATTTGAAGGAAAACGCCCTTATGAACAAAGAGTCCAGGGTGTTATCGATTGGCTTAAACTTCCGGCAGATAAAAGACCCCACTTTATTACAGCATATTTCCAGGAAACCGATCACGTTGGACATGTATATGGTCCAAACTCACCCGAACTTAACGAAGCGATTAAACGTTTAGATTTTATAGCGGGATTGTTTGTAATGAAACTTGAAGAAATAAATATGAAAGACAGCGTTGATTTAATTATCGTTTCAGATCACGGAATGACGGAAATTTCAGATAAAAGAATGATTAACATAGAAGCAATTACGGGGTCAGATAAGTGCAAATTTTATGATGACGGGCCACTGATGATGATCGAAACACCAAAAGAAAATATCAAAGAAATTTATGAAGCGTTAAAAGCAAAAGAACAGCATTTTAAAGTCTATCTCCGTGAAGAAATACCTGAATATTTTCATTTCAATGAAAATCCGTTTATTGCCCCGATAGTTATTACCGCTGATTTAGGATGGTCGCTTTGTACTAATAAAATATCGGAGCGGGCACTGAAAGAAAAAGGAAATCATGGCTATGACAATAACCAGCTTGATATGCATGGTTTCTTTGTTGCCGAGGGACCTGAATTCAAAAAGAATTACAGAACAGGAACAATTTGGAATATTGATATCTATCCCCTTCTTTGTAAAATATTCAATATTATTCCAAGATCAAATATTGATGGAAAATCTGAAAGAATCGAATTTATACTAACTAACTGAAAACTGATGGATAATAATTTACTCAAGATAAATTATGAAAAATATTTACTTGCAAACGGATTGCAGGTAATTCTATACCCGGATAATTCAGTACCGGTAACAGCGGTAAATATCTGGTATCGTGTTGGGTCCGCGAATGAAAATAAAGGCAAGACCGGGTTTGCTCATTTATTTGAACACATGATGTTTCAGGGTTCCCAAAATATTCCAAAGGAAGGACATTTCAGATTTATTCAAGAAGCCGGCGGAAGTCTTAACGGCTCCACTAGTACCGACCGAACCAATTATTATGAAACAGTCCCGGCAAATTATTTGGAGCTTGCGTTATGGTTGGAATCGGATCGAATGGGTTTCATGCTTCCGGGACTCACTCAAGAAAAATTAGATAATCAAAAAGAAGTGGTGATGAATGAACGGCGGCAACGTTATGAAAACCAACCGTACGGTAGAGCCTGGGAAACTCTATTCTCTAATTTGTACTCGAATGACCATCCTTACAACTGGCCTACGATAGGTTGGATGGATGATATTGCAAAATTTGAATTGAATGATGTAAAAACATTTTTCCAAACTTACTACGTTCCGAATAATTCTTCTCTTGTAATTGGAGGAAACTTTGATACGGGACAAGTCAAAGAATTAGTCGACAAATATTTTAGTGCAATTCTCAAAGGCAGCAATAAAATTCCAGCTGTTTCGGTTTCAGTTCAAACCCTCAAAGAAAATAGAAAAGTTGTTTTGGAAGATAATGTTCAGCTTCCTCGTATTTATTTTGCATGGCCTACCGAGAAAGCATTTGATAAAAATGACGCCACTCTTGATATCCTTTCCGACATTTTAAGTGCCTCAAAAAACTCCCGTCTTCATAAGACATTAATGTTTGATAAACAAATTGCTCAGGATGCCCAGGCATTTCAATATTCGGGAAAATATGACGGATCATTTATAATCGCTTCAACAGCTAAACCAGGCGTAACTTTAGAGACACTTAAACATGAAATTTTTCATGAAATTGAGAAATTAATAAGTGATGGAATCCCGCAAGACGAACTAACCCGGGCGAAGAATAGTATAAAATCTTCATTCATTTATTCCCTCCAAAAAATGGATTTAATTGTTGACCACATAAATCATTACAACTGCTATTTGGATGAACCGGATTCATTTGTGTTTGATCTTGAGAGATATGAAAAAGTTACAGCAGGAGAAGTAATATCATCTGCAGTAATATATCTCAAAAAACCGTTTATTGAATTAAATGTAATCCCAAAAGAGAAGTGATAATATGTTTGACAGATCTATAAATCCAACTCCAGGTAAAAGTTTTACATTCAAGATACCGGATATTCAAAGGCTAAAGCTTGCGAATGGATTAGATATAAATTTTGTACAAAAAGAAAAGCTTCCGATTATTTATGCAGAAATAGTTGTATTCTCAGGCAGCAGACTCGACCCTGTTGAAAAAAAAGGATTGAGTTATTTGACATCACTTTTAATAGATGAAGGAACCGGGGAATATAATTCACTACAGTTAAATGAGGAGTTTCAGAAGCTTGGAACGATTTTATCCATTAATTCAAATCATGATACCATTATTTTATCTATTTTGTCGCTGACTGAACATTTTAGCAGATCGTTGGAATTGCTTTCAAAAATTATTCTTCATCCCCGTTTTGATGAGAGAGATTTTAATCGTGAAAAGAAAAAAGTTCTTGATAGGATACTTCAGCTAAAAGATGAATCTTCTTTTATTGCGTCTTCTATTTTCGAAAAAAAGGTATTTGATGATACCTGTTATGCTTTTTCTGAAATCGGTTATGAATATACGGTTCCTTTAATCACCAATGACGATATCAAGAATTTTTATCAAAAGACCATTACCGCTTCCAACTCAAAGGCAATTGTAATCGGCAATATAAATGAACAAGAAGTTGTTGAAGTTTTTAATAATTATTTCAATAAATGGAATACTTCCTCCGACAATAAGAAATTATTTGTCCGGCCTAAAAGAAATAAAACAGAATGCTATTTTATTCATAAAGGAGATTCGAACCAAACTGAAATAAGAATCGGGCATATAGCCAATAAACGGAACTCTGCTGATTATTATGCCACCCGAATAATGAACACAATTCTCGGCGGACAGTTTTCCAGCAGAATAAATCATATACTACGCGAAGTTAAAGGTTTTACATACGGAGCAAATTCGTCATTCCATTATTACAAAGAGTCCGGTCTTTTTGAAGTTTCTACTGCTGTAAATATTGAAAATACCGGTGAGGCAATTACAGACATCTTAAATGAATTGAAAAACATACGTGAATATATTTCCGTTAAGGAAATTGAATTTGCCAAATCATATTTAATAAAACAATTTCCATCCCGCTTTGAAACATATATTCAGATTGCTAAGAATTTTGAATCTTTGATTATTCATTCACTTCCGGACGACGATTTCAAGAATTATACAAAAAACATTGAGTGTGTTGACGTAGAAGAGGTTCAATCATCTGCAATAAACAATATCCTTCCTGATGAACTTGTTATTATTGCGGTTGGTGACAAAGAGAAGATATACGGCCAACTAAAGGAATTGTTCGATTCTGATCCGACAGAATTGACAATACTTGGGACAAATCTTTCTTAAATTTTTGATCTGTTTCTATTTAAATAAATTTGAGAAAATGAAATTACTTTATTTCCCTTTTTATTGTACAATTCTAAATCCGGGAGAATTTTAAGGAAATTATCATAAGAAATGATAAAGATTTTTGTTATTGAGGCATCTTCGCAGTAAAATCTGAACCTAGAATGAAGTTCCTGTTCTTCATCAGGATTAAGAGCAATAAATTCAGATTTTGGAATTAATGATATATTCTTTTTTTTGAATTCATCCTGAATTAAATTAAATATTGTTGACCGGAACAGAACAGATTTTTCATCAATTATATAACCGGAAGCACCGCCAAAAGCTGTAGTAATTGTTTTTATAGAAGCTCGAAGCATTTCTTTTTGAAAATCGGCCGACAATTTCATTTTGGATTCACTTAGATCGTCATTAAGGAATATTACATATTCTTTTAAATACTGTTTTAGCGAATCTGCTTTAGCTATTGCTTGGAATGAAGGGATAACAGTACATGCCAACGGAAATCGAATACTGAGAAACCCATTGAAATTTTTACTTCCAAGATCAAATGCGTTATTTATAATAAAGGCCAACTCGCATCTGTTTCTTTTTACTGAAGTATCCGGAAGCATAAAAGCCTTCAGTTTGAGAATTTCATTTGTATAAATTCTAATCTCAGTTTTCCCGTTTATTTTTTTTTCTTCCGAAACAAGTCCGGTGATATCCTTCTGTATTATTTTATTAACATCTTTAATGAGAACCGGAATAGGAATATCATAAGGTAATTTTATTTCATATTCAGTTTTAACTGAATCGTCGTCAACCGGTTTATGCTTTTTCCCAATAATCCAGCTTTTTTCAATTCCATAGTTGTCAAGCACAGAAAAGAAAACCTTTTCGATTTGATTTTTAGAAAGTTCACTGACCGGTTTTTCTTTTTTAGGTTTGAATAAAAGTTCGATAATGATATTGAGCATCAGTAATATAACTGCAGTTATTATCAGGTAATTGATGATTTTTCTTTTTTGAATTTTCACTTTTAACTATAATTTATTTTTAGTTAATGAACCGCCTCCGGCCTGTCTGCCGACAAGGCAGGCGGACTAAATTTATGTAATTCAGCTTAACCTGTATTATTTGTTTTTAAATATCGGCTTACGTTTTTCAAGAAATGCAGTTGTACCTTCTTTGAAATCCCCCGAAATGCTGCTAAGTGCAAATAATTCCGCTTCAAGATTTAATCCATATTGCAGTGATAACTCTCCGCTTCCTGTTATAGCTCGCAATGCAAGGCCAATTGCAATCGAACTTTTGGAAGAAATTACTTCCGCCAATTCAATTGATTTTATCATTAATTCTTCAGCAGAAAACACCTTATTAACTAGTCCTATTTTCAATGCTTCTGCAGCATTTATCATTTCACCGGTTAAAATCATTTCAGCTGCACGACCTGTGTTAATAAGTCGTGTTAATCTCTGAGTGCCTCCATATCCCGGAATAGTACCAATGTTAATCTCAGGTTGAGCAAATTTAGCTTTGTCCGATGCAATCCTTAAATGGCAAGCTAATGCCAGTTCACATCCGCCCCCGAGTGCATATCCGTTTACTGCGGCAATTACAGGTTTACCGAGATTTGAGATTAAGTTAAAAACAGACTGTCCTTTTGATGCGAAGGATTCCGCAGTTTCAAATGTTATATTATTCAATTCAGATATATCCGCGCCGGCAATAAATGCTTTTTCGCCTGTTCCGGTAATTATAACTACCTTTATATTTTCATTATCTCTAATTAATAAAAAACATTCATTCAATTCGTCAAGGGTATTATTATTAAGCGCATTCAACTTATCAGGACGATTGATAGTTACAAATGCTATTCCCTTTTTCTCTTCGAATAAAATATTTTTGTAATCCATTATTTCCTCTTTTACTTTGTTAAAAAGATTTAAATAATTACTTTCAAAGAAAATGAAATATACTGATGCCGAGCAAAGAAAAGCAAGATAAAGATTACGAGTGAGAGTAAGAATATTAATTTACTCATATCTTTGCAATATTTATTTCACTTGAAGATGAATACCTATTCCATGTTTAAATACCAATTGACCGCCGTAATAACCTGTACTATATATTAGATAGCAACCTATTAAACCTAATCCAATAAACAGATATTTCCACTTGTTAATAAATTTCTTATTTATAAGCAGATAAGTGCGCAAAATAAAAAGAGCTGTAAAATACCAAAGTGTAATCGTCGCGAATTCCTCATGCCTTTCTAATGCTTCTGAAATTCCAATCGATTTTCCACTAAGGATTAACTTGGCTGCTTCTTGAGCTTGATTGCCTGTTAGTACAGACATTAATGCCGTAATTATTCCAAAAATTAAAGTTAAATAAGCAGCTTTATTAAGAAAGTCTTTTTTAAGAATTACTCCGGATATTTCAAAAACAGAATATAAAATTAAAAATGCAACTGGAAAATGAACAATGCGCGGATGTAGATTAGCTAATAATTCCATTTTTATTACTTATTTATATCTTGTGAATTTCAGTTATTAAATTGGAAGCATTTTGCTTCAAATATAGAATAAAGAGTTACCTTACCGGAAAAATCAATCATATTAATACCTCACTTTGAACAGGAATAAACCTTTGGCCGGAACAGATTCTTTTGCAGCCTCTCTGTCTTGCTTTTCGAGTATATCTATAAGATAATTTTCTTCAAGATTATTTTGTGCGGCATGGAGTATTGTCCCCACTATCGTTCTTACCATCCCATGAAGAAATCTGTTTGAAGTTATATAAACTACGGATAATTCTTTCCCCTTATGCCACCGTATTTCCGATATGTTGCATATCTTATCCTCAACCTCTGTATTCTTTTTTGAAAAAGAGGTGAAATTGTGATCTCCTGATAAAACCTTACTGATTTTATTTAATTTCGAAAAATCTAATTTTGTTATAGGGAAATAGTGATAAGAATATTTTCTATAAAACGGCGATTTATTATAACTGAATAAATAAAAATAACTTCTTCTTTTTGCATCAAATCGTGAATGAAAAGATTCTGCAACTTTTTCAATTTTTAGGATAGAAATATCATCCGGCAAAATTGAGTTAAGAGAGTATTTAAATTTATATGTATCGAGCTCTGCTTCACTTCTGAAATTCGCAATCTGTCCGAGAGCATGTACTCCGCTATCTGTTCTACCTGATCCGAGTAAATTAACTTTTTCTTTAGTAATTACTCCGATTGCGTCTACTATCATCTGCTGTACAGTTGGAGAATTGTTTTGAATTTGCCAGCCGGAATAATTTGTTCCGTCATATTGGATGAGTAGTTTATAATTGTTCAAGTGCAGTAGATTTTATTGTGTCGAAATTTATGAAATAATTACGTGAGACGTCAAAAGTCAAACGTGAAAGGTCAAAAGTCAAAGGTGAAAAAAGTTGGAAATCAATAAGCAAGATGGGTACATAAATAATCGAACGGATAATATTCAATTTCTATGCACCCCAAAAAATAAATTACAATGTTTCAATGAATTAAAATGACTTGATGAAATTAAATGTCAATGTCGGTGGAAGAGTTGGTTTGTTATCAACGCCTACAATTAGATTCCAATCGCCCTGGTTTTTTCCAACCGGTTGGGACAATGATTTGTTATAAGCACTTACAAATCTGACTGCATTAATCGCGCTAATCAGACGATTAAGAATCATTGCACCTACTACAAATCGAACATTATTATAAGCCTGTTCGCTTGAAGTCCACATACTCTTATATGTAGTACGCTGATTATCATTTCCCCAGTTCCAATATAAAGTAGTTGTATTGTATACAAGAGGATAAGCTCCTTGCAGATTCATTGCTTTATTATAATCAGTAATACTCTGGTAATTTGCAATAGTGGCAAAATAGTCGGAACCCTTGCCGGCGAGATTAACTCCGCCATTTGATACAGCAAATGATTTATAATTATTTGCCTGCCAATTGCCGTATAATTCAAATCCAGTAAAAGTACCCCAGAGAACTCCTTCCGCAATTGTAAAATATTTCCCGCTGTCATATCTGCCGGCATAAAGTTCTCCCATACCCGGAAGAAGAACAGAATATAAGATTGCAAGTGCCGGACTTTTTCTCTGGATGTCTGCTTCCGGCATCCGGTTAAATGAAGTTGGACTCTGCGTTCCGGTTTTCAAATTCTGAATTACTAAAGAAGAATTTTGTATTGCAGCTGCTTTAAGCTTTAATTCGATTAGACTTTTTGTCTGTTCTGATTGTGCAACTATAATCGATGAAATTAGTACAACTAGAGAAATGATTTTTTTCATATCACCTGCCAATATGTTTACGATATAATTAATTCTTTTTTTGAGGACTTCTCAGCTGTACAAATATTTTCATCAACCTCCGCAATTTTAACCTTTACAAATTTATTAATTAATTCCGGATTAAACGAATTTTTTACACGAACATAATTTGATGAAAACCCTTTCATAATTCCCTGATGATCTTGATGCTCAAATAAAATGGTTAAATCCCTGCCTATCATTTTTCGATAAAATTCATGACGCTTTTTCTCGCTAAGAATTCTAAGCATATTATTACGGCGTTTTCTTTCCTCATGTCCCACCTGATCCGGCATTTTGATTGCCTTAGTGTCCGGTCTTTCGGAATAAGTGAAAACATGAAGATATGAGATTGGTAAATCTTTTAAGAAATTATATGTTTCAATAAAATGTGACTCTGTTTCTCCCGGGAAGCCGACTATTACATCCACGCCAATTCCCAAATCTTTAATTCTTTCAGAAGACTTTAATATTAAATCCCTGTAATCTTCAACAAGATAGCGCCGCTGCATTAATTTTAGAATTCCATTACTACCGCTTTGAAGAGGGATATGGAAATGATTACACATTCTATCGTCGTCAGCGGTGAGATTAATTATATCATCGGTTAATAAATTCGGTTCAATTGAACTGATTCTAATCCGGTAATCCCCTTCAATATTCAGCATCATCTTTAATAAATGGTAAAGATCGATGTTTGAACCGGAAATAGTTTGTACCGGTCCTAAATACTTATTATCCTGAAATGCAATATTATAGTCTCCAACATTAACACCGGTCAAAATTATTTCTTTATATCCCGCATTCAGTAATTCATTAAATTCGCTTAGTACTTCTTCAGGATTGGCGCTTCTGCTTTTACCCCGGGCTAACGGAATTGTACAATAAGAACATTTATAATCACAGCCATCCTGAATTTTGAAAAATGCACGTGTACGGTTATCCGCATCAGATGAAAATGAAGTATGATAAGAACTTAATTCTTCTGTAGGCATTACATGGATACAGGGTGATTCTTTTTTATGAAAATCCTCGATAAAAGAAAAGAGATCAAATTTTTCATTTGAACCCATAACGGCATCTACGCCGTCAATTCGCGCAATCTCATCAGGGCGAAGTTGTGCATAGCAACCGGTTACAATTACAAATGCATTGGGATTATTACGGAGAGCGCGCCGAACTATTTGTCGGCATTCACGATCGGCATTTTCAGTTACGGTACAAGTATTAATCACATATACATCCGCTTTATCGTTATACTCAACAATAGAATATCCATGCTTAAGAAATTGTTTTCCGATTGCGGAAGTCTCGGCATAATTTAATTTACAACCTAATGTATGGAATGCTGCTTTGGGCATAATTTATTGCTATATGTCTGTGTTATTTAGTTAATTGTTTGCCGTATGTTATTAATGTCTAGTCGAAATTTAATTCAAATACTTTAAAAT
>Ga0182027_10005824_pt1 | contig 18627 bp, 22 predicted proteins | sample 712E1DmetaG_FD_121300 | JGI IMG/M metagenome (GOLD analysis project Ga0182027, IMG submission 121300) | Permafrost microbial communities from Stordalen Mire, Sweden - 712E1D metaG (Illumina Assembly) | ecosystem: Environmental > Terrestrial > Soil > Wetlands > Permafrost | place: Sweden...
TGGCAGCAGCATATCGTAATCGATCCTGCAGTACTTTGCGGAAAACCGGTCGTGAAAGGAACACGGCTGGCGGTGGAGTTTGTTCTGGGGTTGCTGGCCCAGGGCTGGAATGAGGCGGAGATTCTTCGGAATTACCCGGGGCTGACTCGCGAGCAGATCCTGGCTTGTGTGGCCTACGCGCAGGAGAGACTCAGCGACGAGAAGGTCTTTGCGGTGGCGGGATGACGGCTGTCTGTCACCATGCGCCTCTGTGCCAACGAAAACATTCCTGCTGATGGCGTGGTGGCGCTGCGCAGTCAGGGGCACGACGTATTGTGGATCAGAGAGGCGATTCCGGGCGCAACCGACGTGCAGGTAATTGAGCGGGCGATGGTCGAGCAGCGTCTGTTGCTCACCTTTGACAAGGATTTCGGTTAGCTGGTCTTTCGCCGCGGCAAGAAGGCAGCCGCTGGCATTGTTCTTTTCCGCATCAGCCAGCCTTCGGGGACGGCAGTTGCTGAAACCATCGCGCGTGTGCTCGCCTCGCGCGACGATTGGGAGGGCCATTTCAGCGTCGTGGATGACCGCACCGTGCGGATGAGGCCGTTCAAGTAGTTACTGCTTCAGCAGCTTGAGGACGGACTCGGCGTTGGTGTTGGCCTGTGCTGCCATTGCAGCGTCCGTCTGAACGAGGACGTTGGCTGTTGCGAGCCGGGTGGACGCGGCTGCGACGTCGACGTCATTGATCTGAGAGAGAGCGGACCCAATGCTCTGATTCTGCGTTTGAACTGAGGATGAGGCGAGATCCAGACGCGCCTGCGCCCCGCCCAGCGTGGCGCGCCCAATGGCCACCTGCTGGATTGCGCCCGCCACGTCCGTTGCGGACGTCGACGACACGTTGAGCGTGAAGTTGCCTGACGAATCTTGCTGGATGAGGCTCAGCATCGCACCCGTTTGCAGATTGGTGGCCGGAATCGTCATGGAATCCTCGGGGGAAGCGCCGAGCACCACCTGGTAACCCGAGGGATTTGCTCCGAAAAGGGAGATGCCATCGAAGGCGCCCAACGGAGACGCGACGCCGCTGGCGCCGCCGATTTCGGCCGTGGTTCCGCCGATGGTGTTGCGGAGATCGTTTTGAAGGCCCTGGAACTCCGTCTGGTAATTGGCAATGTCGGTGCTGCTTTGTGTCGGATCCTGGGCAAGGGAGACGAGTTCGCTCATCCGGTTGAGGACGCTGCCAACATTGCTCAGGATGGCGTCGCCGGTCTGGGCAAAAGAAACAGCGTTCTGGATGTTTGTGGAGGCGGCATTCAGGCGTTGCTGTTGCGACGTCAACTCGCCGGAGAGGCCGGCGCCCACGGGGTCATCGGCCACGCTCGAATTCTTCGAACCCGAGGAAAGGCTGGTCAGCGCGTTGTTGAATACGCTTTGATTGCGATTCAGGGTGAGGGTCAATTGAAGCCCGTGAAGACTGCTGGAGATTGTGCTCATGGATGAGTTGCGGTTTGTGCCGGCGAAGCCGGGCGCGGGGGGAGCTTGGGCAGGCCGATGGCAGGCGGCTTCTGGCCGGAACCGGTCAGGATGGCCTTCTGGTTGGACGCGGCGATTTCCGTCAGCACTTCCTTGCGGAAGATTGGGATCTCTCGCGGCGCTTCGATGCCGATCTTGACGATGTCACCGTCGATGCGATTGATGCGGATCTCAATGTTGCCGCCAATCACGATCGATTCGTTGACTTTGCGGGTGAGGACGAGCATGGCGGTTATGCTAGGGCGGACGCTGCAGTTGCACCGAGCAGGGGATGACGGGCGCTGAAACGCCCATGGTTGGCGAGCACCACCTGTTTGCCGACGCCCGTGCGCCTGTTGATGATGACCGGACCGACGAGGTTGACCGTGGCTTCGAGCGGGCGGTTCGGCTGCACACACACGATGTTGAGGACCAGGGCGTCCTCTGGCCGTGTCAGACTGAGGGCGGCCGCATCCTCATCAAAAAGCTCCGGTTCGTAGTCGTTCATGACGTTGCCAGGTTCCAGAACGATGAAGTTCAACGGGGTGGGACCCTGGACGCGCATCCACAGAAAGGGGAGTTGTTCGGGCAGATAAACAAGCTCCATGCGCTTGTGTTCGGGGAAGCCGATCAGGCCGAATGGCAGTGTGCACACGTTGGCGGGCGAGGATCCGGAAGCTTCCGGGGAAAGGGAGGTGGCGACTTTCATGTGCGGGGAATGGGCGGAGGCTACAGGTAGCTGATAAGGGACTTGCTCATAATGGTGGCTGTTGATTGGAGCGCGGCCTGATAGGCGACCTGGGCCTGGCTCAGCTGGGTCATGGCCTGAGCCATGTCGACGTCGCGGTCGCTCGAGACCAGCGTGTCCAAGTTCGTGGCGGTGGTCGACTGCTGGCTTTGGACAACCAAAAGGCCGCTTTGGACGGCGCCTTGCTCGCTGATCGAGTTGATGACGGTGTTCTCGGTCGTTTGCAGGTTGGTCGACACGGTGGCGACCGTCGACGAGTCGTTGTTGTTGAGCGCGTCGCGCAGAGAGACCAGGTTGTTCAGGAAATCCGCGATCCCCTGGTTGGTTGTAGCGTCGGTGTAGGGAGAGACGTTGGTTGCGTCCGCCACCGGGATTGAGGCCGTGGTGTTGCTGCCGTTGTAGGTGACCGCGGTTATGTTGCCGCTCGAATCCCGCGTAACCTGAAACGGGGATGCCTGCGTGGCGGTGCCCCCGAAAAGGCAGCTCCCGTTCAACGTGGTGTTGGCCGATTGCACCGCCTGTTCGAGCAGCTGGTTAGTCTCGGTCGCATAGGCGGTGGCGGAGGTGGAGCTCTCGGTGCTTGAGCCGAGGGAGGCGATCTCGGTGGCGCGGTCGGAAACGGTCTTCAGATTGGTGAGAGCGGAGGTCGAGGCTTGGCTGATCTGCAGCGCGGTGTTCGTATTCTTCACATATTGCGCAAGGGTCTGCTGCTGGGACTGCAGATTGACCAACTGCCCCGCGGCGGTCGGGTTGTCTTCGAGCTTGGAGACCCGCTGCCCCGTGGAGACCTCGGTCTGAAGTCTCGAAACATTGCCATCCAGGTTCTCGATCTGGTTGATGGCGAGGCCGGAAATCATGTTGGTTGCGATGCGCATGGGAGGCCTGGGTTAGGTGCCGGCACCGAGTTGGGTGAGCGTGTCAAGAAGACCGTCAATGATTGTGAGGAAATGGGAGGACGCCTGGTAGGCCTTCTGGTACATCATCAGGTTGGTCGTTTCTTCGTCGAGATTGACGCCGCTGACGCTTTGCTGCTGCGAGGTGACAAGGGCCTGCACGGCGGTCTGGTTTGCCAACTGGTTGTTGACGTCCGAGATGGTCTGGCCGAAAGCGGTGACCGTGTTTGCGTAGAACTGGGTCATGGTGCCATCGATGGCATCCCTGTTGTTCGTGGAGAAAGTCTGGTTTGCCAGGCTGGCGACCGCAAGTGCGATGGTGTTGTCGCCGGCATTGGCGCTGCTGCCCGCCTTCAGGTTGCTGCTGGTGAGGGACGGATCGAGTGCGATCGTGGCGGCGGTGGTTCCGCTGGCGGCAAAGAAATTGCCTGTGGTCCCCGTCGGATTATAGGCGGCGTTGACCGAAGTCACCACCTGGCTGGCGAGGGCATCCAGATTGTTGCGGAGAGTCTGAATCCCGCCGTCGCGGGCGTTGATGGCGCCCTGGACGGAGCCGGAGGAAAGGGCGAGCGTGGCTCCGCCCGCTGTGAGCGATGAGCCGTTGAATGCGACGGTGTTGTTGACCGTGCCGCCGTCGACGAGCACGACCGCATTTCCATTGGTATCGGTGGTGGTGAGCTGCATCTGCCCCGTGCTGGAATCCGTGCTGGAAGTGAAGGACATGTCGGCCGCCAGGGAATTGATCGCAGTCTGCCGCTGATCCCGCAGGTCGACGGCCGTGCCGGGCTGGCCGGCCTCGTAGGTGGCAATCTGGGTGTTGAGGCCCGCGATGGTGGCGAGCAGCGAGTTGATATTGCCGGCGGTGCTTTGGATCTGCGAATTGAGGCCCGTCTGGATCTGGGCGAGGCCGGCATCGGTCTGGTTCATCTGGTCGCAGAACGAGGTCGCGCTTGCCACCACGTTCTGGGCCACGCCGGGATCTGTCGGGCTGGCGGCCAGGGTCTGAAACGCATTGAACAGGCCCGTAAGCTGGGACGAAAGGCTGGCGCCGCTGTTGGCGCTGGTGGTCGCGCTGGTGCCGGAACTGACGGTCTCGCCGAGGCCCGCCTCAGCCTGTTGCAGCGCCGATTGTTCGGCTGTGAGGGCGGAGACGATGGAGTTCTCCTGGGCCACCTGCTGATCAAGAAACGCATTGCGGACCTGGGTGACCGACTGGGCTTCGAGATTGGAAGAACCGTAACCCAGCGGAGTCTGGGTGACGGGGCCCGTTCCGAGGTTCACCGTTTCCCGCGCATAATTCGTGTTATTGACGTTGGCGATGTTCTTGCCCGCTACCTGGAGCGCATAGCTTTGCGCATTGAGCGCGGAAGTGCCGCTGTAGAGGCTGGTGAAGAGAGACATGGAGGGAAGCCGTGGTCGGGGTTGCTTGGGGCCGGTGACTGTGCTCAGCCGGTTGCACGATAGGCGGGCAGGGGGGCGGCGGGCGCCATCGACAGGCGCCCGAGAGCGGAGTAGGTGGAGGTGAAGGCTCCGGGATAGAATTGGCGGAGGAGCCCCTGGTGCAGCTGGACGGTGCGCGAAAGCAGCAGATGATTCTGTCGGGTGACCCGGCGCACGCGATGGATGAGGCGGTTGACTTCATCGATGAGCGCCTGCAGCAGTGGCCGGGCTTCGTCGTCGATGGAGGGCAGCAGCGAACGCAAGGTCGACTCGGCCGTGTGGCCCATCCCGGCGGCGAAGGTGCTGACGCATTGTTCGCGGCGGCGACGGGCGTCCTCAGCCCGCTGGGCGGCGTCCTTGGTGACCTCGATGAGCTGCAGGAGGCGGCCGGGATCACGGTTAAAAACGCACTCCTGTTGTTCTTCGAACAGGCGCAGCATGTCCCCGTATTCCTGCACTTCGTCCCGTAAACAATCGGCGACTTGTTCCCAGGTGATGTTAATGGTCATGGAGCGGCGGGTGTTTCAGCAGAGGGGGAGGTGGAGGCGGCGGCAGACGTGGCGGCTGCGGTTTCGCCGCGGGGGGTGAATTGACGCTCCAGAATTCCAGCCAGGCCGAGTCCGTGTCCGGCGCTGAGCTTCTGGGCAAATGCATCCGTGAGCATGTAACTGTACATTCCGTTGCCGGCGCCAGGCATGGTCTGAAGGGCGGGCGCGAGGAGCTGGCGCAGGAGAATAGCTTCGAATTGTTGGGCGACTACGCGACGCTGTTCCGTGGGCGACATCCGGCTCAGGCGATCGGCGAGATGGGGCGAACCGGCGATGGGCGGACTGGCGGTGAGCGGGGCGATTTGCACGGTCAGTTGATGATCAGTTCGGCCTGGAGGGCGCCGGAACGTTTAAGGGTCTGGAAAATCGCGGTCATCTCACGCGTCGATACGCCGAGGGCATTCATGGCGGCGGCCAGCCGTTCGATCGACGGCAGCTCGTCCACGACCTTGAATCCGCCCTTCACTTCGTCGACGGCGGTATTGGTTCCCTGTACCACCGTGGTCGTGCCGGAGCTGAACGCGCCGGGCTGGCTGACGCCCTGGCTGGAGGTCACGGTGATTGTCAGGGAGCCGTGGCTGATGGCGACTTGCGAAATCCGCACGGTGGACGTGGCGACGATGGTGCCGGTGCGCTCGTTGATGACTATCCGTGCCACGGAATCAGGTGCCATCTCGATGGCGCCGACGGCCGACACATAGTCGACCTCATGGCCTTTGAATTCCGCAGGGAGGCGCACGGCGACGGTGGCGGGGTCCTGCGCATCGCTGGTTCCCGGGTAGACCGCGTTGATGGCCTTGGCCATGCGGGCCGCCGACGTAAAATCAGGGTCGCGCAGCAGAAGATGAAGGCCCTGCGGGCCGACAAAGGTGGTTGGAATCTCGCGTTCGACGATCGCGCCGTTGCTGATGGTGCCAACGGTCGGGTGATTCTTCTGCACGGTGGAGCCGCCCGGACCGCCGGTGCCGCCAAGGAATCCGCCGATTGCGACCGGGCCCTGGGCGACAGCGTAGACGCGACCATCGGCGCCGAGCAGCGGGGTTTGCAGGAGCACGCCGCCTTGCAGACTTTTGGCGTCCCCGAGCGACGCGACGACCAGGTCGATGCGGGCGCCGGGCCGGAGGAATGCCCCGATATCCGCGGTCACCATGACCGAGGCTGCGTTCTTCACCTTGATCTGGTCGTACGGAACAACGAGGCCGAAACGCTGCAGGGCGTTGGCGACGCTGCGAAGAACGGAGATCGAGGTGCTGTCACCATCTCCCGCGAGTCCGACGACCAGACCATATCCGACCAGCTGGTTGTCACGGCCTCCTTCGACGAGCGTGAGATCCTTGATGCGGGCGGCGCGCAAGGAAGGACTGAAGGCCGGAAGAATGGAAAGGCCGAGGATGACAAGACTGAAACGCTGAAACGCTGAAAGGCTGAAATGTGGAAAAGCGGGAAGGCGGAAACCGCCCGGCGTGTGCGTCAATGGGCGGCTCTGCCAGAAGTGAAGCGTCTGTGTGAAGTGTTTCATTTCAGCCCTTCAACATTTCAATCTTTCAACTTTGGTTCAGAACGGGCGCAGTTTCTCGTAAAGCTTGCTGATCCAGCCGCGGTTCTGCATGTCGGTCAGGGAGCCTTGGCTGTAGAACTCGACCCGGGCATCGGCGATGTTGGTGGAGAGAATCGTATTGTCGGAGCCGATGTCATCCGGACGCACGAGACCGTGCAGCACCATATACTGGCTCTCGCCGGCGAAGGTAATCAGGCGGACGCCTTCGATCACGAGGTTGCCATTGGGCAGCACGTCGGCCACGAGCACGGCGGCGCTGGCGGACAGGATCTGGCTGTTGTTGACCTGGCCGCCGCCGGTGAAATTGGACGAGCCGGAAAGGCTGATGGAGGGGAGTTGCCCGTTATGCGTGCCGAACTTGCTGGCGGCGGCGCTAAACAGGAACTGACCGACGGCGTCCTGCAGCGCGGAGGTCCGGCTGTCCTTGCGCTGTTGCGAATTAGACGCGGTTGCGGTCTCTTGCACGGTGATGGTCAGAATGTCACCCGTGCGGCCCGCCTTGCGGTCGGCGATGAGTCCGTGTTCGCCCTGCTGGGAACTGGTCCACAGGGAATCGCCGTGTGCGCCGGCGGCGGAGAGAGCGAACATGAGGAGAAGGGCAAGTGACTCGGTGGCCTTCATGGCAGTTCCTCAGAAGTGAACCTGTACGTGGCTCTCATCGACGACCACGGCGGTGAATTCTTTTTTCGTTTCGAGATTCCGGACCAGGACGAGATCGCCGCGCCCGCCATTCTGGATGGCAAGCGCCTTGATGGTGACAGTGAGCGGTCCTTCGACGGCTCTGACCTCGACGGTTTCGCCTTTGCGGACGAGCGGTCGGCGCACGAGATCGCGCCAGACGAGTGTCCGGCCGGCGGGAACAGCCCGGGCGAGCATATAGTCGTGGTCGTTGACCGTCGCCGGCAGGGCGTCGCGTTCACGCAGCAAATCACAGCGCTGCAGTTCGAGCCGGGAGGGATCAAAGGACTGGCCCGCCTCCAAAGGTTCCCGCGATGTCCAGGCATCGGCCCAGAGTTGCGCGTGAAGGGAAATCGACCAGGATGGAAGCGGGGCCGCGCCAGTTTCAAGCCGGCAGTGGAGCAACAGGGATGAGGACAACACTGCGGGGAACTCGGTGACGACGAGCCGAGCCGTCGTTCCGGCGGGGAGGGTGGGCAATCCCCACACGCGCACGGGATCCAGCTGGAGCTCGCCGGCGGGGTGAAAGTGATCGGTGATCGCGCGGGTGAGGTCGGCCAGCAATGCATCGCTGGGGGCGCTGGCGACCGCGGGCGGCGGGACCTCGGCGGACTGGGCCGCCGCGCTGCAAACCGCGGTGGCGAGCAGCAGGAGGGAGAGGGCGGGCAGCCGGAGAGGAGAACGGTTCATGGCGGAAGTCAGCGTTTCATCTGGGCGACGTTCTGCAGCATCTCGTCGGAAGCCTGGATGGACTTGGAGTTGATCTCATAGGCGCGCTGGGCCGTGATGAGGCTGACCATTTCTGCAACGAGATTGACGTTTGAGGACTCCTCGTAGCCCTGCATGATGGTGCCGAAACCCTGGACGCCCGGCTGGCCGGTCTCGGGCGTGCCGCTCGCCGTGGACTCGGAATAGAGATTGCCACCCATGCTCTGCAGTCCGCTCGGGTTGGCAAAACGCGCGAGGGTCAGCTGAAAGGTTTGCGTTCCGGAGGAGTTCTGAACGGAGACCATGCCGGTTTGCGAGATATTGATCGACGTGGTGCCGACGGGAATGGACTGGAATCCGCTGAGCACGGGCAGGCCGTCGCTGGTGACCACCTGGCCGCTGGCGTTGAGCTTGAAGGAGCCATCGCGCGTGTAGGCCGTGGTGCCATCCGGCCGCTGCACCTCATAAAAACCGTCGCCCTGCAAGGCCAGGTCGAGATTCCCGCCCGTGGAGGTCAATTGCCCCTGGGTGAAGTCCTTGGCGGTGGAGGCGACCCTCGTGCCGTTGCCGACTTCGACGCCGGTGGGAACCATATTGCCGCCGCCTGTGTCGGCGCCGGCGGCGCGAGGCTTCTGATAGAGCAAGTCCTGGAACTCGATCTTGCTGCGCTTGAATCCGGGCGTGTTCACGTTCGCCAGATTATTGGCGATCGTGTCGAGATTCATCTGTTGGGCTTCCATGCCGGTGGCGGCCGAGTAGAGCGAAAGATTCATGGTGGGGATCAGCCAAAGGCCTGGATCGTTTTGTCGAGCCGGTCGTCGCTGCTGGTGATGATTTTCTGGTTGGCTTCGTAGGCGCGCGAGATGGTCACCAGATCGACCATTTCGTGCAGCGAGGTCAGATTGCTTGATTCGAGGCTGCCCTGGATGACCGCAGGTTGGGCGACCGGGGTGGGATCCATGCCCGAAGGAGCGCCGAACAGGCCGGCGGAAAGCGACAGGAGCTGTCCGGGCTTCGCAAAAGTCTGGATCGAGAGCTTGCCTAGCGATTTGTTGCCCTGGAGCACCGTGCCATCCGCATTGATGACCAAATCTCCCTTGCCGGCGTTTAGCTGCAGGGGGGTGCCGCCGGTGAGGAGCACATTGGCTCCCTGGCCGGTTACCACCGTGCGGTCGGCGCGCAGTTGAAATTCGCCTTCGCGGGTGTAAGCGCGGGTGCCGTCCGGCATCTGCACTTCGAAGAATCCTTCGCCTTGGAGGGCGAAATCAAGCTTCCGTCCCGTGGGCTTGGTCTCGCCAGGAAGAAAATTGATGGAGGAAGACGCGACCGGAAACACTGCGGACTGGCCTTCCCCGTGACCGGCGCGCGACTTTGGGTCGATCAGCAACTCACCGCTGGCCTGTCCGCTGAAAGAAATCGTGCGTTTCTTGTAGGCCGTGACCTCGCTGGACGTAATATTCTGCGAGACTGCCTCTTGCCAACGCTCGAGTGCTGAGAGCGATGCTGCGCTTTGGTAGAGGCCGACATTCATGGTCGGAGTCAGTAAAGCACAGGGAATGCCAGATTCGTAACATGTTATCCTATAAACTATTGCGCATTACATTATCGGTACGGCAGATATTGCCTAACCGGCGAGAGGCAGGATTTGCAGCTGGAGCAGGAATGCTTCCGAGTGCCGCCGGGCCATATGTACAACCGGCCCGAATCAACTTAGATTCCGCAGTTGAGGCTTCGGCTCCTCGTAGCAGCGAGCTTGCTCGCGACCTGTCCTCCGTAGGCCTTGCGAAGGAGGATTCCGAGGTGAGAATCGCCCGCGAGCGGGCTTCCTACACCGGTCACCTGACGGGATCTTGTCCACGAGTGAGCAACGTGATTTTTGCATAGTCACGGCTGAGCGGAGTCGAATGGGTCAGTGCCCCGGGCCGTTTCGACAGGCTCAAGGCCCCGAGCGTGTCGAGGGGCAAGGTCGCAGGGCTGGCGCTCGCCGCTACGCAACAGCGAGATTCTCACTGACAGGTGCTATCCATGCTCTGCGGGCGGGGCGTAGGGGCTGGATTGGGAATCGCGCTGCGGTCTTGCCCTGCGGTGTCAACCGGACGCCGGATACAGGCACTCGATCTCTATGCGTTCGCCGCAGGTGCACGTGACGATCAGGCGGGTGACCTTATCACCCTGTTTTACGATTTCGATATTCGGATTTGCCGCAGTGTTCTCGAAGGAGGCTACACGCAGTCGGTCCGCGGGCAGATTTGGGGCAGACAAGGTTTCCTCGGGGACTTGAACCCGGCCGTGCAGGTAATGTTTCATGGAGAGGAACCAGGATTCTGGGAGGGAAAGAGCACGAGCTTGGCGGTGGCCGGCGAGGTCGGCTGGTCGCGCGCGCTCGCGGGCGCAGGCGGTGCGGTGCTGGTGGCGTCGTTCTCAGAACTGTCCCTTGGGTGAGCGCCGTCTTTCGAGTGAGAGCCTTTCATGGAAAGGCTGAGGGTGACCCGTTGGTTTGATTCCGCATCGGGCGGGATACCCTCGAGTGGGTAGGTATCAGCGAAGCCCGAAACCCTTTCGATCTGAGATGGAGCCACGGCGTAGTAAGTCAGGGACCGACGGGTGGCGTTGGCGCATTCCGTTGAGAGTTCCCAGGCGCCGAAATCGGCGCGGGGATAGATGACGCCTGCGCGAGTGTGGCCTTCGACGACCACGCGAAGCTTGTTCCGTTCGATGATCCAGGCGAGGTTCTGCATAAGAAACTGACCCCATTCGGTGAAGTCGGCGGAATTCTCCTTGAAGACCGGTTTGGTCGGGTGATCAAAGAGCGTCACCCGCAGACCGTCGCTTGTTACCTGGATGTCTACCGGTTTGTTTGCGAGGTTCTCGTCGAGGTGAAGGAGACGGTAGAAATCCTTGACGATGGAATTCAGAAAGGTGAGCTCGATGTGTTTGTTGCTGTTGGTATCGCTGCCGCTGGCCTCATCCTCTCCTGTATCCCTGGCGATCTTATTCGTGTCGAACGGCAGCACGCCCGCGTTGCTTTGCAGTGAGGCGCGGAAGGGATTCTGGAAGTATCGCGACGTGGCGATGAGGATCTTCTTATCCTGGGCGGAGATCCACAGGACCATGAAGAGGGCCATCATGGCAGTGACGAAATCGGCGTAGGCCACCTTCCAGGCGCCGCCGTGGTGGGCTTCTTGTTTCCTGGCCACGGGGTCCTCCTTACTTCGCGGCTCCGGTCAGTCCCTTGACTGCCGTTTCCAGTTCCTCGGGGGATGGTTGGATGCCGCTGTCGAGCGAACGGCGGGCGATCTCCACGGCGGTGATCGGAGCGAGCCCTTTGGCAAATCCGGCCACGGCGGCGAGGATGCACCGGAAATATTGCTGGTCGTCTGCGTTGTTGAACTTGATGCGGGTTGCGATCGGATTGACGAATCCGTAGGCGCCAAAGATGCCTAGCAGCGTGCCCGTCAGCGCGGCGGCCACCCGCTCGCCCACCACGGCGGGTCCGTCGGCAATGGCCGCCATCGTGTTGATAATGCCAAGAACCGCGGCGACGATGCCGATGCCCGGCAGCGAGTCACCGACCATCTGAAGAACGTGAACCGGGTGATCGGCCTCCTCGGCCTTGGCGTCGAGCTCAACGTTCATGAGATTCTCTAGTTGGTCCGGCTTTATTTTGCCATCGATGACCGGGCGCAGTCCGTTGATCAGGAACTCCAGCCGTTCCTTATGGGCGGTAACGCCGGGGTACCGCGCGAAAATCGAACTCCTCCCCGGGTCCATGACGTGTTCTTCGAGGGCGATCAGGCCGTTGCGCCGACCGACCATGAAGATCTCGTACAGGAGCTTCAACAGATCGAAGTACTCGGCCTTGTCCGGTTTCTTGGCGAAAAACACGAACCGGACCTTGGTGAGCACATCCTGAAGCACGTGGCCCGGACTGGCGATAATGAGGATGCCGATCGAGATGCCGAAGATGACAACGAACTCCGAGATGTGGAGCAACACCAACGGATGCCCGCCGGCCAGTACGAATCCGCCGAGCGTCGCTGCGATGACCAGGATGATTCCAATCAGGACCAGCATTTAGTTCTATTCTCAGAGGCCGCGTTGCCGCTGCAAAGTGGCGCGCAACGTCAGCACCGTTTGCGAGTGAATCTGGCAAATGCGCGATTCCGTCAGCCCGAAGACCTCCGCGATCTCGGCCAGGCGCATGTTTTCGAAATAGTACATAGCAAGGATCTTCCTGGGTATATCGGGCAGTTGCTGGATTCGTTGAGCCACAAGTTGCAGCAACTCGTCGTGCTCCATGCGGTCACGGGTGAGCACGTTGTTCTCGTCGGCGATGACTTCGTGGAGCGAAGTGCCTTCGTGATCCTCGTCCGCCGGTCCGTCGATCGCCACAAAAGTAACCGGCCTGGCTTCTTCCATCCAGCGGTTGAATTCTTTGTTGGAAAGGCCGAGGCGCTGCTGGATTTCCTCCTCTTCGGCGGGGCTGCCCGTGGCCTGTTCGATCTCGTTGATGACTTCCTTGATCTTGCGGGCCTTGGCGCGAGCCCGGCGGGGACACCAGTCCAACCGCCGGAGTTCATCGAGGACGGCGCCGCGAATACGCATCGTGGCATAGGCGGCGAACGTGCTGTCCTGAGTCGGATCGTATTTGCGTACCGCGGCGATGAGGCCGGTTACGCCCACGCTGTAGAGATCGTCGACGTCAACATGGGCGGGCAGATTGAGTTTGATCCGGTCCACGACGTTGCGCACGAGGGGCAGATAGCGTTCAATCAGTTCGCGTTCGTCGAACGGTTGGGTGGAAACGCCCTGATAGGCGCGCCAGGCAGCGCTCTTGGGCGCGTTTTCTGCGACTGTGGCGGATGTGGAGTTCATGGCTGGGCGAGGTTAACGGATTGCAGGCTTGGGCGAGACCAAAGGGAGGGAGCGGGGCGGGAGGGTGGCGGCGGACGGGCTGGTGACGGGCGCGGGTTTCTGGGGCGGGTTGTTCTTCGCGGGACGGGCGTTTTCCTGGGCGGCGGCTTCCTCGGCCGCGCGGCGGCGGACGGTGAGCGTCTCCCGGAATCCGCTGAGCAGCACCCGCCAGAACCAGCGCACGAGCAGCGCGCCCGCGAGGCAGCCGATCGCGGCATCCCGCAGGATCAGGTCGGGAGCCCGTCCGGCGAGCAGGCCGGCGACGGCGCAGAGGAAGAAACCGGCAAAACCGCCGGTGAGGAAAAGGGCTCTCATGGATGGGACAAAAGGTTGGATGTCATGCGCCGGGGAGTGTGTGGCGCAAAAGGGCGCCGTGGACGTCCTCTTCGCAGTCGCCGGTGAGCGACGGCCCCGTGGCCAGGAACAGCGGCTGCAGATAGTCATCGAGCAGGTAGTCCCAGAGTTTGCCCCAGTGGGTCAGCTCATCGAGGTGGGTGAACACGAGATGGGTGGCGCCGAGTCCGCGTCCGGCCGCATAAGCTGCGCGCAGCGTCGCGGAATCGTAGGCGGCATTGAGCACCAGCACGCGGCCTTCGATGGATTCCTTGGCCAGAAATCCGGCCAATGCCGTGTTGTCCGCCGGTCCGCGGAGGGAGAGGGCTGGCAGATCGAGATAGATAAAGCCCGGAGTGGTTGCCGCCAGGGAGATCGGATAGTGCTCGTAGGACAGGCCGAGCGCCTCGCAGAAAACGGCCAATTGCTCGGCTGGATTCGGCCGGTCAAACTCCACCTGAACGACGCGCCCGCTGCGTTTGCGGCGAAACACGTCGGTCGCGAGCCACTTGCAAAGCGCGGTGGTGCGACCCACTCCCGCGGGCCCGAAAAACGCGGTCCGGTCGGGCAGTACGCATGCCTGGCGGGCGGCCGCCTGGCGGCGGAGTTCGTCCGCGACATGCACCAGCGATTGGTGCAGGGGGCGCTCTGCCATGCCCTCCCAGGCGGGCGTTGTGGCCAGCCGATTGATGAGGACATCGCTGAAACCCGAGCGTCGGAGCAATTCTGGCAGGCGAAGCTGAGATGGCTGGGTGCGTGGGGTGGTGTGGGCGAAACCATTGCGCCGCGCGAAAGGATCGCTGTCGGCCAGGGGCGCGGAATCGGCCGGCGGGGTGGTTGCGCTGTCCCGCGGTTCATCGGCGGGCGGCTCCGGCGCCGGCACCTGGGCGATGACTTCGAGCCGGGATTTGCCGAGCCAGCCGCGCCAGCCGCTTTCGCCGACCGCGCGCACGGACAGGACACGGGCATCCGCGCCGAGTTTCTCGCGGATCAGGCGGGCGGCCTCATCGGCCGACTCGACTACGAATCGGTAACAGGCGGCGGGGGAACTGGAGGGGAGGGCGGGCACGGAAAAGAGGCGGGAGGTTCAGGCGGCCTTGAGCGCGGGTTCGGGCTGGCGCATCAGGTGCGCCGGAAGCGGGACGATGCCGGTATTCTCGATCTCGGTGGCGGGCGGCAGCTCCTGGAATCCGAGGACGACGAGACGCGGCAGGGACGGCTCGAAGAAACGTTTGATCGGCAGGCGGACCTCCGAGGAGACCACGAGCACGGCGGGAAGACTCTGTTTGACGAGCTCGCTCGCGCGGCGCCCGAGCTCTTCCAGCAGGTGGCGTCCGGTTGACGGATCGAGCGCGAGACCGATTTCCGACGGTGTGCGGTGCACCTTGCCGGCGAGCCATTGCTCCATCCGGGGATCGAGGGTGATCGCCTTGATCGCGCCCGGGCGGTATTCGTATTCGGGAATAAAGTACAACCCGAGCCGGCGGCGCACGAGTTCCGAGAGGTCATCCGGGTTCTTGGAGAGCGAGGCGAAATCCGCGATGCATTCGAGAATCAGCGGGAGATTGAGGATCGCCACGTTCTCTCGGAGCAGGTTCTGGAGAACGCGCTGGATGATGCCGAGATTGACGAGGTCAGGGAGGAGCTCGCTGACCAGCGCGGGATGCGTCTCCTTGAGATGATCGACCAGCGTTTGCACGTCCTGGCGGCCCAGCATGTGGTGCGCGACGCCCTTGAGCATTTCGGACAGATGGGTGACGAGCACCGACGGGGCGTCGACTACCGTGAAACCATTGATCTCGGCCGTCTTTCTCTCCTCCTCGGCAATCCAGGTCGCATCGAGATTGAAGACGGGCTCGCGGGTCGGCACGCCGCGCAGGCGGACGTTGCTGTTCGTGACATTCATGGCCAGCCAGCGGCCGGGCATGATCTGGCCTCGAGCGATGGTTTTTCCCCGGAGGAGGAACCGGTAGTCGTTGGCCTCGAGCTCGAGATTGTCGCGGACGGAGATCGGCGGCACAATCAAACCGCGCTCACGGGCGAGCGAGCGGCGCACTCCGGTGACGCGTGCGAGCAGGTCGCCATTGGTCTTGGCGTCGGCGAGGCTGAGCAGTCCGTAGCCAATTTCGATGGCAAAGACGTCTATCTCGGCGAGCTTGCGGATGTCCTCGCCGGGAGGCATGGCCGTGGCGGCCGCCGCCGGGGTTGCGCCCTTGCCCTTCCCGGCTGGAGCGCCTTTCGCAGCGGGTCGGGCCGCCGGGGTCGCGTCCAGTTCGTCTACGGCCCCCTCGACCTTGCGAAGCGAGTGGGAGACGAACCCGGCCAGACCGGCGAGTGCGAAGAACGGAACCAGGGGCATGCCGGGCATGAGGCCGAAGAAAGCGAGCATCGCCCCTGCGATGCCGATGGCGCGCGGATAACGTACGATCTGACGTCCGATGCTGGTGCCCAGATTGGCGTTCTCGGACGCCCTTGTCACAAGAATGCCGGCGCCCACGGAGATGACGAGGGCGGGAATCTGGGCGACCAGGCCGTCACCGATGGAGAGCAGGGTGAATTTCTGAAGCGACTCGGCGAGCGTGAGATCCATCTGGAAGACGCCGATCGCAAAACCGCCGAGGATGTTGACGAGCGTGATGAGAATGCCGGCGATGGCGTCGCCGCGCACGAACTTCGAGGCGCCGTCCATCGCGCCGTAGAAGTCGGCTTCCTTCTGGATCTTCACCCGCCGGGCGGTGGCGGTGACTTCGTCGATGATGCCCGCATTGAGCTCGGCATCGATGGCCATTTGCTTGCCGGGCAGGGCGTCGAGGGTGAACCGGGCGGACACTTCGGCGATGCGCCCCGCGCCCTTGGTGATCACGACGAAATTGATGACCACGAGAATGCAGAACACGACCGCGCCCACGACGAAGTTGCCCTGGACGACGAAGCGGCCGAACGAGTCGATGATGTGGCCCGCGTAGCCGTGCACCAGGATGAGCCGGGTCGAGCTGATGTTCAGCGAGAGCCGGAACAGGGTGAGGGCCAGGAGGATCGTGGGGAAGCCGGAGAATTCCGGCGGATCCTTCACGTAGACGACCACGAGCAGGACCAGCAGCGACATGCCGATGTTGAGCGCGAGCAGCAGGTCGAGCAGCACCGCCGGTACCGGCAGGATGAGCAGCAGGACGGTGCTGAACAGCGCGAAGGTGAACAGCAGGTCGGCGCGCTGCAGCAGGCGATTCAGTTGGGCTGAGGCGGAGGTGGGCATGGCTCAACTCATCCGGCGGCCTGTGTCCGGCGGGACTTCAGGCGATAGAAGTAGTAGCGGTGCGTCCGATACACGAAGGCGAGGATCTCCGCGACGGCCTGGTAAAGCTGCGAGGGGATCGTCTCGCCCACGGAGCCGAGGGAGTAGAGCATCCGCGCCACCGGCGGGTTTTCCACCACGGGCACGTCGTTCTCGGCGGCGATGGCCTTGATGCGCTGCGCAAAGCGATTCTCCCCCTTGGCGAGCACCACCGGGGCATTGTCGATGCCACGCTCGTATTTGAGGGCCACCGCGAAGTGGGTGGGGTTGGTCACCACCACGTCGGCGGTGCTGACGGCGGAGAGCATCTGGCGGCGCATCAGCCGGCGCGCGAGCCGCCGCTGCGCGGCCTTGAGGAAGGAATCGCCTTCCGTGCTCCGATGTTCTTCCTTCAGCTCCTGGCGGCTCATCCTGTTTTCCTGCCGCGTTTGGAAAAGTTCATAAGCATAGCTCACGGCCGCGATCACACCCATCGCGAGAAGCAGCCGCCCTAGAAACGTAAGAGCGGAATGAAACAGGAACTGACCCAGATAAGCGGTTTCGACGGGCGACTGAAACAGGGGGTCGTTGACCACTGTTTTGACGGCGCCGTACAGCGCCGCCGAGATCGCGAGGAGCTTGAGCAGATCAATGCCAAAATGGACGATGATGGTCTTGCTGAACAGCCGGCCAAACCCGGCGACGGGATCAAGTTGCTCCCAGTGGACGCCAAACGCCTTCGGGGTGAGCTGGAATCCGCTCTGAATGCCGCCTGAAAGAAGGGCGGCGCCCGCACAGGCCAGCAACAATGGGAGCAGTACGCGGCCGATCGTGGAAGCCGCAATGCCTATCGTCGTCGTCGCCGTGTCGATCGTGACATCCGCCGAGCCGAGGTGCGAAAGGATGTTCACCGTCAGGTCCGCGATCTCGCGCGAGGCCGAGGTGGCGGTCAGTCCGATCACGCCGAGCGTCGCAGCAAGCGTGAACGCGAGATTCATTTCCGACGACCGCGCGAATTTGCCGCGCTCGATCGCCTCGGTAATATGCTTCTCCGTCGGCTGTTCGGTTTTTTGGTCTTGCTCGTGATCAGCCATCCGGACCCTATCAGCACCGTCGATGCCAAGGCCAGGAAACTATTGTTAACATATTACGGTGCAATTACTTATTAACGTCGATTTGCTCCAGATAACGCTTGCGGTGTCGCGTGTGCTCCAGGCGAAAATGCAGGCGGCAATTATTGCCGATCTGGCGCGGCCAGCAGGTTTCATAGGTTTTGTTATCGCCACGATCATTCTCGTGCCGGCGGTTCCTATGACGGCGATAGTCAAAGGATATGCAGGCTTTGTCGTGACTATGCAAAAATCGCGGTGTTCGCTCGTGGACAAGATCCCGTCAGATGACCAGCGTAGGAAGCCCGCTCGCGGGCGATTCTCACCTCGGAATCCTCCTTCGCAAGGCCTACGGAGGACAGGTCGCGAGCAAGCTCGCTTCCTACAATTTGCATAGAGACGGCTTAGCCCGGATGCGCAGGCCAGCGTGCTCGGCCCGCTAGCAGCTTGTCGGGCTTCGCCCTCCATGCTGCTAAACAAACGGCGGACGCCGTTTGGTTGGCGGTAGAATATTACAAAGAAACTTCTGAACGTTGAATGGGATTGTGCGTCCTACCAGTATGCCCGCACGCTTTGTCGACCTGGACCGCCAGACCCCGATGTTTTTACCGTATGATCTGCGGGAGTGGGTGCCCGCCAGTCATATCGTGCATTTCATCCTGGATGCCGTGGAGCAGCTGCCGATCGGACACTTTCGGGTAAATGACCGGGGGAGCGGCAGCGAGCAATATCCCCCAAGGATGATGCTTGCGTTGTTGAGGTGATGGGCTTTCGGCGCTTCAGCTTGAGGGGCCATGCAAAAGTCTCACTGGAGTAGACCCTGGTCTGCGTGAGCTATAATCTGAAACGGCTCTTTACCCTCAAAAATCTTGCGGCCGCGGCGTAAAACCGCGGTCCGAACCCTTCCCCTGCCCGAAAAACCCGGCCTGTGCCGTCAAA
>Ga0182027_10005825_pt1 | contig 18624 bp, 15 predicted proteins | sample 712E1DmetaG_FD_121300 | JGI IMG/M metagenome (GOLD analysis project Ga0182027, IMG submission 121300) | Permafrost microbial communities from Stordalen Mire, Sweden - 712E1D metaG (Illumina Assembly) | ecosystem: Environmental > Terrestrial > Soil > Wetlands > Permafrost | place: Sweden...
GAAATAGTTCCCAACACAGATGCCGGTTTATATTCTTTTGCCGATAAGCCCAAGAGCTCAAACGCTTGTTTGATGGCGTCTTTTTGATCTTGCGTGTCATAAATCAAAAAATTCTTGGGAATTTCCAAGTATTCTCCCTCAATTCTTAAGAGCTTGGCGCAGAGCGCATGAAAAGTAGCAATTGTTGGAAGAGAAGATGGTTTATCGTCATCGTTTTGAAAGAATTTCTGCATTCTTTCTTTCATTTCGTTGGCGGCTTTATTAGTGAAGGTTATCATCAGGATATTATCGGAATCGGTGCCTTCCTTAATCAGATTCATGACCTTGTAAGTCAGTACTCGGGTTTTACCCGACCCTGCACCGGCTAGGATAATCATCGGTCCGTCTTTTTGTCTTACAGCCTCTAACTGTTCAGTGTTTAAGTCCTTGAGAAAATCCTCATTCATACCGTATAATGATATCATATGGGTAAGGTTTTAATAGTTGCTAATTTAAAGTCCTACAAGAACGAAAACGAGGCTAAAAACTGGCTGGAAGCTTTTAAAAAAATAAAAGAATTAAACCTTGATTTGTCACAAAAAGAAGTAATTGTTTGTCCGTCTTTTACCCAACTTTTCAGCTTTTTCTCATACTTTTCTTATAATAATATTGATATTAAGATCGGGGCGCAAAATGTTTCACCTTTTGATGAGGGGGCATTTACAGGAGAAGTAAACGCAAAGCAAATAAAAGATTTTGCTAAGTACGTTTTAATCGGTCATTCGGAAAGAAGAAGTAATTTTGGAGAATCCGAGAAAATGCTGGAGGAGAAAGTTAAAAGAGTTTTGGAAGCAGGTTTAGAGCCGATATTCTTTGCTCAAGACGCTAACGCAATAATTCCATCGGGAGTAAGAATAGGGGTTTATGAACCACCTAGTGCTATAAGTACGGTAAGCAATGGAATCCCAGACGATCCAAAGACAGTTTTGGATGAAGCAGTTAAATTAAAAAGTAAATATATGCTCGAACATATTTTATACGGAGGAAGCGTAAATTCAACTAACGTTGCTAGTTTCACCTCATTGGGAGTTGTAGATGGTGTAGTGCCCGGAAAGGCAAGTTTAGATGCAGAAGAGTTTATTAAAATCATTCAAAATGCCTAAAAGAAAAAGACCTTTAATTTTATTAGTTGTTATCGTGGTGCTATTGGCAATTTTTGTTATAAAAACCGCCAATGTTTATCCATTTTTATTTCAGTTGGTTTTTAACAGAGGAATAAATCTTAAGCAAACGACCGACAACAGAATTAATATTTTGCTTCTTGGAACCGGTGGAGGAAATCATGACGGACCTAATCTAACCGACACGATAATTCTTGCCAGCCTGGATCAAAAGAATGACAAAGTAACTTTAGTTTCGATTCCTAGGGATTTGTGGTTTCCCGATATTAGCCAAAAAATTAACGCCGCTTATGCAAATGGAGAAGCACGAAGAAAAGGTGGCGGTTTAGTTGAGGCAGAGGCAGCGATGGGAAAAATAACAGGCCAAAGTATTGATTATGGAGTAAGATTAGATTTTTCAGGTTTTGTAAAGGCAGTGGATATAGTAGGAGGATTAGATATAAATGTTGATAATACTTTTGATGATTATCAATATCCAATTGATGGAAAAGAAACAGATACATGTGGTCATACACCAGCGGAATTACAGTCTTTAGCTAATACTCCCGAAGACCAATTACCTCAAGTATTCCCCTGCAGATATTTACACGTCCATTTTAATAAAGGATTGAATCATATGAATGGAGAAACAGCGCTCGAATTTGTCAGATCAAGACATGCCACTCAGACAATTGAAGCAAGCGATTTTGCCAGAAGCAAAAGACAGGAAAAAGTAATAAAAGCCTTTAAAGACAAAGCATTATCGTTGCAAACCTTGCTAAATCCGGGGAAAGTAATAAGTCTTTATACAACTCTGCAGGGAAGTATTGATACTGATATTAAACAGAGTGAGTTCGATGATTTCATAAGACTGGCGGAGAAAATGAAAAGCGCAAAGATACAAAGCATAGTGATAGATCAGGGCGATGATCAGACTCAAAGGTCAGGGCTTTTAATAAATCCCCCATCTACGGGCGATTATGGTTATGCATGGACACTAATTCCAAGAACGGGGAATGGTAATTTTTCCGAAATACAAAGCTATATCTCTTGTCAGATAAATAAGGGTAATTGTTCGGTTTTGCCAACGCCTACTCCTAAAAATTAATTTTGTAAAGTTTTGTTGTGTTTTGTTCAAAAACAACTTTTCCCAGTTTTGCAAACAAGCTTTCATTTAAGTTGGTATATTTTTGCCGTTCAAGATTTGAGATAACAATGTAGGAAATTTTATACTTCTTAAGCAAACTTTTTGCAAGACTAATATCACGTGTTGTATATAGAGTCTGCACATCGGCAATTCTTGGCGCTACAACGTCATAGGTTCCTCTCCAGAGCCACTCATGTACGGACCAGCCGATGACAGTGGGAAGACCTGTGTTAGCGGAAATCCTTGCATAGTCGGTATAAGAGTCCCCACTTGCTTCAAGGATTACCGGTTGCCCCTTTATATTTTTATTAATCCAGTTAATTAATTTGTAGTCGCCCGGATAAAGTGAAGAAAGATAGGCTGTTCCATCTAAACCTTTATATGTTTTTAAGTTCCCATAATATCCGTTAATTGCAAAAACAGGATAAATAAAGACTAGGGATAGTAGAATTATTGTGGCTCCAAAAAAGGAGATTAAAATCAGTTTATTCTTGATTGAAGAAATTAACTTAATTATTACAAAAGCACAGCATAAAGAAAGCATTATGAAGGCCTCATAGACAAGTTTAAACATGGTATTTGCCCGGTAGTAGGTTGGATAAATATCTTTAACATAAAGTAACTCAGGAATAAGAATTAAGAGAGAAGATAAAATTATTAAAATCAAAATAAAAATGTCATTTTTTGAGATCTTGTAATTTTTCTTAAATTTTAAGAAAACAAAAAATGAGAAAACAAAAAAATAAAAGAAACCATAAAGCATGACTAATTGCCATAAAGGAGATTTTTGGCAATGATTTGCTTCAAAAAGAAACGGCCCTAATTTACCAATATTAGTCAAAAATGATGGTGCGCAAATGACTCCGATTCCGGAGACAAAGGGTTTAAAATTAATATTAAATGGTAAAGTAAAAACAAAGAAGCCGATAATTAGTGTAAAGCAGTTTTTAACAAGAGCAAATAACGTCTTTTTAGAAAATAACCATTTTTTACCTGACTTATAAAAATTGAATACAGACAAAACTAAAAATCCAAGCAAAAGGTATATCGGACCATCCCACGCGTTTGTCATATACATGATGGAGAATATAAAAGAGAGAAATAAGAGATTTAAGAAAGTATTTTTTTTATTATTAAAAAATGTGAAAATAACTGCAATACTTAATAACACAAAAGGGATGTCTAAAACATGTCCGTGCAAGTCTGAAACGACAAAGGAATAAATAGGGAATTCATGAATTGTAAAAGGTATAAAGCGCGTGGCGTTAGGATACCAATAATTATTCGGAAAACTAAAAGGTAAGAAAGGGAGTTGCCAGAGCGGAACAGCTTTATCTGCCGGCACATAGACCTTAAAGAAGGCATAAAGCGTAGTTAAATTTCCTCCCAATGTTACCAGTATTGCAGACATCAGTCCGGCCAAAGCGGATTTTATAGAAAAATTAACTCTATCAAAAAGATTCATGCCCAGCGATAGAGTAGTAGTAAAAGTTAAGGCAAATAAAGTTGCAATCATTAGATTAAAGCTAATGAAAGATGGGATTGAAGATATCTTTGTCAGTACGGCAGTAATTAGGTGCCCAAAATAATAATAGTTTATCGGAAGAGGTGTATACCACATATCTTTCGGGGGAAAGTAATCAGCTCTTAAGATTGAATTAAGAAAGCCAAAATCCATAAACTTTTCTAAACCATGGATATCGGGCGCATTGCTACGTATAGCAGACCAAAAGAAAAGCATGATTAAGAATATTGCTTCCTCAATAGCAAAGATTTTTATTTTCGCTTTTATGATAGGTAGGAGATGCCCCTTTTTATAGATGAAAATAAGATAATTTACAATGAAGCAAAAGAATAAAGAAAAATAAACAGATTCTTGGGAGAACTTAGCTAATCTTAAAAAGCTTATAATAAAAGTTAAATATGAAATAAAAGCCATTCCGATAATTTTAGAAAAGATATACCCTTTATCTTTAAAATCTTTAAATATGGAAAAAGTTAGAGGAAGAAATGCAATTCCAATTCCCAAGAAAACTAAAAACCACTTTAAAATGTAAAAGGCATCAGTTAAAGACATATCGAAAACTTGCTTAAGTTGATTTTCAAAATTTTAAAAGTTTTTAAATCGTTGTTTGGATCGGGAAAAATAAAATCACAATTGTTCTTATTTAAAGACATTTTATCATTTTCTATTTTTCTAATTAATTCGGTTCTATCTTTGACTAAAAGTAAATATTGATAATTGTATGTTATACCATCATTTCCCGCAACAGTTTTATCAATTGAATATAGATTTTGATTGCCAATTATTCTTCTATTCCAAATAGACGCAGATATAGGATCGCTGGAAGAGAAAAGAGAAATTAAAAAAATAGAATAAACAGCGATTAAAACAAGAAGCTTAATATAGTTATTTTTAATTGTAGTTATTGATAAGGTAATGAATATAATAAAACAAGGAATTAATGGTAATGCGTATCTGGGAATAGTATATGTTGGAAAAGTTAATACTGTAAGCAGATATAAAAAAAAGAAAGTAATAATAACAATTAAAGCTTTGGTTCTAATTGTGTTTTTTTTGATTTCAGTTAATATAACTTTGCCAAATATTTTTTTTAGCAAATAAATTAATAATGAAATTATTATAAAACACCATAATATCCAGTTAAAATTTAATATAAATAGTTGTCCCCATTGCTCTTTAGTATATTGAGTAAAGATATTGAAAAATAATAAATTATGCAGAACTACATAAAATGGGCCGCCTTTTACGTTTGAAAAAACATAATCATCCCAGATGCTCTTATGATTGATATTAAGATAAACTGTCCAGATATACCAGGGAATTAGTGGAATTAAGCAGTAGATTATGTTTATAAGTAATTTGTAATTTTTATTTAAAATATTTTTAATTTGAAAGATTATTTCAATTGATAAAACAGTAAGGATAAATATTAAGCCCGTTTCTTTTGTAAGAATACAGAGAGAAGCAAAAAAAGCGTAAATAATAAGTCTTTTTTTAATGTAAAAAAGTAAGGCAATAATTATCAATATGGCTAGGATGTAATCTAATAACCCAAAGATAGAATTAGCAATAAAAAGAGGGCAAATTGTTAAGAGTGAAGAGGAAATAATTGCCTCCTTCTTTGTAAATATGCTTAAGGATAAATAGTAAATTCCAAAAATGCCGGCGATCCCAAATATAATTCCAAGAATGTTATAGGAGAATGGTAATAAAGGAATAATCTTAATTAAAACTGCAGAAGTGATTATTTTAAGCGGTGGGTGAACAGCCCAATTGTTAAGATACATTTGCAGTCCGCCTTTCAGGTAATCATTTGTTTGTATAAAAACAATATTTCCATCTCGATGAGGAATTACATTTAAGAACGGAAACAATAAGCAAATAAATACTAAGGAGAATAATATAGGAACTAGATTAGTAGTTATTAGATTGATTATAGATGTTTTTATTTTTTTACTCTGCATTTTTTAAAATTGTGATATATTGATTGGCGCTCATTTTTTCCTCGTTTTTAAATATTATTACCTTTGGGTGTTCATAAACTTGAAATGTCTCTTCGCTGGAGTCGTCATTAATTTCAAAGCCTAGTATAGATGGATAAGAGGTAAAATCTTCAATTTCTTTGTAGCCTAATTTCCCTTGGAATAACAGCTTGTAATACTGACTTGTGATTGGATATTTATCTGTAAGATGAATTAAAGTTCCATAAAGTCTCCTGCTGTTAAAAATTATATAGTCGGCATTACTTAGGTTATATGATAAGTAATTAATTTTATTAAGATCATCGGTATCGTACATTGCCAGAGGTGTTATTTGATATTGACTGGGACTAAATTGTTCTATAGGTATAGGTAGTCCATCATCCCATTGTTCTGTTAATATTTTTGATCCGTTTGGAATATTTAAATAAACCCACTGTGATGCAGCAATTCTTGTTTGGGTTCTAGTATAAATTGAAAAAAACGCTAGCGCCCAAATGATTGTTGTAAATATTATAATTCCAATGAGTAAATTTCCTAAGACTTTAAATTTCGACCTTATTTTCATCAAAAAAATACTTGATGCGATAAGTAAGAAGGGAATTATGGGAACCATATATCTGATGAACTTTGTATGCCAAGACCCAACGTACAAAAAATAAAGTAATGGGAAGATAGAAAGTATTAGGAGTTGCTTATTTTTTTTCCGTATTACTTCAAACAAAATAAAAATAAATCCAATTACACAAAAAAAAGCGTCAACACCTATTTGCCAAAAAAAGTTTTGTATTTGAAAAAGATAGGGAATTGTATGATTAAATTGCAATGTGTAAACTACCGGTAAGGATCCGGTTGCAACTCCAGATTCATAATTCATAGATTCCATGAACTTATTCCAGTCAAGAAAGGTATATGGAGAAAATATTGTAAAAACGACAAAAGTTATAGTTGAAAAGAGGAGAAGGTGATTAAAAATTTTTTTAATTGTAATTTTTTGAGATGTTTTAGTAAGAAAATAAGCAACAAACGGTATTACCATAAATGCAATAGATGAAGTTTTAGCGGCGATTGCTATTCCGGATATTATTCCAAGCACTAAGGTATTTGACAATGTTATTTTTTTAAAAATAATTATTGAGAATAAACAAATTGAAGTTCCTGCAAGAGTTATTAGGCTTTCGGTTACTGCAAAGTGCGCAACTTGTATAGAGCCAACAGTAAATGTATATAAAATAATAGTTAATAAAGCAGTTTTTTTATCGGAGATTTTTTTGGCAAGAAAATATAAGGGGATTATTGTCAGGGTTGAAAAGAGGGCAGAAAAAAATCTGCCAATTACGTCTATATTTCCCCAGTTGCTAACCCAAGAAAAATTTCTAGTAAAAGCAACCAATAAATCACCGGCGAACCGATAAAGATAAATACTAAATCCGCCGTAGGCAAAAAAATGCGGGTTGAGCTGGGAAAAAAAATTAATTTGTGAGACCGCATTAGCAATATTTCTTTCGTCCGGGTGGAAGTAATTTCCCTGATCCCAATTTAAATTATAAAAGCGAAAAAAGCCTGCAATTATTATTAATATGGAGATAAAAATAAACGTATAAAGTTTCCTGTTTAAATTTACATGTTTAAGCATATTTAAAAATCTCCAGCGCGATTTTTTGTCCCAGTTCTACGGCGTAATTTGTTCCCCTGTCCCACGGGTAGACTTGTTCAATATTGGCAAGAAAGACGTTTTTAAGCGGAGTTCTTAATGGTGGTATTTTTTTTGAATAATTGACAGAAATTATCGGTTGGCCGAACGGTGTTTTAAATAATTGATATCCTACTATATTTTTGAAGTATTCCGGATTTATTTTCCTAAGATATGGGTCAAATTTTTTTAGCATTTCGTCCTTTGTCATTGTAAAATATGGATCGTCAGGCGATCTATAATTTCCAAGATAAAGTATATGTTCTCCGTTATAATTTTTTTTATCCATATAATTTGTATGTTCTACAATTGCCATTACCGGAGCATTTTTATCGCAGACGTTAAGCCAATAAGTGCCATCATTAAAAAAAGGTTTTTTGAGTCTTAAAACAAGATTTGTAGCTCCTAATCCCTTCAATTGTTTTAATTGCTGTATGTAATCTTGAGGAAGTTGCGGCGCGATTTTAATAAAAAGAAACGAAGGGAGAGTAATAATAACTTTATCAAAGAAGTCTTTTTTTATTTTGCCGGTTTTATCTTTTATTTCCAATAATATTTTCTTATTCTCTGAAAGTTTAATGATTTCGGTTTCAAACAAAACTTCACCGTTTCTTTTTTCAATTTGTTTTGTAAGTTCTTTGGCAAATTCCAGAAATCCACCTTTTGGATAGGCAAGTGAAGGAGTCCTTTTTTTGATACGGGCCCAAAACCAAGCTAAAGAAATATTGTTTGCGAATTTTCCGAATTTATTTATAAATAGTGGTTCCCAAATCACCTCAAATGGTTTTTTACCCATTAGTTTTGGAAGTATTTCTGATGATTTATATTTTTCAAGAATTTTCCAGAACGGGTCGAAACGAAGAAATCCTATCGTAGCACTCATTCTTAGTCTTTCAAATATTGATAATAACGGGAAAAGTAAAACCGTAATAGGAGAATCGAGTTGATAAATTTTATTTTCAATAAAAACAGAAGTTTTCGGTCTTTTGATTATTACTTCATAGTTTATTTCTTTTGCAAGGCCTAGTATGCTTTTATCATTTGTAAACCAGTGATGATAGTGTTTTTCCAAAGACCATTCCCAATCTTTTTCTTTATAGCCAACAGCTAATCCGCCAGGTTGCGAATCTTTTTCAAATACGACTACTTTATGGTGTTGTTTTGTTAATTCGTATGCACTAGCAAGGCCGGTAAAGCCTGCGCCTATAATTGCGATTTTCATAATGCCATGCCCCCGCGGGTCAGAAGGAAAAGAAGACCACCAACAAGCGTTACAATAGCACCTACAATTCCCGCTGTCATTATAGAGGGATTGCCTGTTGGAGGCAATGGTTTTATCGTCGGACTGATAATAAGATCGCCTTGTGTTTGAATTGGCGTTATAACAGAGGGCACAGTTGTTATAGACGGTATAGCAATTGTGGGAATTACAGTTACGGTTGGCGAAGGTATACTCGTTACAATTATAGCTACAGTAGGCGTTGGTATTTTAGTTGGTGTTGGTGTTGGTGTTGGTGTTGGCGTTTTAGTTGGAGTTGGAGTTGGAGTGCCTGAAGGAGGAGGGTTAATCTGTTGGCCCGACGCATATACGACAAAAGATTGAGTTATTGTTTTTAAAATTCCTGAAGCATCTAATGCTTGAATAGTTATTGTATGCGTTCCCGGAGACAGGTTGCTGGGTGGTCTGTAATTCCAGTTGCCGTTTTGATCTGCCTTGACTGTAGTTTGGATTGCTTGATTTGAATGTATGACAATCTTGACATTTTGATCCGGCGCACTCGTTCCTCTAAACATTGGTTGTTGATCAGTTAATGTTTGATCATTTTTTGGTGTTAGTATCTGTACAGCAGATGAAGTGCTGGTAAAGCTAGGAAAATTTACTGAATTTCCAGAAACCGGCGCAATAGGTGATTGGCTCTGTCTAAAATCATAGTCTTTAGAGAGAACGATTGTAGGAATAGGATGTGTTTCATTAAGAGAAAGCAGAACATTAGATGTAAGCGAGTCTCCAAAAACTAACATTTTTACGTTTCCGTTGGCCGGGAAATTGTAATAAGAAGATAAATCATTCGTCCTGAGTGAATTTAAAGGAAGAATATACGACCCATCAGATTTTATCAGGGTTGAAATAACTTGTGAATTATCTGCAGTAACATATATGATTCCTTCTTTCGGCGCAGAGCCATCGGAAAGCATAGCTTTTCCGCTAATTGGATCTTGGCTTGGTGGAGATTCCGAAAGATTAAGCCCAGTGGTAACTTCGAATGGTAGATCACTGTTTATATATGCTTCTTGTCCGCTGTTAATTGAAAAAAAATATTTTTTCTGGGGGCTTAAATTTCTTACGGTAATATTGTGAATATTATAAGAAGTTAGGTTCCCTGTTTGTTGGTCTCTGTCGTCTAGAGCAGATTTTCCCAAGTTTTGGTTTTCACCATAATTTAGTGAACCTATTACTTTGTTTTCTGTCTCATAGGAAACAGTAAACGCGCTATCTGTAATATTTGTAATCCTTACGTTTTGAGGCTGGTTTGTTAAGCTTGCGTTAGATTTAAATAAAACGCCCTGATTGACTAAGAATGTCGTTATACCAACTCCAAGCGTAATTAGAAGAATTCCAAAAAGCGTTGGAATTCTCTGGTCCCAAAAATTTTTTTTCATTGCGCCAAACTTCCTCCGGCTGTTGCTTGTGCAGCGCTGCTTGAGCTAACAGGCTGAACAATAACGGTAGGAGTAGGCGTAGGCGTTGCGGCAGATGGGGTAGCAGATATAACAATATTCTGGATTGGTATGGTTATTTGATAAATAGGAGCAACATTCGTTCTCTTTTTAATATCGGCTATTATATTCGTGTCGAAATTTGGAGAAATTGGTGCTATTTGTGTGTCTAAAGTTTCAGAAATTGTGGGCGTAGCCATATTGTGAATAAGACTAAATCCTATCCAAGCAAGAGCAAAGATAAAAGAGGGTATTAATATCATTAAAATGTCATTTTTTTTCATAGTTTATTCTTTAAAGAAAGCTGTTCCTTTAATATTTAATTGTAAGACATTGCTATTGTCGGTATTTGAGTCAGTTGTTTTAGACAGTAAAATACTATCGATCGTGACTATTCTTTGGAAATTGACAAGGTTATTTAGAAAATCTGTTGTTTGTTGATACGTTCCTTCGGCAGAAAGTCCAAAATCAAATGAAGAATAAGTCTTATTTATTACTGCTCCTTTTGAGAAATCAACTTCAAATGTTTGAAAACTATCCAGTTTTAAATTAGCATTTTTGGCAACGGTTTGTATCTGAGCCACCAAAAGCGGTATTTGAGATGAGGTGGGGATTGCATCGGTAACTATGGATAGTTCGTTTTGAATATCGGAATATTTTTGTTGCAACGTTGAAAGATTATTTACTTTTTGTTGTAATTTTTGATCAACAAACATGTTGTCATTAATTTGTTTTTGCAGGCCGGCGATAGTTGAAAGAGTCGGGCTTACTGCAAAAATACCAAGAATGATTGAAGCTGCTAGCGTTAACACAATTGTTGTGAATTTTCTAGTTCTTTCTTGTTTAAGATCCGGCATGAATGCCAAGTATTTTGAATACTCTTCTTTACCTGATGCTTTTATAATGTCTTTAATTACTGGAAATTGCACTTACTCCTTTCTGTGTTTTAAAAGTAGTAGATATCCCAACGCTAATTGTAGAATTGGAAGTTTTATTTTCAATTTTGTCTAAGCTTACGGTGTCGATTAAAGAATATGATTTTAATTTACTAATAAAAACACTAAGTGGAACAACGGAATCTACATTCGCTCCAATTTCCATACCTTCGGGGGAAAGAGTTATGGTTGTAAACGTCATGCCGTTTGGAGCGAAAGAAACAATATCTTTAAGTATTTTTACATTATTTCCGGCAATTTTTGAATAAGTTGATGCCACGGAAAGCCTGTCTTGAAGATTCCTATATGTATCTTCGTTTTTCTTTTGATATGCAACAATCGCTTGTTCTTGTTTTATTTTAGTGTGTAGATCTGACAACTGGTTGTCTAGTGTGAAGCGATAAAGAAAGGCTGCAAGAGCTGCTAACTCAACTACTATAACAAGGACCCTGCCTATAGTTACTGTCCAATTAATTACTTGTTCTATAGTTTCCTTTTTGTCGTTTCGTAACAGATTTATCGAAGTGGAAGTTTTCGCCATATTAGATTTAGTCTAGGGGTTTTTTAGCCTTTTGTCAAAGAAGAAATTACTTGCTTTTTTTTGCCTTTGGAGTCACTTTTGTTTTAGTTGCGACCGGTTTATTAAACTTACTTAATCCTGATTTAATTCTGGCCGCTTTATTTTTATGAATCAGCTTCTTTTTGACAGCCTTATCTACAAGTTGAACCGCCTTTTTTATTGTTACAGTGGTCTTACTCTTTTTTGCCTCTTTTATTGCGTCTTTGAAGGTTTTCCTTAAGAGATCGTTAACCTTTTCTCTTTTTTTATCTTGTCTTAATTTTTTCTTTGCTGATTTTATGACTGGCATGCGGTTATTTTAGCATGCTATACTGTAAAAAACAACATATATATGCCAGAGAATTTTTTAAAAAAAGGTTTTAGTCTCCTTTTAAGACGACAAAATAATATTTTATCAGCGGCTTTTGTAATAATGGCGACTATTATTTTCTCTCAAGTCTTAGGGCTTATTGGTCAAAGGCTTTTAGTTTCTATCTTTGGAGCTTCTAATACTTTAGGGATTTTTCTGACTTCCACCAGATTACCGGATTTTTTATTCCAAATTTTAATTGCCGGAGCTTTGTCTTCGGCTTTCATCCCGGTTTTTTCGGAATATATTGTTAAAGGCAAAGAGCGTGAAGGGCATAAAGTAGCTTCTTCTTTGTTATTTTTAAGCTTAGCGATTTTTACATTCTTTTCGATAATACTTTTTATCTTTGCAAAACAATTCTCTATATTGATGGCACCTGGATTTTCTTCCAGTGAACAAAATTTAATGGCTAATTTGACAAGAATTGTTATTTTCGGGGAGATTCTCTTTATTATCGGCAGTTTTCTTTCGGCAATTCTGCAGTCTTACAATCGCTTTTTTATTCCCGGATTTGCCTCAGCTCTATATAATTTAGGTATCATAATTGGTATCGTTTTTCTTTCTCCTTTTGTAGGTATTTATTCAGCAGCTTATGGAATTGTTTTGGGTGCTCTTATTTTTGTTTTAGCTCAAGTTCCTCAAGCTCGCAAAATGGGTTTTTCGTTTAAACCATCTCTTTCTTTAACGTCGATTAAATCTTCGGGAGTACTGGATGTTTTAAAACTAATTTGGCCCCGAACAATTTCTATCGCTGTTTTTCAGCTGGGGACAATTATTACCGTAACACTTGTTTCTTTTTTACAAAATCCCGGTAGGAATTATGTAATTTTTGATTATGCGCAAACATTGGCCTTTGCTCCGGTTGCTCTTTTTGGTCAGGCAATAGCACAGGCGGCTTTTCCCATTCTTGCGAAAGAAAAAGACAGACTCGAAGATTTTAAAGTGACTTTTATTACCAGTTTTAATCAGATGCTTTATTTGGTACTGCCGATTTCCGTGTTAATGCTTGTTTTAAGAATTCCAATTGTAAGACTTATTTTTGGAGTTGGGCAATTTGATTGGGCAGCGACTGTTTTAACCGGCAGGACTTTAGCATTTTTTAGCATTTCAATCTTTGCTCAAGCTCTAGTTTATTTAGTTTCCAGGGGATTTTATGCATTACACGATACAAGAGTGCCTTTGATTGTCGGCGCGTTAACAACTGGACTTATGGTGCTAATGGGAGCCGGGTTTATCTTTATTTATCATGCGGGAATCGGCAGTATTGCGATTGCCTACTCAATCGCATCAATTTTGAATTTTCTTATTTTACTAATTTTGCTTGATAGGAAAGTTGGAGGTTTTACTAGGATTCCTTTTTTGGTAACAGTTGCAAAAATATTTCTGGCCAGTGCATTTACGGCATTTGCCTTATATATCCCAATAAAATTATTGGATCAATTGGTATTCGATACAACTAAAACAATAAATTTAATTCTTCTAACCGGAATTTCCAGTTTTGCCGGATTGTCTCTATACCTATTCCTAACTTGGCTTTTTGACGTTAAAGAGGCAACGATGTTTATCTCGCTTTTTAAAAAAATCGGAGATTGGAGGCAAATTCTTAACAAAAGCGAGGAAACAATTGACGGAACCAGAGTAAACCCGTAGAATAACTTCTCATGTCTTATAAAAATATCAGAAACTTTGCCATTATTGCTCATATTGATCATGGAAAATCAACTCTTGCGGATCGTTTTTTGGAGATTACAAATACTGTTCAGAAAGATAAATTGCGAGAGCAATTCTTGGATCAAAATCCGATTTCGCGTGAAAGAGGTATAACAATAAAATTAGCCCCCGTAAGGATGAAGTATAAAATTGGTCAAGAGGAATATATTCTTGATTTGATTGATACTCCTGGTCACATGGATTTTTCCTATGAAGTTTCAAGAACATTAGCGGCTTGTGAGGGAGCAATACTTTTGGTTGATGCAACAAAAGGCGTACAGGCGCAAACAGTGGCGCATTTCAATTCGGCCAAAAAAGAAAATTTATTTTTAATTCCGGCAATTAACAAAATTGATCTTCCGACAGCCAATACGGAAGAGGTTAAAAGAGATTTAATTGAAATATTCGGATTCAAAGAAGAAGAAATTTATTATGTTTCCGCTAAAACCGGAGAAAATGCGGAAAATTTGCTTAAAGCAGTTATTGAAAAAATTCCCCCGCCTACAGTTCATGAAGATGCACCGCTTCGCGGTCTAGTTTTCGATGCGGTTTTTGATGAGCATAGAGGAGTAGTTATTTTTACAAAACTGTTTGATGGGAGTGTTAAAAAACAAGATAAAATTGAATTCATTAAAAATAGAACTAAAATTGATGTTTCGGAAGTTGGATTTTTCTCACCATTTTTAGTGGCAAAAGATGAACTAACGGCAGGAGAAATAGGCTATATAGTGACCGGCATAAAAGATATTCGAAAAACAAGAGTTGGGGATACCATAACAATCCAAAATACAAAAGGACAAACACAAAATTCAAATGTTGTTCCATTGCCCGGGTATGCAATGCCAAAACCAATGGTCTTTTTTGGTGTATATCCCAAAAGCTCAAACGAATATGTACACTTAAGAGAAGCAATATCAAAACTTTCCTTAAATGACGGATCCTTAACAATTGCTAATGAATATTCGGCATTTTTAGGCAGTGGATTTAGGGTCGGATTTTTAGGCCTTCTTCATGCTGAAATTGTCAAAGAAAGAATAATGCAGGAAAGTGGGATTGATCCTCTTTTGACCATGCCAAGGGTTTTATATAAAGAAGAAAACGGCATAATGCTTGAACCATACATGACTTTAACAATTTTTATTCCGGCAGTTTATGTTGGGGCGGTTATGACAGTTGCTCAAAATAAAAAGGGGAATCTATTGGATATTTCTTATCACAAACAAAACGCAGTTATAAAATATGACATGCCATATTCAATGTTTATAAGAGGTTTGTCGTCTGAGCTTAAAAGTGTTTCACAGGGGTTTGCCAGCATTGATTATGAAATAATCGGGTACAGAGAGGCTAATTTGATAAAAATGGATATTATGATTAACGAAAATGTAGTTGATGTTTTATCAGAGCTGGTTTATAAAGACGAAGCAGAACATGTAGCCAGAGAGAAAGTTGATAAGCTTAAAGAAAATCTTCCCAAGCAGCAATTCAGACAAATAATTCAGGCAGCGTTTGGCGCAAAAATTTTAGCCAGGACGGAAATTTCTCCTTACAGAAAAGATGTTTTGGCAAAAATGTCAGGCGGAGACAGAACCAGAAAAGACAAACTTTTAGAAGCGCAAAAGAAGGGTAAGTCAAGAATGATTAATGTTTCAAGAGTAGAAATTCCTCAGAAAGCTCTTCTATCGATGCTTCAGGATTAAAGTGCCAAGAGAAGAACAGCGCCAATGACGGTAATAACAGCGCCTATTGACCCAAAAGTAATTAATTGAGTTGGTCCTGTTGGTGGAAGAGGGCTTGGTGTTTGCGTAATTGTTGCTGTAGGCGCTTCTGCTAGCTGTTCATTATTAACACTTATTGCCACAGTGCAGACTCCAATTGGACTAATAGAGCCGTTTGCATCCGTTAAGACAACTGTTGCGGTATAGTTTCCCGGGTCGTTGTAGATATGTGATTGTAATACGCTGATCGAATTAGTTCCTATTCCCGCCGAAGAGGCTATGTCTTGTGTTTGTCCGTCACCGAAATCAAATTTAACATCGCTGATCGTTGAATTATAGTCTTGGCCGTTTGCGGTTAAATTAACTGTAAACGGAGGAGTTCCTTGTGCTGACGGATCTATAGTAAGACTTGAGCAAGTAGGTCCTGTTATAGCCTGTGTGACCGTAGTTGGTGTCGGTGAATCTGTTGGTGTTGGTATCTGTGTTACAGACGGCGACGGTGACGGCGATGGTGAAGGGGTTGTGGGGACTGGAGGGGCAATAATAGCAGGGTTGGTAAGATTCAAAACGTTTTCATTAAATCGGTCCTTGTTATTTATAGATAATACTTGAGAATTCCCCTGGTCAAATTTTACTTGAGTAGATTGGGTTAACTTGGTAGTATCAAAAACAACAGAGGCAATTTGAGTTGGAGTTGAGATAACGTGTTGGGGAGATGATTGAACAGAAATGGTCATCGTCATAGTACCATTAGTTGCATCATAGCGGGGCCCGTCCAGTACTTGTGGTGTAACAGTGTCTCCATTGGATGCTTTCCATGTAGAAAACCTTAAGCTATTTCCACCTTTTACCGCCAGTTGTCCGGTATCATAGGTAATAATAAATTTGACAAAAGAAACCTGATTTCCGCCAGGATCAAGCATAACGTTAAGCGTAACATCGGTACCGGGAGTAACATTGTTTTGCGGTGTCGGTACAAGGCTAAGTACAGTGGTTGTATTAGCAGAGCTTTTTGTTTTTTGTTGCTGTTGGATAAGAAAAACCGTTAAAGGAATTGCCACAAGGAGTACGATAACAAAACCGATCGCTAAAATTTTTTTACCAGACATATAATTATTTGATAACTAAATCGTATATAATATGAAGCTTAGTGTCAAGCAATTTCGATAATCTCTTGACAAGCAGTTTGTGGTTAGTGTATAAATAAGCAGTCACTTACCAAGAGTGATATTTTTTGACCCTATGGCAGTAAAAAATACCTTAAAACCACTATTTGATAACGTTTTAATTAGACCGCTTGAAGCAGAAACAAAAACTGCAAGCGGAATTATCCTTCCGGACACGGTTCAGGAAAAACCAACAATGGGAGAAATTATCTCCGTTGGCCCGGGAAGAGTAACTATAAAAGGAGAAAAAGAACCAATGGTGGTAAAAGTTGGCCAGAAGGTTATGTACAAAGATTGGGGCGGTAATAAAGTTAAGTTAAACGGAGAAGAATTGATGTTAGTTGAACAAAAAGATATTTTGGCAATTGTAGAATAAATATGGCAAAACAAATTAAATACGCAAAAGAAGCAAGAGAAGCTCTTAAAAAAGGAGTCGATCAGCTTGCGGATGCAGTTACTACGACATTAGGGCCTAAGGGCAGAAATGTTGCTTTGGATAAAAAATGGGGAGCGCCACATGTGGTTCATGATGGCGTTTCAGTCGCAAAAGAGATTGAATTAAAAGATCCGTTCGAAAACATGGGCGCACAATTAGTTAAGGAAGCTGCTTCAAAAACCTCAGATGTTGCCGGAGACGGAACTACCACTGCAACCTTACTTGCTCAGTCGATTATTAATAAAGGTTTTGACAAGGTAAATACCGAAGTTAATCCGATGATTCTTAGGATTGGTATGGAAAAAGGAGTAGCAGAAGTTATAAAAAGAATAAAAGAGTTGGCTGTTCCGGTTAAGGATGCGGATGTTGCAAAAGTAGCAACAATTTCGGCTCAAAGCGAAGAGATAGGACAGTTAATTGCGGCTGCTTTGGAAAAAGTTGGGAAAGACGGAGTAGTGACAGTTGAAGAAGGGAAAGGATTAGAATTATCTGTTGATTATAAAGATGGAATGGAATTTGATAAGGGTTATGCCTCTGCGTATTTAGTAACAAACCCTGAAAAAATGGAAGCAGAAATAGAAGATCCGTATATTTTAATTACTGACAAAAAGATTTCCGCGTTAAACGAATTATTGCCATTTTTAGAAAACCTGGTTAAAGTTTCCAAAAACTTAGTAATTATTGCCGATGATATTGACGGTGAAGCCTTGGCGGTTTTAGTTGTCAACAAATTAAAGGGAACATTTAATACCTTAGCGGTTAAAGCTCCGGGGTTTGGTGACAGACGAAAAGAAATGTTAGAGGATATTGCAATTTTAACCGGTGGAACAGTAATTTCAGAAGATACCGGCAGAAAGTTCGATTCTGTAACAATCGAAGATTGCGGAAGAGCAGATAAAGTTTGGGCAGATAAAGAAAATACCAGAATAATCGGAGGAAAAGGAGATCCTGCAAAACTTAAAGCCAGAATTGCGCAAATCAAAAAAACAATTGACGCATCTACTTCGGATTTTGATAAAGATAAGCTCCAAGAAAGATTGGCAAAACTTGCCGGCGGAGTAGCCGTTATTAATGTCGGAGCGGCAACTGAAGTTGAAATGAAGGAAAAGAAAGAAAGAGTTATAGATGCAGTAGCTGCCACTAAGGCGGCTTTGGAAGAAGGGATTGTTCCTGGGGGCGGAGTAACACTTCTTAGGGCAAGGGCAGTACTTGGAAAATTAGTAAAGGAATTAAAAATTAAAGATGAAATAATCGGTGTAAATATTCTTTCAGAGGCTTTAACAGAGCCGATTAAAAAGATCGTTGCAAACGCCGGTGAGGATTCAGAGGCCGTTTTAGCAAAGGTGGAAGCCGCAAAAGAAGATGATTTTGGTTTTAACGTTATGACAATGGAATACGGTTCAATGATTAAAGCCGGGATTATCGATCCGGCAAAAGTTACCAGATCCGCAGTGCAAAACGCAGTTTCTGTTGCGATGATGGTTTTAACTACAGAAGCTTTGGTTACCGATATTCCGGAAGAGAAAAAAGAA
>Ga0182027_10005826_pt1 | contig 18622 bp, 34 predicted proteins | sample 712E1DmetaG_FD_121300 | JGI IMG/M metagenome (GOLD analysis project Ga0182027, IMG submission 121300) | Permafrost microbial communities from Stordalen Mire, Sweden - 712E1D metaG (Illumina Assembly) | ecosystem: Environmental > Terrestrial > Soil > Wetlands > Permafrost | place: Sweden...
CTCTTGCATTTAGGTTCACCCTACTATATAATTACAGGTACAAAATGGTTATAAATCAGGAGGTGATTGTAACTACATAGGATAGCTTAAAACTACTTTTTTGGTAAGTAAAGTGATCTATGTGGTCACTTTTTTTGTTGTTTAGCCAGACTGAATATGCAGTTGACGTCATTAATCGGAAAGAAACTTTATCAGAAACAAGGCTTCCTGCAAGACGGAACCAGAGTTCCATTGTCGGGAGTCCGTGTTTTTGGTAACGTTATCGCCCAGGTTAAATCGGCCGACAAAGAAGGTTACAATGCCATTCAACTTGGAATTGAAACTAAGAAAAAGGCCAGGAAATCATTAGTCAATCACAGCAAAAAAGCAGGTTTAGAAAATACACCTGCTTTTTTAAGGGAAATAAGAGTTGATGATGTCACTGACGCTACGGCCGGAACCCAAATTAACCCGGCCGATATTTTTGCGCCGGGCGATGCAATTGACGTCACCGGAATTTCCAAAGGTAAAGGTTTTGCCGGCGGAGTTAAGCGCTATCATTTTAAAGGCGGTCCAAGAACTCACGGACAATCCGACAGGGAAAGAGCGCCGGGCTCAATCGGTCAGACGACCACTCCGGGAAGAGTTTATAAGGGAAAAAGAATGGCCGGCAGAATGGGCCAGGAAACGGTCACGGTTAAGAATTTGGAAGTTATCGAAGTCACCAGTGACGGAATATTATTAATTAAAGGTTTGGTTCCAGGTTCCGTAAACTCAATTGTCGTGATTAGGAAAATGGGCACCAATAAAAAATTCGTGCCGTTATATAGCGAAGCAGTTGATGAACCGGTTGCAGAACCAGTCGCTGCGGAAACCGTAGTTGAAGCACCGGCTGAGGTTAAAGAAGAAGTAAGCGAAGTACCGGCGATGCAAGATGAACCTGCGGTTCCAGCTACAGTAGAAGAAGCTCAAAAAGAAGAAAAGACAGGAGACGAAAATGCCAACAGTTAAAAAAACAGTCAAAGTTCAAAAGTCAAAAATCGTAGAAAAGAAAGTGGTCGACAAAAAAGCGCCGGTGGTAAAAAAAGCGGTGGTTAAGGCCGCTGCTCCTAAAGAGACAGGCTTAAAACAAAGAGTCTACGACGTTAAAGGTAAAGTAGCGGAGAGTATTAATTTACCGGCGGAGATTTTTGGCGCCAAAATCAACAAGACTTTAATGACCCAGGCCGTTAGAGTTTATTTAGCTAACCAAAGACGGGGTACTTTGAGCACAAAGTCAAGAGGAGATGTAAAGATTTCCACCCGAAAGATTTACAGACAAAAAGGTACCGGTCGGGCCAGACACGGAGCTAAGTCGGCGCCTATTTTTGTCGGCGGCGGAATTGCTTTCGGACCAAAACCAAGAGATTTTTCGCTCAAATTGAACCAAAATATGCGCCGGGTGGCTTTGTTTTCGGCTTTGTCGTCCAAACTGAAAGACGGGGAAATAAAAATCGTTACGGGTTTGGAGAAACTTGAGCCAAAGACCGGCAAAATGGCTGCAGTTATCGAAAACTTGGAGCTTAACGGTAAAAACTCACAGGTTTTGTTAATTATGCCTTCCGGAAATACTTTTGCCAACGTGATTAAAGCGGGTAGGAATATCAAAGGCGTTACCGTCAATAGCGCCAATCTGATTAACACTTATGAAGTTTTAGCCAACAGGAGAATTTTGTTTATGAAAAGCGCCATCGATAGCTTAAAGGAGACGTTTTTAAAATAATATGTACGCATTAGATGTAATTTTGGGGCCGGTAATTAGCGAAAAATCGATGAACGATGCTTCTAAAGGAAGATATACATTTAAAGTTACCGTTAAAGCCGGTAAAGCAGATATTAAAAAAGCGGTTGAAGAAAAATTCAAAGTAAACGCGGTAAAAATTTCAACCATTACGGTTAAAGGCAGAACGGTCAGAGCCGGAGCTAAGAGGACGGAAATTACCAGAAGCCCTTTTAAGAAAGCGATTGTGACGGTAAAGGCCGGACAAAAAATCGCCATTTTCGATACGAGCGGAGTAGAGAATAAATAAGATGAAAAACTTAAAATTTATTAAAAAGAAACAATCAGGAAGAGATTTTTCGGGACAGGTTTCCGTCAGACACCAGGGCAACGAGCAGCGAAGATTTATCCGGGTGATTGATTTTAAACGGGACAAAAGAGACATCGAAGCCAAGGTTGTTTCGCTTGAGTACGATCCTAATAGAACTTCCGACATTGCTCTGGTACAATACAAAGACGGCGAAAAGCGCTATATCTTAGCGCCATTGGGATTAAAGCTGAATGATACTATAATTGCCGGTGAAGACGTCGATATAAAGTTAGGAAATGCCCTTCCTCTTTCGGCAATGCCAATCGGTACGGTCGTCCATAATGTCGAGTTAATTCCCGGACGCGGCGCGCAAATCGCCAGAGGTGCGGGGACAAGCGCAACGGTTGCCGCCAAAGAAGAGAATTACGTCCATTTAAGACTGCCTTCGGGAGAAGTGCGAAAAGTGCTAGCCAAGGGAATGGCGACAGTCGGAACTTTGGGAAATATTGATTGGAAAAACAGAGTTTTCAGAAAAGCCGGAACAAAAATACTGATGGGAATTCGGCCAACGGTCAGAGGAGTTGCTCAGAATCCCAGAAGTCATCCTCACGGAGGAGGAGAAGGAAGAAGCGGAATAGGAATGACTACGCCAAAAACTTACGCGGGAAGACCGGCGGTCGGCAAGACCCGAAACAGAAAAAAGTATTCAAACAAAATGATATTGCAAAGGAGAAAACCGGGAAAGCATAGCTAACCCAAAATAATTTATGTCAAGAAGCGCTAAAAAGGGACCATATATTGACCAAAGGGTTTTAAAAAAGGTTTTAAAACAAAAACAAACCGGTGAAAAAACGGCGATTAAAACCTGGTCAAGAGCCTGTCAGATTCCGCCGGAATTTGTCGGTCATACTTTCGCAATTCATAACGGAAAAGCTTTTATCAATGTTTTTATTTTGGAAACAATGGTCGGACATCGCTTGGGCGAATTTTCGCCGACCAGAACCTTTAGATCGCACGGAAGAGTAGTCGCAAGAGAAATCAGTAAGACATAAAAATATGGAAATAATTGCAGTATCAAAATCAGCCAGAGTGGCGCCAAGAAAAGTAAGATTGGTCGCGGATGCGATTAGAAAGCTTTCAATTGAGGATGCATTAATGGCCTTATCGGTTCTAAAAAATAGGGGCGGAGAGCCTTTGAAAAAAACCTTAAAAAGCGCAATAGCCAATGCTCTGGCCAACAAAAATTTAAAACAGGAAGAGTTAAGGATAAAAATGATTGACGTTTTGGAAGCGCCTGCTTATAAAAGATTCCATGCTTCAACCAGAGGCAGAGCGCATCCTTATAAAAGAAAAGGCAGTCATGTAAAAATAGTGTTGACCGAAAAGGAGGAGGCAAAATAATGGGACAGAAAATTAATCCAAAAATTTTGAGACTCGGGCCGGTTTTTAACTGGAGCAGCCGTTGGTTTGAGGGTAAAAAATATGCGCAGACGCTTTTGGAAGATTTTAAAATCCGGAAATCTTTAATGGACAGGCTTAGAACTGCCGGTATTTCTGAGATTGAAATCGAAAGATCGATCAACAGTCTTAAGATTACCGCTTATGTTTCCAAGCCCGGTATGGTTATCGGCAGAGGCGGTACGGGGCTGGAAGAATTAAAAACTTTCATCCAGAAAAATCTGGTTAAGAAATCCAATGTTAAAAATCAATTCAAACTGGATATCCGGGTGGAGCCGATTAAGGATCCGAACCTTGATGCATATCTGGTCGGCAAAAATATTGCGGATCAATTAATCAGGAGATTACCGGCCAAAAGAGTCTTGGTTTCAACCGGTGAAAAAGTAATGGGTTCAGGCGCCAAAGGAGTACGCATTGTTTTGTCGGGAAGAATCGGCGGAGCGGAAATCGGCCGAAGAGAAAAATTACAATTGGGGACAGTGCCTTTGTCAACAATCAGAGCAAATATCAGCTATGCCAGCACTCCGGCGTTGACTAAAAAAGGTTATATCGGAGTAAAAGTCTGGATAAACAGAGCAGAGGAAGAATAATATGTTAGTACCAAAAAGAGCAAAATACAGAAAACAACAAAGAGGGACGATGAAAGGTAACGCCACAAGCGGCACAACGATTTCCTTTGGCGAATTTGGGTTGATGAGTGAAGGCACCGCTTGGGTAACCAGCCGGCAGATCGAAGCGGCCAGAAGAGCAATCACGCATTACACTCAAAGAGGCGGAAGAGTTTGGATTAGAATTTTTCCGGATAAGCCGATTACCCATAAGCCGGCGGAAACCAGGATGGGCAGCGGAAAAGGTGACGTTTATGAATTTGTTGCCCCTGTCAGACCGGGAAGAATTCTTTTTGAAATGGGCGGAGTGACTAGGGAAATTGCCAAAGCCGCTTTAAGACTGGCAGCGCAAAAGTTAGGGGTTAAGACAGTGATGGTTTCAAAAGAAAGTTAAAGATGAAAGCTAAAGATAAAAAAGAAATATTTACAAAAAGCGAAGTAGAATTAAGAAAAGCGCTGAAGGAAGCAAAGGCGGCGCTCTTGGATTTAGTGCTGGACTTAGGGCAAAATAAATTAAAGAACACCAGATTAATCTTTTGGAAAAGAAAAGAAATCGCTTTGTTAAAGACAGCCTTAAAAGAAAAGGAGTTTGTTAAATGAAAATATTCGAAGGTAAAGTAGTTGCTTTAAAAATGAATAAGACGGTGGTAGTGGAGATTGTCAGAAGAACTCCACACCCTTTGTATAAAAAACTTTTGCGAAGAAGCAAAAGACATAAGGCCGACGTCGGAGAGTTAAACTTGGTTTTGGGGCAAAGAGTAAAAATTGTCGAAACAAGGCCCGCTTCAAAAGGGAAATTCTTTAAAGTAATGGAGGTTATAAAATGATTCAACACAGGACAATGTTAAAATCGGCGGACAATTCTGGAGCAAGAGTTTTGCAGGTTATCCATGTTTTCGGCGGTTCGAAAAGAAAATTTGGCTATATCGGCGATATCTTAAACTGTGTTGTTAAAGAAGCGATTCCGACAGGTCAGGTTCATGAGAGCGAAATCGTCAAAGTGGTTTTGGTCAGAGCCAGAAAAGAGCACAAAAGAGCGGACGGTTCTTATATTAGATTTTCCGATAACGCGGGAGTGGTTATTGACAACGCTAAGGATAAAAATCCGAGAGGAACCAGGATTTTCGGACCGATTGCCAGAGAAATCAGAGACAAAGGCTTTATGAAAATTGCCAGTATGGCGGTGGAGGTAGTTTAATATGAAATTGAAAAAAGGCGATAACGTTAAGGTGGTCAGAGGAAAAGATAAAGGGAAGACGGGCAAAATCGATATGGTTTTCCCGAAAATCAATAAAATTTTGGTAAATAATATCAATCTTTACAAAAGACATCTTAAGGCCAGGTCGCAAACTAAGCCTTCGGAAATAGTGACTTTGACAAAACCGCTGCCGGAGGAAAATGTGATCTTAATCTGTCCGAAATGCCATAAGGAAACCAGAGTCGGATATAGAATCGAAAAGGGCGTTAAATCGAGAGTTTGTAAGAAATGTGAGGCGGAAATCTAAATATGAATACGTTACAGGAAAAATATAAAACAGAAATTGCCAAGAAATTAGAAACGGAGTTGGGTATTAAAAACGTCCATGCCGTGCCGGCTCTTGCAAAAATTGTCATTAATATGGGAGTTAAAGACGCGGTTGCCGATAAAAAGAATATGGAGAAAGCGGCCGAAACCATGTCTCAAATAACCGGTCAAAAGCCAAAAGTGACAAAAGCCAAGAAATCGATTTCCGCTTTTAAATTAAGAGAAGGAGAAGAAATCGGTTTGGTGGTAACCTTAAGAGGAAAAAGGATGTATGATTTTTACCAAAAATTAGTTACAATTGTTTTTCCGAGACTCCGGGATTTCCATGGTGTCAATACAAAAAGCTTTGACGGAAGGGGAAATTACACTTTTGGATTTACCGAGAGTACGGTGTTCCCTGAAATTGATGCCAGCAAGATAGACAAAGTACAAGGATTGGCAATTTCCATTACAACGACAGCGGCAAATGACGAGCAGGGATTAGCTCTATTAAGGGCACTGGGAATGCCTTTCACTAAATAAAACGATATGGCAAAAAAATCAAACGTAGTTAAATTTAACAAAAAACAAAAATTCTCAACCAGAGAAAAGAACATCTGTGCAATTTGCGGACGCTCGAGCGCCTATATGCGCCGCTTCGGCGTTTGCCGGATTTGTTTTAGAGAATTGGCTTTGAAGGGAGAATTACCCGGCGTAGTTAAATCAACCTGGTAGTTTAAAATTATGAATTACTTAATTGCAGACTTTGTTATTAGAATTAAAAACAGCGCTCTTTCAAAAAGAAAAGAGGTTATTCTGCCCTTTTCCAATATTAACAAAGAAATCGGAAAAGTTCTGGTTAAAGAAGGCTTCCTGGAAAGCATTAAAGAGGAAGGACAGACGGGTAAAAAAGAATTAAAAGCCGTCGTTAGATATGATGACAGAATGCCGGTTCTAACCGACGTTGAAGTAATTTCAAAACCGTCTCTAAGGGTTTATTATCCGGCAAAAAGAATTATGGAGATTGGCAGAAGAGGCAGACGGAGAGTGATTGTCTCAACCAGTCAGGGAGTGATGACGGCCATGGAAGCTAATAAGAAAGGATTAGGCGGAGAAGTGCTCTTCGCTATTTGGTAAAATAATATGTCAAAAATTGCTAAAAAACCGGTTATTTTAAAAGAGGGGGTCAACGTCGTTTTAGAAGGTAGGAAAGCCAAAGTCAGCGGTCCAAAAGGTGAATTATCATTCGTTATTCCCGCCGGCATCAAAATAGCCGTCGCCGACGGACAAATCGTGGTCAGTCAGGAAAAGAAAAATGATCGAGAAACCAATGCTTTATTCGGATTAACGCGGTCTATCCTTAACAATTTGGTCAAAGGCGTAACGGATGGTTTTGAAGAAAAATTGGAGTTGTCCGGAGTGGGTTACCGGGCGCAGGCGGCGGGAGATACTTTAACCATGTCTTTGGGGTTTTCCCATCCGGTGGTTGTTAAAGTCGAACAGGGAATTACTTTTGCCGTTAATGAAAACATTATTACGATTTCGGGAATTGATAAAGCCTTAGTTGGAAATACTGCGGCCAAAGTTAGAGCCATCAGGCCGCCGGAGCCGTACAAAGGAAAAGGAATAAAATACGTCGGAGAGCGAATCAGAAGAAAAGTCGGAAAAGCAGCCAAAGCGGTAGGAGGAACCGTAAAATAAATATGAAAAACACTGTAGACAGAAGGAAAACCAGAATCAGAGCCAAGGTTAAAGGAACAACTCAGAGACCAAGACTGTCAGTTTTTAGGTCGAATAAGCATGTTTATGCGCAGCTGATCGACGATGTTAAAAAGCAAACTTTAACCGGAGCATCGGAGACCGAATTGAAAGCGGTAGAAAAAGCGAATAAAAGCGGCAGGGCTAAAGAGATTGGGCTTCTGATTGCGAAAAAAGCGGCCGCGAAAAAGGTAACAACCGTAGTCTTTGATAGAGGCGCATATAAATATCACGGAAGAGTGAAAGCCGTCGCCGAAGGCGCCAGAGAAGGAGGGCTTAAATTCTAATATGGATAACAGAAATTCAAGACAAGCCAGTCAGGATGGATTTGAAGAGCAAATAGTGCAGGTCAGCCGGGTTTCCAAAAAGACCAAAGGTGGAAACAAAATCGGCTTTTCCGTTCTGATGGTTGTCGGAGATAAAAACGGCAAGGTAGGAATCGGGCTTGGTAAAGCCGGCGATGTTTCTTCGGCAATTCGAAAAGGTGTTACTTTGGCAAAAAAGCACGTCATCAGTGTTCCGATTGTTAACGAAACAATTCCGTTTGAATTCCGCATTAAACTCGGAGCGGCAAAAGTGTTATTAAAACCGGCGCCTAAAGGCAGCGGAGTTATTGCCGGAGGAGCAGTCAGAAGTGTCGTTTCTTTATCGGGAATTAAAAATATCTCTTCAAAAGTATTGGGGACAAATAATAAAGCCAGCAATGTTTACGCCACAATCGAAGCTTTGGAAAGATTATCGGCAAGATATAAAAGAGAAATGCAAACGAGAAAGGAGAAAAATGCAGTTAAATAATTTAGATACCATCAAAACAAAATCGAAAAGAAGACTTGGCCAGGGACACGGTTCGGGGAGAGTAAAGACTTCAGGACGTGGCACCAAGGGACAAAATGCCAGAAGCAAAAGAGCTTTATCCTTCGAAGGAGGAGCTTTGCCGCTTATTAAAAGGTTGCCTTTCAGAAGAGGCAAAAGCAGAAATAAACTCTTCAAAAATAAACCGGTTATCGTCAATATTAAAGCTTTAGGTCTTTTAAAAGCGGATACGGTAGTTGATTTAAAAACCTTAATCAGCCATCATATAGTAGACGCAAAAGAAGCAGCCGAGTACGGAGTAAAAATATTGGGAGACGGTGAAGTAAAAAGCGCTTTCACAATCAAGTTGCCAATTTCCAAAAAAGCCGAAGCCAAAATTGTCAAAGCCGGGGGCAAAGTCGAAAAGGGAACAGTTAAAAAATAAACCTAAATGGAGAGAATCTTAGCTATTTTCAAAAATAGTATCAAGTCACCTGATGTTAGAAAGAAAATTTTATTCACAGGTCTTATTTTTGTAGTTGCCAGAATCTTCGCTCACCTTCCGGTCCCCGGAGTCAATGTCGCCCAATTGCAATCGCTTTTCTCGCAGAATCAATTCCTAGCTTTATTGGATGTTTTCTCCGGTGGTACTTTAGCCAATTTTTCGGTCATGGCTTTGGGTTTAAACCCTTACATCAACGCGACGATTATCTTACAGCTTCTAACTATGGTTTTCCCCAAACTTGAGGAATTGCAAAAAGAGGGAGAAAGCGGCCGACAAAAAATCAATCAATACGCCAGAATGATTACGGTTCCCTTGGCAGCTTTGCAATCTGTCGGCATGTATGCGTTGTTAAGAAATCAAGGTATCATAGCCAACTTAAATATTCTTAGCCTACTTTCTTTGGTTATAACCATGACTGCCGGAACGATGTTGATGGTTTGGATGGGCGAGCTAATTACCGAAAGAGGAATCGGCAACGGAATTTCGCTTTTGATTTTCGCCGGAATTGTTTCCAGACTCCCCGTAGCTTTCGGGCAAACGGCAACAACCGTTAATTCGCAAAACTTTTTCAACCTGATTGTGTTTGCGGTAATGGCAGTGGCGGTAGTGGCATCGATAGTTATCGTCAACGAGGCCACCAGACAAATCACCGTTTATTATGCCAAACAGGTCAGGGGCAACAAAATGTATGGCGGACAATCAACGCATTTACCTTTAAGGCTTAATCAGGCGGGGGTAATCCCAATTATTTTTGCGGTTTCCTTAGTCTTAATGCCTTCTTTAATTGCTAACTATCTTTCGGTTTCCTCAACCCCAATCTTACACAACATCGGGACATCGGTGGCGCTTTGGTTTAGTCCGACCGGATTTTTCTATAACGCATTCTATTTCGTTTTAGTTGTCGGGTTTACTTATTTCTATACGGCCGTCGTTTTCAATCCCAAGAAAATCGCCGAGGAAATCCAGAAATACGGCGGTTTTATCCCGGGAATCAGGCCGGGTGTATCAACCGCCAATTACTTAAATTATATTTTAACCCGTATTACTTTGGCAGGTGCTATATTTTTAGGCATAATTGCGATTTTTCCGACCATTGCCAGGTTATTTACCAACGTCCAGAATCTACTTATAGGAGGGACTGGTATTTTAATCGTAGTTTCGGTAATATTAGAAACGATTAAAGCGATTGAAGCGCAATTGGTAATGCGCAATTACGAGGGGTTTGCAAAATAGTTCGATTTCACTCACTATGAAAATAATTTTAATCGGCATTCAGGGCAGCGGAAAGTCAACGCAGGGAAATTTGCTTTCCCAAAATTTGGGGATTCCCTATCTCTCCACTGGTCATATTTTCCGCGAGATGGCCAAGGAGAAAACGCCGCTAGGGAGAAGAGTAAAAGAGATAATGACAGCCGGACTTTTACAGCCAGATGACTTAACGGTTAAAGTTGTTGAAACTTATTTAAAAAAACCGGAATACGCAGAGGGTTATATTATGGACGGATTTCCGCGCACCTTGGAACAGGTAAAAAAGTTTCAGAATGGCGTCGATAAAGTAGTTTGCTTAAACATCTCCGATAAAGAGGCGATCTCGAGATTAGCATGCCAAAATGATGGATCAAGACCGGACGACAGCGTGGCAGCGATAGAGAAACGCATCGAGCTGTTCCATCAAGTTACGCAACCGGTAATCGATTATTACAAACATAAAGGCATGTTGGTTGAAGTGAACGGCGAGCAAACAATAGAAATAATTCATGAGCAAATTCTTAAAGCTTTGGGTAAATAGTTAACTTCAATGATACTGATATTTTTAGGACCGCCATATTCCGGAAAAGGTACACAAGCGCAAATTTTAGGGAAAGAGCTTAATCTCCCCGTATTTTCAATGGGAGAGTTGCTCCGTGAGGGCAACAGACTTGGCAACGAAAAAGCGGTAGAGGGATATCAAAATTATGTTATCAAAGGGCTACACGTGCCAAATAATCTCAAATTCGAGCTTCTAAAAGAAAAAATGGACGAAAATAAAAACGGTTTTATTTTAGATAATTACCCGGCAATGCAAGAGGATCTAGACACTCTGCTTAATTATTTAGTACAAAACTCCTTGCATGTTGATAAAGTTTTCTACGTCAGCATTTCGGCCGATGTGATGAAAGCCAGAATTACCGAAAGAGGTAGGGATGATGACAAGCTGGAAGTTGTTCTAGTGCGAAAAGAAGTTCAGGATAAAGATAGGTTACCGGTTCTTCAATATTTCAGAGAAAAAGGATTGCTGACGGAAATTAACGGCGAGGGCTCAATACAAGAAGTGCAAGCAAAAATCAGAGAGGTATTAAATGATTAAAATTAAAACTCCACAGGAGTTAAAAATAATGCAAATTGGCGGGCAAATGCTCGCCGAAACTTTAAGAGAGGTTTGCGCTCATGTTCAACCTGGTGTTTCGGAACTAGAGCTGGATACATTAGCTGATAAATTAATCAAAGAAAAAGGTGGGGAGCCTGGATTTAAAAAAGTAGAAGGTTATCATCACTCCACCTGCATTTCCACTAACGAGGTCGTCGTTCACGGCATTCCATCAGCGTACGTTCTAAAAGAAGGCGATATTATTGGTATTGATTGCGGAGTTTTTTATCAGGGTTTTCACACCGATATGTCCGAAACCGTCCGCGTCGGCAATCAAAAATCGGACGAAATGGATAAGTTTTTAAGAGTGGGCAAGGAAGCGCTTGAGGCGGGGATTGCTCAGGCTAAGCTAGGAAACCATGTCGGAGACATTTCCAAGGCTATCCAGGACATCATAGAGGTTCAAAACGGCTATTCAGTGGTGAGGAGCCTCGTTGGACACGGTGTTGGTAGGGAATTGCACGAAGATCCGGAAGTTCCGGGTTATTTACGGGGAAAAATCGAGAAAACACCGGAGTTAAAAGAGGGAATGGTTATTGCGGTTGAAGTAATTTATAACATGGGCGGACCGGATTTAGCTTTTGCCAATAACGACGGCTGGACATTGCAATCTAAAGATGGCAGTTTAGCCGGACTTTTCGAAAGAACTTTAGCAATTACTGCAAATGGCCCTCTGATTATAACCGAGTAAGGAGTTTGTTTGCTCTTTTTAGGATTGTTTGCTATAATTATGGAAAGAAATTCTAAATCCTTCAAAAGGTTAAGGATTTAGGATTTATATTTTATGGTTCATCAAGGGTCAATGGAAATGGAAGGGGTAGTCAGGGAATCATTACCGAATACTTTGTTTAGAGTTGACTTGGGAAACGGTAACATCGTACTTTGTCATTTAGCGGGTAAAATGCGGATGAATTTCATCAAAATTTTACCGGGAGACAGAGTCCGCGTCGAAATGACCCCCTATGACAAGACCAAGGGTAGAATCGTATTCAGAATGAAATAATATGAAAGTTCAAGCCAGTATCAAACCAAGATGTGCAAAATGTAAACTTATCAAAAGGAGGGGAGTTTTACGGATAGTCTGTGAAAATCCAAGACACAAGCAAAGACAAGGCTAATTTATGAGAATTTCAGGCATTAATTTACCGGACGAAAAGCGAACCGACATCGGTTTATCTTATTTGTTTGGAGTGGGCCGCAATAACGTGGTCGGAATCTTAAAAAAAGCGGAAATCGACGGCACCAAAAGACTAAAGACTCTTACCGAAGAAGAGCAAAAAAGACTCCAGAAAGTACTGGAAGAATATAAAACCGAAGGAGATTTAAGAGTCGAAATTCAGGGCAACATTAAAAGACTAAAGGAAATCGGCGCTTACAGAGGAGTCAGACACAGTAAAAACCTTCCCGTCAGAGGACAGCGCACAAAATCAAACGCCAGAACCAAAAGAGGCAAGAGAGTTACCATTGGCGCAATCAAGAAAGAAATGGCAGTCAAAATGGGAATAGCTACGGAGGAAAAAACATAATATGGCAGAAGAAGTTAAAAAAACAAAAGTAGTAAAGGCAAAAGCGAAAAAATCAACGCTTAAGGTAACCGAAAGCGGCAAAGTCTTTATTTTAGCCACTTTTAATAACACTTTGGTGACTATCACCAACGATAAAGGTGAAACGGTTTCCTGGAGTAGCGCCGGCGCAGCCGGATTTAAAGGCACCAGAAAATCAACGCCGTTTGCCGCTACCACCGCCATGGAGCAAGCAGCCAAAAAAGCGCTCGAAAGGGGCATCAGAAGTGTTGAAGTTTACGTTAAAGGGCCGGGAGCAGGTAGAGATGCCGCTTTAAGAGCGATTAAATCAGCCGGACTCTCGATTTCTTTAATTGCCGACATTACGCCGATTCCGCATAACGGCCCAAGGGCCGAGAAAAAGAGGAGAATTTAATGGGAAGATATACAGGACCAAAACACAGACTGGCTAGGAAAGAAGGAGTAAATCTTTTAGATAAATCTTCACAGACGCTGCTCCGAAGATTAAGCGTACCGCCGGGCATGCACGGTAAAAAAAGAAAAAGAAGACTCTCCGAGTATGGACTACAGCTAAGAGAAAAACAAAAAGCCAAAACCACCTATGGCCTAATGGAAAAGCAATTCAAAAATTTAGTGCAAAAAGTGCAGGTTAAAAGAGGCGATACCAAAGAATTAATCGTTTCCGCTTTGGAGACAAGATTAGATAATATAGTTTATCGATTAGGATTTGCTAAAACCAGATATATGAGTAGACAGCTGGTTTCCCACGGTCACGTTTTGGTTAACGGCAAAAAGTTAAATATTCCGTCTTACGCGGTTAAAGTTGATGACGTAATCTCTTTAGCTCTCAAAATGCAAAACAATAAAGTAGTCTTAGAAACCAACAAAGAAAAAGAGGAGGTTTTGCCGTTTTTAAACAAAAAAGGTCTTTCCGGAAAGCTTGTCAGGATGCCAAAAACGGAAGATTTACAAGTTCCCTTTGATCTGCAATTGATTATTGAATATTATTCCAGGTAATGGTAGAATATTAAACTATGATTGAGCCCACATTTAAAATTAAAGAAGAAAAAGTCACGGAAGAATACGGCGAGTTTATCATTGAACCGTTAGAGCCTGGATACGGTCATACTTTAGGAAATGCCCTAAGGAGAGTATTGCTCGTTTCCATCCCCGGAGCAGCTGTTACTTCGGTTAAAATTTCGGGAGCCAAGCATAAGTTTTCAACCGTTCCTGGACTTAAGGAAAATTTGGTTGATTTTCTCCTAAACATCAAAGGTCTTAACTTAAGACTTTTAAACAGCAAAAATGAAGCTACGGTTAGACTTTCGGTTAAAGGCGAAAAAGAAATCACGGCTAAAGATTTAGAACTTCCCGAAGATATCGAAGTTATTAACAAGGGTCATTATTTGGGTTTCTTAAGCGACAAAAAAGGCAAACTCGAAGTTGAATTAACCGTTGAAAGAGGCATGGGATATTCTTTGTCCGAAGAAAGACGTATTTCGGCTTTGGGCGTAATCCCAACCGATGCAGTCTTTACTCCAATTAGAAGAGTTAACTATGAAGTTTCGGCCACCCGCGTCGGAAGACAGACTAACTTGGACAAGCTCACTTTGCAGATTTGGACCAACGGCGTAGTTACACCAAGAGAAGCTTTGGATGAGTCGGCCAGAATTCTTTCGACTTATTTCCATCAGGTTTATGAGCCAAAAGCTTCAATGGTTGCCGAAACGGTTGTCGCGCACGCCGGAGTTTCGGAAGGCGTTTTAAGAATGACGGTTGATGAATTGGATTTGCCAACCAGAATTTATAATAGTCTTCGAAACGGCGGAATCGAAACCATCGGACAACTTTTGGACACGCCAAGAAAAGAATTAATCGGTATGAGAAACATGGGTGGGAAATCAATCGGAGTCATCGAAGAAAAATTAAAAGAAAAAGGCATTAGCCTACAGGTTTAAATCTCAAATCTTAGATCTCAAAGTCAGAAGAAACTAGAAATTTTTTGAGATTTAAGATTTTTTTATTTGTATGAAGAAAAATGTATTCGGCAGAAAATTAAGCAGGGACAAAAATGAGCGAAAAGCGCTTTTTACAAGCTTAATGTCGGCATTGGTAATGAAGGAAAGAATTGTTACCACCGAGGCCAAAGCTAAAGCGATTCGAGCCGATGTGGAAAAATTGGTCACTAAAGCCAAAGAGGGTACTAATAGCGCGAAATTAATTCTAAAAAAAGGCTTATCACAGGAAGCTTTTGATAAAATTTTAAATGATGTCGCGCCGAGATTCACAAATAAACAGGGCGGATACGTCAGGCTTATTAAGCTAGGTAGAAGATTTGGTGACGACGCGCCAACAGTTTTAATTGAATGGACGGAAGTTGCCCAAACCATAGTTCCTGTTCAAGCAGTCAAAAAAGTCAAACCAGTCAAAGTTCAAAAATCAGTAGTCAAAAAAACACCGGCCAAAAAGACAACCAAGAAAGTAGTCAAAAAAAATAAGTAATATGTTAAAAAAATTAACCAAAGCAACCAAAATTAGCGAAATCAAAAGAGAATGGCATTTAATCGACATTAAGGATGAAACTCTAGGTCGGGTCGCGTCGAGAATCGCCCAATTATTGATGGGTAAAAGCAAGCCCAATTTTGTGCGAAACCTTGATTGCGGTGACTATGTCGTTGTCATTAATGCCAAGGACGTTAAAACCACCGGTAATAAAGAAAAGCAAAAGGAATATTACAGACACTCCGGTTATCCGGGCGGATTTAGACGGGAAACTTTGGAAAAGCTAAGAATTAGAAAACCGACCGAGGTAATTAGACGTTCGGTCGCGGGAATGGTCCCGCAAAATAGACTTAAAGCGTCGATGCTTAAGAGGCTTTACGTTTTCCCAACAGAAGTGCATACTTATGGAGAGAAATTCAAGAAAGAGGATGCTAAATAACTATGGCAGAAAATAAAAATTACAAATCATTTGTCGGCAAAAGAAAAGAAGCAGTCGCCAGACTTAGGCTTTACGAACATGGTTTGCCAACGGTGGTTGATATGGAAATTAAAAAAGGCGACATTATCGTTAACGGTAAAAAAGCGGAGGTTTATTTTGGCGGAATTGTGGCCAAAGCCACCTATGAAGAGCCGCTTAAAATCACCAATACTTTGGGAAAATATACTTTGATGGTTAAGATTGTGGGCGGCGGAACCAAGTCGCAACTGGAAGCATTTATCCACGCCGTTTCCAAAGGCTTATCGTCACTGGATGAAAAAAGTAAACATATTTTAAAGAAAAAAGGCTTCTTAACCCGCGATGCCAGAGTGAGGGAAAGAAGAAAAGTGGGAATGGGTGGAAAATCAAGACGCAAGAGACAATCTCCAAAGAGGTAAACTTATGGTAAGGCTAGAATCAAAGGCATGGATAAATCCCGCAGTTGCCCATTTAATCATTGAACCCGTACAGGGAGTTATGTATAGCTTTATGCCAAACGGCGAAGTATTTGTTGGTGAGAAAAGACATAGACATAAGTATTTCAACCGAAGGCGTTTTGAGCATGCTAGAGAAATAAATCACGCCCAAGCAATACCGAGCTTGGCAAGGGCCTTAAATCATAGCGGAGTAGATGGGACCTCGTCTTTAGGAGAACAAATTGATGCGATTGTTGCAGTTGGACTTAATGTTCGATTCCGCCAACGCCAAACCTCCTCCTAACAATTTCCTCCTGTGGTATAATTTTGGAGAGTGAAGAATGCAATTATTTTCCATGGTTCGGGTTCAACGCCTAACGATGTTTGGTATCCTTGGCTTAAGAAGCAGCTTGAAGACAAAGGCTATAAAGTTTCGTCTCCAATTTTAACCGCTGATGATCCAGCTCCTTTGGATGTTTGGCTTCCGCTTGCTTTAAAAGAAAATTATAACGAAGAAACAGTTTTAATTGGACATTCTTCGGGTTCGCCGCTTATTCTTTCAGTTCTAGAAAATTTAAATGTAAAAGTAAAACAGGCAATTATTGTTGCAGGATTTATAACGCCTTTAGCTGTAGATAAAGGCCATAATCCAATTCTTCAAGAAACATATAATTGGGAAAAAATCAAAAGCCATGTGGAAGACTTAATTTTTATTAATTCGGATAATGATCCGTGGGGATGTGATGATAAACAGGGAAAAGCGATGCAAGAAAAGTTAGGCGGAGAATTAATTATTAATCACGAAGGGCATATGGGTTCTGAAACTTTCCACCAGCCGTACAAAGAATTTCCATTTCTCCTCACATTAATTGATTAATCTGATATAATTCAATGAAGGAAAACCGTGAGGTTTGTCCCATATGCGGGGTGTAGTTTACCGGTAGAATGCGCGCATGGGGTGCGTGTGGACTGAGTTCAATTCTCAGCACCCCGACAAAACAAAATTGACCTATATTGATATCTTGAAATCGTCATAGAAAATTACTAGAATGGCTGTATGACAAAATCGGATTCGGATAAACATAAAACTTCAAACGGTCCCTCGGAAGGCTCGCAAAAAATGGAAGCAGTCAAGTTGGCGATGGAACAAATCGAAAAACAGTACGGTCACGGCAGCATTATGAGGTTTGGTGACACCGGTCAAAAGTTCGATGTTTCGGTTATTTCCACAGGCTGTCTTCCCTTGGATTTAGCACTCGGAGTAGGTGGAGTGCCAAGAGGCAGAGTCATCGAAATTTACGGTCCGGAAGCTTCAGGAAAAACTACGGTTTGTCTCTCGATTATTGCCCAAGCGCAAAAACATAATGGCATCGCAGCCTTTATTGATGCCGAACACGCGCTGGATCCGTTATGGGCAGAACGCATCGGAGTTAAGTTAGATGAGCTATTAATTTCCCAGCCGGACACCGGAGAACAAGCTTTGGAAATTGCCGAAAGTCTAATCCGCTCAGGCGGAATTGATGTTTTAGTTATCGACTCGGTTGCCGCTTTAGTGCCAAGGGCAGAAATCGAAGGCGAAATGGGCGATTCAATGATGGGTTTACAGGCACGATTAATGTCGCAAGCTCTTCGAAAGTTAACGGCAGTCATTTCTAAATCAAAAACAGTCGTTATCTTTACCAATCAGCTAAGACAAAAAATCGGAGTCATGTTTGGAAACCCCGAAACCACTACGGGGGGACTCGCGCTTAAATTCTATTCATCGGTAAGAATGGATATCCGAAAAATCGAAAGTCTTAAGGAAGGCGACCGGGTAATTGGTAGTAGACACAGAGTAAAGGTTGTCAAAAACAAAGTCTCCTCACCATTCCGTATTGCCGAATTTGATGTAATGGGTGATACGGGAATTTCCAGAGAAGGCGGCATTATGGATGTCGGGGTAGAAATGGAAATCGTCCAAAAATCCGGCGCTTTCTTTAAATATAGAGAAACAATGCTTGGGCAAGGAAAACAGGCGGCGATGATTTTCTTAAAAGAAAAACCGGAAGTGGCTAAAAAAATTGTCGATGAGATAAACGCCAAAAGTAAAACCTCAAGTGCTCCCGTTGAAGTGGGAATCGAAACCAAAGAATAAGCAATGGACGATTTTGAAAAATTCTACAAAGCCGCGGTTCGCTTTTTGTCTTTCCGTCCAAGAAGTGAAAAAGAATTACGTGATCACCTTACCAAGAAGAAATGCGATGACCTCACTTCAGAAAGAATAATTCAAAGCCTCAAAAGAGATAAATTTATCAACGATGAAGAATTCACGCGTTGGTGGATAGAGCAAAGAACAATTCTTAAGCCTAAAGCTTCCCGGGTAATTAAATTTGAATTAAAACAAAAGGGAATTAGCAAGGAGCTCATCGAGAGTTTTTTTGAAAATGGTGAGGGCTCCTCTTCCGATTTAGAAACAGCGAAGACGTTGGCGGAGAAAAAACTCAGAACGATTCATGACCAGACAGACAAATGGAAGGTTCAAGAGAAGCTCGGTCGATACCTAGCTGGCAAAGGTTTTGATTGGGACACCATAAAAGCAGCGATTGACCGAAGTTTAGCAAAATAGTATAATAAAGAGGACAAA
>Ga0182027_10005827_pt1 | contig 18622 bp, 13 predicted proteins | sample 712E1DmetaG_FD_121300 | JGI IMG/M metagenome (GOLD analysis project Ga0182027, IMG submission 121300) | Permafrost microbial communities from Stordalen Mire, Sweden - 712E1D metaG (Illumina Assembly) | ecosystem: Environmental > Terrestrial > Soil > Wetlands > Permafrost | place: Sweden...
CGCAACTATTTATGGTATCGACTTAAAAGAAGAACAGGTGCGCGACTGTAATAATTTCTTCCGCTCAGTCGGTCTACCCCAGTGTTCATTTGCCGTTGAGGACCTGACGCAGATCCAGCATGCGGATAAATTTGATTTCATCCTCTCTGTCGATGTCATGGAACACATACCTGACGACATCGGTGTTTTCCGCAATTTCTTCCGTGCACTCAAGTCTGGCGGAACACTGCTCATCAACACACCGTCAAATCTCGGTGGGTCAGACGCACATTCCGATGAAGAAGAAAGTTTCATCGGCGAGCATGCCCGGAACGGTTACGGGGTGGAAGAAATTCAGAAGAAATTGGAATCGGCAGGATTCAAGGTGGAATCCATTCGGTACACCTATGGTCCATGGGGTGATCGATACTGGAAACTCGGAATTAAATATCCAATGCAGATGCTCCATGTTTCGAAAATATTTTTCGTTATTCTTCCATTCTACTACATAATCGTTTTACCGCTCATTCTCCCGATGATGTGGTTAGACTACCATGCCGACAATAAAACGGGAACGGGTTTGAATGTACTAGCGAGAAAGATTTTGTAAAGTAGCATGCAATTTGGGATACTTCCGTAAGCCTCTTCATTGCGTTTGTGGTACAGTCGTTCATTATATTACTATTGGGTTGTGATTTCTTTACAGGTTTATAACTATTACGCCTGCTCACCAGAACTGTTCATTACTCTATTTTGGATACAATAATTTATTTGCTTATAGTGATGATTATTTCTACGTTCTAATATTAACTTTCAGGTTCTTTCCTTAAAGAAATTAATTTTTCAGAGGCGGAAAATTAACTACAACTGTATAGGGGACAAAGGCTATGAAAAACAATTACCTTCTTATAGTTCTTTTAATATCTAGTTGTCTCTGTTGTCAACTATCAGCACAAACAGCTCTGACAATTACTTCGATCACGCCAACATGCAACGCGCTTAACGTGGCAAAGAACACCAACATTACCATTACGTTTACTACAGACATCAATCAATCGACCCTAAGCAACTCGACAATTAAAATTAACGGCTCATTGAGTGGGTTACGATCAAGTAATTTTAATTACAATTCTTCCACAAAGACAGCAACGATATCACCCAACACGCCATTCATCGTTGGCGAGTTAGTAACTGTGGCACTCACCCGCGGAATCAAGAATGCAAACGGTGATTCACTGTCAACTGGTTATAGCTGGAGTTTCACAATAAAGACGAATGCCTGTTCCGGACTTTTCTACGAAAGTTCAACCACGGGTGTTGGAAATACTCCATGGGGTGTAGCAGTAGCAGATTTTGACGGCGATGGAGATATCGATGCAGCAACGTCGAATTATGGCTCAAATAGTATTTCTATATTGAAAAACGATGGAAGCGGATCATTCACACTGAGTTCAACGGTGACCGGATTATCAACGCCTGTAGGAATCAGAGCCGCCGATTTTGATGGTGATGGTGCGATAGATTTAGCAGTGACAAATTCTTCTTCCGGCACTGTTTCTATCTTTAAAAATAATGGAGCCGGAATATTTACGCTGAGTTCAACTGTGAATGTTGGAGTGAACCCGCGTAATTTAGAGGCGGTTGATATAAATGGTGACGGCGCTATCGATTTAGTTGTCCCCAACATGAATTCAAATACGGTTACAATACTGAAAAATGACGGCAGGGGAATATTTACGACGAATCAAACTGTCAATGTTGGAGCTCAACCCCAATATATATTAGTGGCTGATATCAATAACGATGGATATATCGATTTAATTGTATCTGGTTCTACCATAACGATACTTCATAACAATGGAAGTGGAATGTTCACGTCTACAATATTTGAAAGCGCCGGTGCCTATGCAATGGCAGATATGGATGGCGATGGATATGTAGACATGATGGTGATGGATGATGTAACAAATACAGTCACTGTGTTAAAGAACAATGGGAGTGGAACTTTTACACAACTATCGACAGTGAAAGTAGGAAATACTCCATGGCAGGCAGTAGCAGCCGACTTAGATGGAGATGGGGACATTGATGTGTGTGTGGGAAATAACTATGGTAACAATGTTTCAATAGTAAAGAATAATGGAAGCGGTACTTTAACACAGACATCACTCGTGGGTGTGGGAAGTTATCCCGGAGGTATTGCAGCAGCCGATGTAGATGGAAATGGAACGATAGATTTAATCGTAGCAAATAGTCAATCCAATAACATTTCAATCTTGAAAAATCGGTCTTCAAGCGCCACCATCAATACTTCTTCCTCTCTGCTTTCCTTCGGATCGCTCTCGGTTGGAAGCAGCAAGAGCGCATACTTAAAAATTTATAACGAAGGAATAGACAGTTCTTTAATCGTCAGCAATATTACTGCTTCTAATCCTGCGTTTACTGTTAATCGAACGTCGCTTACCATCGCAGCCTTAAAATATGATACTATACTCGTAACGTTCCAGCCGACAACAAAGGGTACAATTTTTAATGATAGTCTCATGATAACAAGCAATGATGCTAAAAGACCCAACGCAAAGGTTTTTCTCACCGGTTCATCGTCCTCTAATCAACCAAAAGTTTTCTTTTCAATAAATTTAAAGGGGCCAATCTATGCCGGTATCAGTGTATTAGGCGATAATGCAATGTATGCAATTGCATCCGGGGACGCGGTATATCGATTGACTACGGCGGGCTCTGTTGCCTATACACTTCAAGTTGCAGGCGACATTCGTTCTTCCAGTTCCATTGCCTATGACACGACAGTGTACATTGCATCATCCGATCGAAATCTTTATGCCTTTTCGAAAAATGGAAATTCTATATGGTCGTTACCAACAGGCGGTGTCCTTACAGCAACACCCGTTATCGATTCAATCGCAAATCGATTATATATAGGAGTATCGAATCATAATTTTATTGCTATAAATCGATCGACAGGAAAAGTTGACTGGAATTATTTTGCCGACGGAGAAATCAGAAACTCAGGAGTTGTTACGAGCAATCGTAAATTAATCTTTGCAACACAAAAGGGAACACTCTATGGTTTTGATTTGAAAAATTTTCCACTACCCACGACTCCAACTTGGCAAATGGCCCTGCCCGATACAGCCCCCAGTTCCTTTGCTGTAGATAATGAAGGATGTGTCTATCTTGGAACAAGATCGGGAATTCTTTTAAAAGTCTCACTGCCTGCTGACAAACAGCCTGAAATAGTGTGGCAATTGTTTATTGGTCATTCGATTGTCGCTGCTCCGGTGATCGATGCAAATGGACTTTTATATGTCGGATCTACCGATTCTAAATTATATGCCGTCCGTATTTCTACTGGCTTGGTAAAATGGTCATTTTCAACTTCTGGACCTATTCAATCAACACCGACAATTTCCGTAGGGGGAAATATTTTTCTTGCCAATGACAGTGGCGAAGTGTATTCCTTAGATTCAAATAAAGTTATACAATGGCGCTATAAAACAAACGCCTCCATTGTTTCTCCTCTCCTGTACTATAAATCGACATTATATTTTGGGACACTGGATAATAGAGTTATTGCGCTGTACGATTCATCTCAATCTTTAGTTCTTACAAAATCGTCTGGTACTGTCCAAGCGTACGGATACCCTATGTGGTCCACATTTCAGGGGAATAACCAGCGAACAGGTATGGCTTCTATTTCTAATATAACAGGGATTGGTAACGACAACAGTGGAGAGCTTACAGATTTTGTCTTATTACAAAACTATCCAAATCCTTTTAATCCATCCACGGTAATCGCATATGAATTACCAAAAAGTGCTGAGGTGTCCCTAAAAGTTTTCAACACACTTGGTCAACAGTTACTCAAGCTGGTTGACAGCTTCCAGCTTGCGGGCCACCATGAGGTAACACTTGATACCAAATTTCTCCCTAGTGGAATTTATTTCTATCGGTTGACAGCTGGATCGTTTTTGCAAACAAAAAAAATGGCTGTTCTCAAATAAAAGAATCGTCAAATGGTTAGAAAAAAAATCTAGAAGGCGGCTCCCTAAAAGGAGCCGTTTTTGTTTACGTCGATAATCATCCTTAATCTTTCCTTTTATATGCAGAAAGTGGGGTTTTATTGAATGTGAACTCTTTTCTCTTTATTATATCTTCAAGAGTGAATCAAAAAAATCTGCTGATGGGCGGATAAAATTTTCTCATTGTTCGTTAGGAATAGAAAATATTTATGGCAAAGAATGTAAGAGAACAAGCTCGCACTCCAAAACCTGCACGCGTTGAACATTCACTCATCCCGCCAAAGTACCAACATATTGCTGCAATGGTTCTTATTTATGTCAGCTTGCTGGTCTTTTTTCATTCCATAATTTTTGACGGTAAAACGTACCAGTCGGCCGATACCATTGCATCGCACAGCTGGGAAACTCTCTACAAAGATGCAAAAGCGGAAGGCATTTTCCCACTGTGGAATCCCTATATTTTCTGCGGCATGCCTGGATATGCGAGTGTTACATTCGCCGTGCAAAGAACATTCGATATTACCACATTTATATGGGAACAAATCGTCCGGAAAGTCCTTACGTATTTCTTTTTTGATGATGGCAGTCAATCGGGTACCTGGTTGTTGTACTATTTAGTGTATGGAATTGGAATCTATTTATTTGCCTATCAGAAACTGAAAAATAAATCTGTCGCGGTCATTGTGTCGTTGATGGCTTTGTATGCAACATACGTTGCACTTCTTATTATGATGGGGCATATGACAAAGCTTGCGGTCCTGGCATGGTTCCCCTATGTTTTTTTGATTGTAGATAAACTGCGTGAAAAATTTTCTTTTCTCTGGGCACTTATACTTATCCTTGTCATACGGCTCTTAATAGAGCCCGTGCATGTGCAATTTATTTACTATAGCTATTTGGCATTGGGATTGTATCTGCTGTTTTTCTTTATTCGTGCATTATTCAAAAAAGAGAACTGGCGAAATGTTCTTATCAGCGGCGCAACGTTAGTGGTCGCATCCCTTTTTGCATTTCTCATGGGCGCAGATCAGTATTTCTCAACTCTTGAATACAATCCCTATTCAATACGAGGCGCCAATCCGATTGTTCAAACACCTGCAGCACATCAAACAAAAACCATAGAAGGCGGTCTCGACTACGATTATGCGACAAGCTATTCATTCAGTCCTGGCGAACTCATGACATTCTTCGTGCCGTCATGGTACGGATTTGGACCGCTTTCTTATCAAGGTCAGTTGACAGGGAATCAGCCGCAGCGATTATATTTCTATTTGGGACAGCAGCCAATTGTGGACGGCCCTCAATATATGGGCATCATTGTTATTATTCTCGCCATGGTAGGTGTATATCGTTTTCGGAAAGACCCATTTGTTCAGTTCTTGGGTGGATTGATTGTCTTTGCGCTTTTTGTTTCATTTGGCAGAGATTTACCATTCATCTACGATCTGATGTATCGGTTTGTACCGATGTTCAACAAATTCCGCGCACCGGTTCTCATTCTTATGCTTGTACAATTCTGCACACCGCTGCTTGCCGGTTATGGAATAACGTCGTTCTTAACAGAACGCAATAAAACGATGAGTCCGGCTCAAGACAAGAAATGGAAATATATTCTAGGGGGACTCGGTCTCGGTGCCGTGGTGTCACTTGTAGGGTCAAGCCTCATCAAGGATTTCTATTCTTCGTTCTTTCCTCTTCAAGATATTGGAAAAGCACTGTCGCGTTCTTATGGTCAATTAAATCCGACTGTTGTTGGAATATTCTCTGATTTTATTAGTTCATCTGTCCTTTCAGATATACTTGTTGGATTTCTTCTATTACTTTTCATGTTTGGAGCTTTCTATTATTATCAAAAAGGAAAATTAAAACTTCCAATTTTGTATGGTTTACTCATTGTTATCGTTCTTTTTGACCTCTGGCGTGTTGGATGGAAAACTTCAGACCCAAAAAGTCAGCAGGAAACCATGCAAATGACGGCGATACCTGATTTTGTAAAAGTATTGGAACAGGATACAACACAGTTTCGCGTATTGAAAATGATTGACGGTCAGCCTGTTTATGATAATTCGCTCGCCTACTGGCGTTTACAGAACGCTTATGGTTATCAGGGGGCAAAAATGCGCGCATATCAGGACATGGTTGATGTTGCCGGACTTGGCAATCCGCTCGTGTGGCAAATGATGAATATCAAATATCTCATTACTAATAGAGGTGAATCAAATCCTGGGTTGGTACAAGTATATAATAGTTCGGGGACAAAGGTCTATGCCTTCCGATCTTGGCTGCCTAGAGTGTTCTTTGTGAATCGATGTGAAGTCAGCGACAGCTTGAGCACGCTTAATAAAATAGCTGCGATGTCATTCAATCCGCTCGATATTGCCTATCTCTCAAAATCAATGAGCGCGAAAATCGATTCTCCCTTGCAAGGAGCAGAAGCAAGGATTGTACATTATGGAATCCAAGATATCGAAGTGCGTGCAACAGCCACAGGCAACAATCTCTTATTCCTCAGTGAGACGTACTATCCTAAAGGATGGAAAGCATTTCTTGATGGAAACGAAACAGAAATCTATAGACTCAATTATTTATTCCGCGGAGTAATCATTCCGCAAGGTTCACATACATTATTGATGAAATTTGAGCCTGAATCATTTAGTGCCGGCAAAAAAGTAAGTTTGGGAATAAATTTGTTGGTTCTTGGAAGTCTCATGGCTTTCACAATTCAATTTATTGTTCGGAAAAAGAAAAAAACGTGACCTCTTGATGGACAAATGAACCGTGTTGTCAGTATGAATTTCATGGGACAATTTTCTTTGTTTTTAGATCGAAGAATGGTCATGAAGAAGATGATATGTTTTTGGAATGGCATGTAGCATGGAAATGAAAGAATTAAGAGAAAAAGTGATCCGCATTTCAGCAAAGGCCCAGGAAGGACATATTGCAAGTGCACTGTCTATTTTAGATCTTCTATGGGTACTTTATGACAAGGTTTTAAGGATCGATCCGTTAAATTTCTCGTTACCTAATCGAGATCGGTTCATATTAAGCAAAGGGCATGCAGCAATCGGGTTATATGTTGTGCTTGCACAAAAAGGATTTTTTCCGGCATCGGAACTTGAAAATTTCGGTAAATACGACAGTTTTCTTGGCGGACATCCCGATAAAAATAAAATTCATGGTGTTGAGGCATCGACTGGATCTCTCGGCCATGGTTTTCCCATGGCTGTTGGCATGGCTTTAGGATTGAAAATAAAAAAATATGACGCCCATGTTTTTGTGATTATTGGAGATGGTGAAGCAAACGAAGGTGCTATATGGGAATCCGCTCTTCTGGCCTCTCATCATCAATTAACAAACCTTTGCTGCATTGTAGATTATAATCATTCCACAGATCGGGCATTGCAAATAGGCGATATGGCGCAAAAATTTAAATCGTTTGGTTGGGAAACATGCCTGATAGACGGACACAACCACGAAGAAATATTGTCGGCGCTACATAAATCAGGAAATGAAAAACCATTTGCCATTATTGCCAAAACCATCAAAGGATATGGTTGTGCAAAAATGGAGAATAATCCGGAATGGCATCATAAGTTTCCGCGGCCAGAAGAGCTCCCCAGTCTCTTGGAGAGCCTGCGATGAATATGAGGCAACAACTTGTTCAAACTGTAGAGACAACAATGTCAACCGACAAGCGACTGATACTCTTATTAGGAGATATTGGTGTATTTGGATTTCGAAACGCATTTAAAAACTTTCCAGACCGAGTATACAACATCGGAATCCTGGAGCAGGCAACAGTGAGTTTGGCAGCAGGACTTGCTACACTCGACTTTATCCCAGTGATTCATACGATTGCACCGTTTCTCATCGAACGAAGTTTGGAGCAATTAAAAATTGATTTTTGTTATCAAAAATTATGCGGAAACTTTATTAGCGTCGGTGCTTCATACGACTATGCTGCATTAGGATGCACACATCATTGTCCGGGAGATGTCGGGATATTAAAAAATATTCCGGGAATGGAAATTGTTCTGCCGGGGACTTCCAAAGAGTTTGACACGCTGTTCCGTCAAGGGTACGCAAACGGCCATCCAACATATTATCGTCTGAGTGAAAGGAGCAATTCCTCAGAATGTAACGTAACTTTCGGTAAAGCCGAAGTAATAAGAAAAGGGACTCGGCTTGTTATTGTGGCTGTTGGACCAGCTTTAGAGCAAGTATTAGAGGCGGCAAAAGATTTTGATGTAACGATACTTTACTATACGACTGTTTCACCGTTTGATGCAGTTACGCTGAGAGAAAATGCGAATTGCTCGAAGATATTACTTTGTGAGCCATACTATACGGGTGTTCTTTCTTCTGACATTATTACAGCTCTTTTTCCAAATCCAATTACAGTGGATCATGTTGGTGTTCCGTTGAAGCTTTTAACGAACTACGGACAAGTTGAAGAACATGATGAGCACATCGGTATGACCAGCAATCATATTAAGAAAAGAATTGAACACTTGATCGGATGAATGACCTCATCGAAATAATCGCCGAAGATGCGCAAAGGATTCTTCAGAAAATTGATTTCCGTGAACTGCACAAAAAGAAAATTTTGATCACTGGTGCCTCAGGTATCATTGGTGTCAATATTCTCGCGTGCCTGAGGGAATTGACCGCAACACAAGCATGCGATGTCTCTGTAACTGCTGTAATGCAAAGTGCTCCCCTTCCGTACCTGCAGGAATTTTGCAATTTTTCGAATTGTTCGATTGTCCGAGGTGATATTACTGATGTCCAGTTTTGCCGGCGTTTTTCGGAGGCAGATTATATTATTCATGCAGCAGGGTATGGCCAACCGGGCCGATTTATGCAAAACCCTGTCAAAACGTTGCAGCTGAATACTTCATCAACCTTATTGCTGTTTGAGAAACTTCTTCCCGGTGGCAAGTTCCTGTTTATAAGTACAAGTGAATTGTACAGCGGCCTTTCACATCCACCTTTTACTGAACAACAAATCGGTACAACAAACACAACACATCCGCGAGCATGTTATATCGAAGGAAAGCGATGCGGTGAAGCGATTGTAAACGCTTTCAGAGAACAAGGCGTGAAGGCAAAATCGGCACGGCTTGCATTAGCTTATGGACCTGGCACTCGCCCCGATGATATGAGAGTTCTGAATTCTTTTATTCAGCGGGCACTTCAAGGAAAAATTACCTTACTGGATCACGGCGAGGCAAAACGTACATATTGCTATGTTGCAGATGCAGTGGAAATGATGTGGGACATTCTACTCTATGGAAAAGATCCAATTTATAATGTCGGTGGAAATTCAAGAACAACGGTAAAAGAGGTGGCAAAAAAAATTGGCGCCTGTCTGCAAGTACCAGTAGAATTTCCAGAAACTTCCCGTACCTTAAAAGAAGCTCCCGATGATGTATATCTTGATATGTCAAAAATAAAAGATGAGTTTCGCAAGACTGACTTCGTTCAGCTTGATGAAGGGCTCGCACGAACTATACGATGGCAAAAAGCCCTCTACCAGTCTCTCGAAACAAAATAGAAGGAGTTTCTATGGGAAAAACGTTAGTCACCGGTGCAAACGGTCTTGTGGGATTTGCATTTCAAAAAATGAACAACCCTGACTTTGTTTATGTATCACGAACAGATGCAGATCTGACAGACTACGTTCAAACGAAGGAATTATTCGAACGAATTCGCCCTGAAAATGTAATTCACCTCGCTGCGGTTGTTGGTGGTATTGGTGGAAATATGATCCATTCCGGCGAATATTTTAGAAACAATACCATGATCAACACCAATGTATTAGAATGCGCCAGACAGGTTGGTGTTCATAAACTTGTGTCCTTCATGTCTACTTGCGTTTTCCCTGATACATGTTCCTATCCTTTGAATGAAAAAGACCTTCACAATGGCCCTCCACATCCATCGAACTTCGGATATGCATACGCAAAGCGTATGCTGGAAGTGCAAAGCAGTGCATATCGAAAGGAATGGAACTGCGACTATATTGTCGTCATTCCAACCAATATTTACGGTCCAAATGACAACTGGAGCCTCACTGACGGCCATGTAATCCCTTCTCTTATCCATCGATGTTATTTAGCAAAAAAGAATAAAGAAGATTTAACGATTTGGGGCAGCGGAAAACCGTTACGTGAATTTGTTCTTTCTGACGACATTGCCCGTCTCACCTTGTGGGCGCTAGAAAATTACAGCGAGGATTCACCGATTATTTTTTCTTCGGGCATTGAGCGATCGATCAAAGAATTGGCTGAAATCGTTACAAGCACTTTGAAGTTTGAGGGTAGGTTAATATTCGATTTGACTAAACCCGACGGTCAGTTTCGAAAACCATCAGATACGACAAAACTACGAACCTACTGCCCTGATTTCCAATTTGCCTCTCTGGAACATGGAATTGAATCAACAGTGAAATGGTTTATGGATAACTATCCTAAGATAAGGATGCCGTATGTTGCCGGAAAATAAATTCGATACCCTAGAAAAAAAACAACTGACCACGGCAGATTTCGATATCCTTTTCCAAGATCACCTGAGCGAGTTTATGCAGAAGCGGCTGGAGTTGCACCCGCTGTGGTATCGAGAACTTTCCCCCGATGAATACAATCAAACGCTTCTCAAAATTATTCAAACGATCCTCAATCCTCATCTTGTCTCAGCAGGAGAACATCGATTTGACGATTGGGAAAAAGGATGGTCAGAAAATTTTTCCGAATTAATGAATCTCCTGGCTGCAGGAAATGTTCAGATCGATTCCATTGTGCCTAGATATTTTGGAAAACACGAATTTGTACGATTAAATAAATCCATCGTAAAACCTCTCTCGCAAAACTATGAGTACCATGCATTGTGTATGATCGTTGATTGGCTCTTCGACCAATATATGAGAGAGTCAGATTCTATTTACGAATTCGGATGTGGAACTGGGTACCATTTATTGCGTTTGAGAACTATTAATCCATCCGCCGCTTTATACGGATTGGATTGGGCTCCTGCTTCGCAAAAGATCATTTCTCTTCTTGTGGACAATAAATATGCTTCGAACATCTATGGTCAGCGATTTGATTATTATAATCCCGATATGACTTTTCGTCTCAATAAAAATGCAGCCGTGTACACGGTTGCATCATTAGAACAAGTCGGTACTAATCACAACAAGTTTATCGATTACCTGTTAGACAACCGCCCTGCCCTATGCATTCATGTCGAACCGATTAGTGAACTTCTGGACGAGAACAATTTGGTGGATTATTTATCGATCGCGTATTTCAGGAAGCGAAACTATCTTTCCGGATTTCTCACACGGCTTCTTGAATTGGAACGAATGGACAAAATACGCATTATCAAAAAACAACGCACCTATATTGGAAGCTTATTTATTGAAGGGCACTCAGTAATTGTCTGGGCACCGAGGTAATGCGAAATTTGTCTCTTTTTGGCATTTGATGTCGTTTATGAATTGCGCGTAATATTCGTTTCTACTAAAAAAAATATTATTAAATATTTAAGGACCATTACTTCTATGCCCAAGCAAAACAAGATTACAATGTTTACCTATAGTAATGGAGAGGAAAACAAGAGAAGAAAAGAGTTTGTCCAACTGATGAAAGACTGCCCTATACCTCAAAATGAACTCTTGTTGAACCTGGGGCTGTTCCTTACTCCCCAAACGTTATCGCGAGTTTTGTTCATGGATTATTTGTACAAACAGATATTGGAAGTCCAAGGTATTATTGTTGAATTTGGTTGCCGCTGGGGACAAAATCTTTCTTTGTTTTCTGCGCTCAGAGGAATTTATGAACCATTCAATCGACTGAGAAATATAGTGGGGTTCGACACTTTTACAGGACTTCATGCTACAACAGATTTAGATGGAAAAAATATGATGGAGGGGGCGTATTCAGTTACACCGGACTATCAAGGTTATTTAGCAAAAGTACTTTCTTTTCAAGAACTGGAAAGCCCGCAAGCACATATAAAGAAACACGAAATTATTAAAGGAGATGCATCGAAGGAAATATCACGCTATCTAAAAAGAAATCCTGAGACCATCATTTCGTTGGCGTTTTTTGATATGGATATTTATAAGCCTACGTACGAGTGTCTGACAAAGATCAAACCTTACTTGACCAGGGGGAGCGTTATAGGGTTTGATGAACTGAACGATCATGCTTGCCCCGGTGAAACGTTGGCGTTAAGAAAAGCTTTAGGACTTAGTCAATTTCCGATACGACGTTATCCATTCAATTCTCGCACTTCGTATATCGTTATTGATAAACCGATGGCAGAAGAGTGAACTATCCGCTGGCAAAGATCTGATATTTGTAGTGTATTTATAAACACAGATATCCTTTGATTATGTGTTCTCCTTTGTAAAATTATTCTATACTCTTTTTATTCTAAGGAACAATCGATATGAAAATAATGGTAACGGGAGGAGCGGGCTATAAAGGTGTAACCCTTGTGAAGAAATTATTAGAATGTGGGCATGAGGTTACCATTCTTGATAATTTTATGTACGGATATGATTCGATTCTTCATCTTGTTAAGGAACCGATGCTTACGATACTTCAACTTGATCTGCGGAATATCAGTGCAACAATGTTGGCGCCGTATGACGTGATCTATCACCTCGCTGGCATTAGTGGCATGCCCGCGTGTGCTGCAAATCCAAATTCTGCTGAAGCTATTAATATCGGTGCAACCCAGAAAATGATGTCTCTCGTTCAAAAGAGTCAATTACTTATCTATGCTTCAACAACGTCTTTTTATGGTGCTTCCGGTGATGGCTGTGACGAAACCGTGCCCACGCAACCGGTAAGTATTTATGGAAGAACAAAATACGAAGCTGAAAAAATAATTATGCAAAAAGAAAACTCGATAGCGCTCCGGTTTGCTACAGTCTATGGTATTTCGGCAAGAATGAGAAATGATCTTCTTGTTAACGATTTTACGTATAGGGCCATTCACGAACGGTCCATTGTGCTCTTTGCAGGTCATTCGAAGCGTACCTTTATTCACATTGAAGATGCGATTGATGCGTATATTTTCGCGCTTGAGAATGTTCAATCAATGGTCAATAATATTTATAATGTCGGCAATGAATCATTAAATTTTTCAAAAATTGATATTGCAAACACCATTCATAAATACATTGATTATGAAATCGTGAATTCTAATCTTCCGGATTTGGATGTAAGGAACTTTATGGTTTCATTTGAGAAAATTCGGAAAGTGGGTTACAAGACAAAGTGTTCGCTCGATGATGGAATACAAGATTTAATCAAGTTGTATAGGTTTTATAAAGTGTATTCTCATTACAACATAATTTGATAGTTCTGAGCGACATATTCTGATATCTAAATCCAAAATCTCCTTTTCGTTTCTGTAAGATATTCTAAGATTCATTTTGCTATTTGTTCGTATATTAGTCGTCGATTCAGGGCAATAAACTTATTGCAAATAAATTTATTTGATGAATCATCTTTTTGTTAATATAAATTCATTATGTCATTCGATGGGTTTCTATGTCCAATAAAAGCATCTCTCTTGTAATCGCAGCCCGCAATGACAATTATATGGGAAACTCCAATTGGCGACTTGAGACAACGCTCAATTATATTGCAAGCCAACTTGAAATTATTCATCGATTATCCGACACAGAAATAATAATCGTTGATTGGGGAAGCTCATCTCCCCTGCGAAAAACTATTCACGTTAATGCATCGGCAGAACAAATCATCCGTTATATAGAGGTGCCTCTTGATATTCATGGAGCTGTATGTCAAGGTTCAGATTTCCCTATTTCTATTGCATTCAATGTAGGGATCCGAAGGGCGCGTGGTGAATATATTGCATTAACAAGCGGAGATGTATTGTGGACAGGTGACATCTTACAGAGTTTCTTTTTACCGGACAAAGCCGACATCAAGTTCAAAGAGGTATTAGAACAATCCCTGATATTTATTCCTCGAAAGAATATTCCCTGGGAATTTGTAAATCAGAACCCGGGAATGGATGAAATAACGAAATATATTGCTCGCGATGGGGGATCTCTTGATGTCGAACCTTTGATGCCATTTTATTTAGGCTGTGCTGGAGCTCTTGTGATGCACAGGAATCTTTGGGCAGAGTGTCGTGGTAATGATGAACGATTAGTGTTTTGGGGATACAATGACATTGATCTTTGTTTACGAATGAGATTAAAATATTCTTGTATTGATTATGATGAATGTGCCAATAAAAGTGTGTATCATCTTGAACACTATCCGTCGAGGCGAGGCAACGATAAAATGCCGCGCAAGTCTAATCCGCATATATTTAATCCTTTTGTCGTCAACGAAGCCTCTTGGGGTCTCGCTCAATATACATTTGCCGAGTTTCCTCAACCTCGGGATGGCAACATACTTCTTCTTCCCGCCTACAATAGTGAACAGGAACACTTGTATAGGCTTCGCCATCTTAAAAATATTCTCTTCTTCATGAGTACAAAGTTCAGCGTAAAGCATTTCCGTTGGTCATATTCTATTCTTAAAGATTTATTCATTGATACTTTTACTTGGCACAGGAATAGTTGACATGCAGTATCCCGCTTCCTATCTCTTGCATAAAAAGTATGCACTTATCGAGTTTATTCTTTTTAAAGTTTCGACTTCACTCCGAAAACATCTTTTGCATCATTCTGTGGTCTCGACAACGGGCAACGTGTACTATGCTGACTTTCTTAAAGCGATCGATGATTGCTGTGATTTCCTCAAAATCGATCTTGCAACATTTACACAGTACTTTCTTGATCATCCGAAATGGGCTCAAGAGGTATGGGAAAAATCAAATGGTAATCCTGATGTATTTAATAATACCATCGCCGAACAATATGCAGATAAAAATTTAGCCGCTAACTGCATTTATTCTTTCTCATTAAAATATTCTTATGATACATTGTATTATTATCTTCATAAGCTTGCCAGCACACAGAAAGAAGTTGTTGTATGCGACTATGGATGTGCAAATGCCAACATCAGTTTTGCAATGGCACAGCGAAAGCTCATTACAAATTTACAATGTACAGATTTGCCTAACATGTCTGCTGATTTTATTGCCTATCGTGCAAAAAAACACAATTTAAAATTTATTGAATGGCACGATGTAAGAGATTTTGCATGGTCTCATAATCAGTTTGATGCTGTGATATGTTTCGATGTGTTGGAACATCTGCCTCATCCATCCTCACTAGTAAACGAAGTACTGTACCCTATGCTCAAACAGGGCGGTATATTATTGCTACAAGCACCATGGGGTGGCGGCGTCCCTAGTCATTTAGATGAAGCTATTATCGATTTTTATCAAAATGGCGGAAAATCATTTATATCAAAAAGATTCAAAAAGATCTATTCCATGGCAGCGATGGACATTTCTGGCGTTTGGCAGAAAAAATGAGTTTTGTTCTTCAACATACAAGCTGCTGCACTTACTCGGTAGTTTCTAAAAAACATTCTGGTTAAATGAACATATGCTAGATTTCTTAAGATCTGCGGCAAAAAATTCTCTGGTATACGGCATTGGAAATTTGTCTACAAAAGTTATTGGTTTTATTTTGCTTCCGTTGTACACCTCTCACTTGACGGTACGTGAATATGGTATCCTTGGCCTTCTTGAGGTATCCTCGCAAGTGCTTGTTTCAGTTTTTGGACTGAGTCTTTCCTATGCTTTTTTTCGCTGGTATTGGGATAAGGAATTTCTTGAGATGCGGCGCTCGATCATGTTCACATGTATGACATTCTTGTTCTTCGTGTGTTTGATCATGGTTGGTGCTGTTATATTCTTTTGTCGACCGATTTCCATACTCCTGTTTGATTCTGATCAGTATGCATTATTAATCATACTGCTTTCCATCTCTGCAGCTTTACAGATCATGACTTCCATTCCGTCGTCCCTCATGCAGTTGCAACAAAAATCATTTTTATTCTCCATCGCCAATTTTATTCAACTCAGCATATCTCTGATTGCGACAATTATTTTTGTAGCCACGCTGAATTTAAACGTCTTAGGTATCTATATCGCACAAACAATAGGTGCCGTAGTTTATTTTATCTTCTTAGCAAATTACATATTAGAAAATATGTCATTCACGTTTAATTTTCCTGTTCTGAGGGGAATGCTTGCCGTCAGTTTTCCGCTTGTTGCATCTTCGATCTTTGGCGTACTTATCAATGTTACTGATAGATATATGTTACGCTATTTAGGCCATCTAGCGGATGTCGGCATATATTCATTGGGTTTTAAAATTGCTAACACGGTCTATGTATTCATCGTGATGTCCATTAACCTTGCAATTGCGCCCATGTTGTACAAAATCATGGACGATCCGAATAACAAAAGGGTGTACTCTAAAGTGATGACATACGCAGCTCTTGGCGTCATGATCTGTGTTATAGGAATTTCATTTTTTGGACGTGAGCTGATCAAAGTGCTGGCGCAAAATCCTGACTATTGGAATTCCTATAAAGTTATACCGTTTGTCGCAATCGGAATCTATTTTGGTATGCTCAGAGATATTTCTGCGATCGGATTGAATTTAACAAAAAGGACATCGATTATTTCTCTCATCGTTATCACCATATCGATAGTAAACATCACAGCGAATGCTTTGCTCATTCCCTTATTTCAAACAATTGGGGCATCATTTGCTTCTATGATCTCACAATTTCTTTTCTTTCTTCTCATGTATCTTTTTGCTCAACGATACTACTTTATTCCCTACGAGTATATGAAATTGATTTTGATTAGTATGATCGGTATGATAACGATATTCATGGGTTCTTTGGTGCAAGACGCGCAAATTTCTGTCAGGATATTGACAAAACTATGCCTCTTTGCATCATTTCCATTGATTCTTTATATGTTGAAATTCTTTGAGCCCATTGAAATAGATAGACTCCACGGTGTGTTGTTAAAATGGAGAAACCCCATTCATTGGAAGGATAATCTTGGGGAGTTGTTTAACAAACCAGGCTAAAATGCGGAAGGTTTGTGTAAGAAGTATTTTTTATCTACACAGAGATTGAAATTTCAATTAATCAACACATTTAACAATAAGTAAAGTGATTGAATAATGAAGCCGGTATTATTTAATACACCAATTCTCTTCCTCATCTTTAATCGTCCAGATACAACCGATAAAGTGTTCGAGAAAATTCGCGAGATGCAACCTCGTCAACTCTTCATTTCAGCGGATGGACCGCGACCTGACAAAAAGGATGAAAAGCAACGATGTGAAGAGGCTCGAAAAGTCATTGAAAGAGTCGATTGGAAGTGCGATCTTAAAACAAATTTATCGGAAAAGAATTTGGGATGCCGTGTCGGTGTGAGTTCCGGCATTCATTGGTTCTTCACTCATGTCTCCGAGGGAATTATTCTTGAAGATGATTGTGTCCCGGATACGTCCTTTTTTCATTTCTGTGAATTGTTGCTAGAATATTATAGAGATGATGAACGCGTTATGCATATAGGCGGTGTCAATTTTCAGGACGGCAGAACACGTGGTACTGGTTCCTATTATTTTTCGAAAATCAATCATATATGGGGCTGGGCAACTTGGAAAAGAGCATGGGATATGTATGATGTGAACGTTTCTACGTACCCGCAATTGCTTGAACAGAAACTGTTTCCAGCAGTATTTACTAATCCGGACACAAGAAGGTATTGGCAGAAAAACATCGAACTTGTCTACAACAAAACAAAGGATACATGGGATATACAGTGGCAGTATACAGTATCTGTCAACAATGGATTAGCAATTATTCCCAACGGTAATCTTGTTTCGAATATTGGTTTTGATGTACATGCAACGCATACTATTGATAATTTCAATACGCTTGCCAACCGCCCAACTTCACATATCGATACGATGAGTCATCCGATATTTGTTGTACCGGATCTTCAGGCAGATGATTATACGATGAGAAAATATATGAATCCTCCTAAATTAAAGAAGTTATGGCAACTGGTTCGTCGAAGATTAACCAAGTAATGATGTTTGTGTGTTCGTTTTTAGAAAACAATAATTTCATTGCCCTTTCTTAATGGGTAATATTTCTCACATGTGATAATATTTTAATTTGAAAGGTCGCATACTTGATCTGCAATATCTGCGGTAAGGCATCATCGATAATCTTTCGTCGAAGAATTCTTGGAAAATATGATGTAGATTATTTTCAGTGTTCTTCATGTGGCTTCATTCAAACAGAAAAACCCACCTGGCTGGAAGAATCTTATCGCAGTCCTATAAATATTGAAGATACGGGCATACTGAAGAGAAATATCTTGGCTGCAAAACGAACAAGTGCAATTCTGTTTTTTTTGTTCGATACAAAGGGACACTTCCTTGATTTTGGCGGCGGTTACGGCTTGTTTGTACGAATAATGCGCGATTATGGTTTTAATTTTTACTGGAACGATCCCTTCACGGAGAATCTATTTGCACGAGGGTTCGAATACGATCCTGTGCGTACAAATAAAGTTGAATTAATTACATCGCTTGAATGCTTCGAACATTTCACGGATCC